>QWCE01000902.1_pt1 | contig 51080 bp, 73 predicted proteins | sample 1972531 | NCBI WGS metagenome assembly QWCE01 (sample SAMN09866716, study PRJNA288562) | Human gut metagenome isolate term4_stool, whole genome shotgun sequencing... | reverse complement strand
TGGGTACGCTGGAGAGCGAAGCGGCCCGCCGCAGCCGTGTGCACGAAGAACTGGGCGCCTGCGCGGAAACGCTCCGCCGGGAACTGGGGCATCCTGTGCGTTCGCTATGCTGGCCGTGGGGAAGCGGGTCCGAGGTTGCGCGGGAAGAGGGGCGGAAAGCCGGATTTTCCGTATTCTTCACCACCCGCATGGGAGCCAACCCGCCTGCCGCGCCCGAGGCCGTGCACCGCTTCAAAGTACGCGACGCGGGGTGGAGCTGGCTCAGGCTCAGGCTGGAAATCTATTCGAGGCCGTGGCTGGCCCGCCTGTACGGGGCGTGCCGGATCTGATCTCTAACCTCTAGACAAAACGGCTTCCGGATGTCATGTCTGCCGCAAAATCATTCGGAACAGGATTTCCCATGTCATACTTCGTCCGTTTTCTCCTGCTGTGCTGTACCGTTGCGCTGGCGATACCCACGTACGCCAACGCCCTGAACGAACGCGACGCCGTGGTTTCCCGGCAAACCGGCAAGCTTCAGATTCGGGTCCATTACCCGATAACCGGCAATGCCCGCGTGGATGCCGATGTGGCCGACTGGGCGCATCAGGCGGTGGACACGTTCCAGAATACCTATGGCGAAGAACCGGATCTGGGCGTGCCCTACGAACTCGAAACGACCTACAGCACGACCCGTTCCACGCCGTCCGTCCTTTCGATAGTCTGGAAGACCGCCAGCTATACCGGCGGCGCGCACGGCAACCTGGAAATCACCACGACGACCTATGATATGAAGAGCGGCGCGCTCATCGATTTGTATGACGTATTCGAAAATCTGGATACGGCGCTCGACGTCATGAGCCGCTACTGCACCAAGGCCCTGACCAAATCCCTCGGCGACATGTACAACGACGACATGCTCCGCAGCGGCACCGCCCCCGAAGCCGAAAACTTTTCCAGCTTTGCGCTCACGCCCGAGGGCATACGCATTTTCTTCCAGCCGTATCAGGTGGCTCCGTGGGCCGCCGGGTCGCAGGTCGTGGACATCCCCCTCGACGCGCTGGCTGACGCCGGGCCGCGCCTTTCGCTCTGGGGCAAATAACACCGTTCCGTCAAGCGTATCCTTTCCTTACCCCACACCTCATCGTGCTGAAACAGGGCCCCCGCCATGTTTTCCAAGCCAGGGCCGCTCCACGCAAGGGCGGCCTGACTTTTTCCTGCAGCCCAAAAGAGAAAGGCGGGAACATCGCTCCCGCCTTTCTCTAAAACGGCACAGACCGCCCGCTCGATAGTCTCGGGGACCTTTGAAAGCTGTACCGTTTCAAAGGTACTCCATTCCCGTGAGCGGAACCCGTCGGTGCCGAAGCCCGGCAAAGCCTTACGCGTTGCCGTCCTTGGCCTGCTGCAAGTCGGCGAGGAACAGCTCGCACCATTGATCGAAATTCTTCGGGTCCTGATCCAGCGCTTCCACGTTGTCGTTGAGCCACTGGTGGAAACGCCCCACCATATTCTGGAATTCGTTGTGCTCCAGCACGGCGAGGCTCTGTTCCCCAAGCGAGGATCGCGCATAGCCGAGAACGGCGGAACAGGCCATGTCCGCATCCACGATGGTCCCGTTGAGCTGGGCGATCAACCCCTCGTATTCGGGGTAATCCTCCACAAGTTCGCTGACCGTCTCCGCGGGGATCTGGATGCAGAAATCCCCTTCCTCGTCTTCCTCAATCCAGGAAAAACGGAGCCATTGTTCAAAAATAACGGCATTGAGCAGAGTGGACATCGCCCCTTTCATTTCATCGGAAAGGGCTGAAGATGGCGTGTTCATGAAAACTCCTTAGAGGGAAATATCCTTTACTATGGTCACCCGGGGCCCCAAGGTCAAGGGTTTCACCGGAATCCGGCGGGCGTTTTCTTTTTCCGCGAAAAAGCACATACATAATTTATTTCAATAAGTAACGAACATCCTGCACCAAACAGCTTGGTGCAGACGGCAAAAAGCGTCTTCCCAACGCCTCAAAAAAGTGAGCATCGGTATGCTGTGTGAATGCGAAAATCCCCCTCTCGGTTCGCGCCGGGAGGGGGATTTTTTTGTGTCTTCAGTCCGACTTCTTCGCCACGAATCGGATCTCATCTCGGTGCTCAGGCAGCCATCTGCACTTGTGCAGGCACCACCACGGCGTGATGATGAATCGACCATCGGCCTTTGCTTTTCTGTCTGGATGCGCGCCAGATTCAGCACAGTCCAGAGAACACAGCATCAGTGCTTGAACACGTTCACCGTGCGGACAACGAAAGTGCTCCTCTTCTTCGGGCATGGGTAGCGGCATGACCTTCCTCCTTGTTTCTAAAGAGTCTAGCCATGCCTACGATTTTTGCAAATCACGGTTCGACAGGCCACGGACACGCAGGATCGTCAGGTCCACCCCACGGAAAGCCCGGTTGCTGCGGAATGTCGCGGAGAGCTTGGCGGTATGCCTTGATCTCTTCCAACTTGTTCGCATCAAGCGGATAGTCTGGCATGACAAGATGATCGGTGAGAGCAAGCCGTTTGTTGCGTTCGGCGCGTACGCTAGCCGCGAGTTCTTCGAGCGTCGGCAATGGCGGCACATAGGGCTGCTCCTCGGTCACGCATTCGGGGTGCGCCTCGGCATAGGCAAAGACCTCATCCCAAAGTTCTGCAAATTCGGCGGAGTAGGGATAGACGTGGTAGGGCATTCCGTTTTTCGTGATGACATAGGAATCATCAGATGTACGATGGATGATTTGTCCGTAATTCATATATTCTCCTATGCAACTCTAATTGCTAGCCACACGCCTTGGTTAATAACTGTTCCGCCTGCGATTGTGCCCATACTACCAGCCCCATTCCTAGAAACGATAAAAGTCCATGTACCTCCGGCTGGAACGGCTTGATTAGTATCGCCAATAGCTACATTGGGAACTATCGTTGTAGCCCATGCCGTCCCGCCGCTTGCCGGAGCGCTGCCCGCACTGTTTGCATAGTTCACGCTGAAATTGGCGGGGTTGTAGACGTACATACTACCACGGGTAGCCTCATTACCTCCCCACAGCCATTCCGGTTGACCCTCCTGACCATTCCAGTGCCAAGTGGCGGGCCACTCATTTATATATAATGTACCTGCCGAAGTCGCATAATCCGCATTGGCGGCACTGGGGGCTTTCATACATCCGGCGGATGTCGTGACGATATTTCCGAGATCGAGTTCAGCCGCCTGCGCCTTCAATCCACTGGGGCTCCAGCCTATATAGATCTTTTGTCCTTCCTGCCCTGTGCCGCCGCCTTGCTGTACAGGCGTAAAACCAAGGTTAGGCTGTTTGCTGTTAGCCAAGTCGTAAGCTGTCTTCACCGCAGTGGCGGACGCTGCCGTCGTCGAATCAGTAAGACTCACGCTGTTGGTCAGCTTCGCTGCGAGCGTTACGTCAGATGAGAGCGGCCCGCCGCCAGTGAGCCCGGTTCCAGCGATGACGCGCCGCGAATCTGGAACAAAGTCTCCGGAAACAAAAGACGAGAGAGATATCCAGTAATTGCGATTTACCTCTAGACTAGGATCTTTTGCTCCAGTTCCCGACACATCTGGGCCGGAAGGTTGCAACGCGATGTACTCGACATCATCACTACCTTTGACATGAGAGCCTGCGATATAGTTCAGCGTAGCTTGCCACGGGTAGATACATCCGGATTGTTGGAAAAAGGCGTGCTGCCCCAGCAGGTTGAAAAGCGCATTCATCCATGCCCGTTCGACCATGACGCCGCCCGCGTCGGGGTCGACTTGCGTGATGAACGGAAAGAGATCCCGGAAAGAAGGAATGCCTTGACCTGTGGGGGTCGTTTCAGGGATCTGCACGGTATCCGCTGCATATCCCAAGACGTTGGGCATGATGCTAGGCGTTGAGGGAATAGGCATCTACAGGGCCTCCGTATGGCTGGAAAACGCCGTGGTTGAAATTCTGACCGCCGGATCCGGCGAAACCGAAGGTATGTTTCGGGATGACCTGATAGACGTCATAGCCGACGCCCGCAGGCTTGGGGGGTACGTCATCGCGCAGGAGAAGCGCCCGTTCATAGGGCTGGAGCTTGAAGCCGATGACGTACCTGATCTTCATAGTTCCGACATGCACGACGGCGATGTGTCCACGGTTCGAGAAAAGCCAATGAACGATCTTGTTCAGATCAAGAAGGCTGCCGTCAGTGATGTTTGAAGCGGCCTTCATCCAGATCAAGAGCCGATAAGCATTGTCTTGCAAGACAAAGGTGTTCGACTTGCTCTCGTAAGCAAACGGGCCGTGCCCGAAGTTGCTGAGGTTTGACCCCGCGAAACCGAATGGCTTGATGCCCATTGCATCAACTGAGATCGTGCGAGGGATGGCGACGATGCGCCCCCACACGTCAAGCCCCCATCCGAACGCCGTTTCGGGGTCAAAGACGGACTCATAGAACGCCGCAATATCCGCCGTGGGCTCAATGGCGGCATTCATCGATTCAATGAGCGCCAGCAGCCGTTCCGAGTTGTCGTACTGCGAAAGTATCGTTTCGCGCCAGTTATCCACGGCCCGACCTCGTTTCGATGATGGTTACAGTGACGTTATCGGAAATGAGCGTGGGGGCTTCATCTATATTGATGGTGATGTAGTCGCCCCATGTCGGCGTCCCTTCGCCGACTGGTGCCGCGATTTCGATACTCACCAAGTCGGTGACGCCCGTTCCGAGCACGGCTGAGTAAAAACGGCTGGCGTACACCGTATCCCCGATATGAACACGTTGGCCCGTATTTCCGCAGGCGTCGGCGGTTTCTCCGTAGAACTCGGCGACAACAGAGGCCTTGATGAGTTCTTCAACGTTGCTCGGCATTGATGCATTTTTGCGGATAGTCACCTGAATGCCCACCGGGAGCGATTCCGGGCGCTCAAAGAGCACTGTTTCGACCGCTCCGGTTACCGGATCAGTCACAGTGACGCTGGTGTTGCCGTTGTAATCACATCCGGCTGAACAACGGGCGTAAATGGCCTCAGCAATATCACTATCCGTCGCGCTGCCGACGACAGCCACATAGATTGAGTGCGGCTTGAGCGTGACGCCCTGCACTTCAAGCGGCGCGCTGGTTTTGTTCTCGCGCACACAGACATCAAGCACGCCATCCAGATCGCCGACGTTGGCATAGACGGCGGCGGCAACGCTCCGGGCGTTCTTCGCGACGCTGGCGTAGCGCCGGGACTCGAATGCGGCCCGGCTCTCGACGTTTTGCCCGGTAATCCCATCGGCGTTTGTGATCGTATCCCATCCGGGGATAGTACGCACGATCGTCGTCACGGTTCCCTGCCGGATTTCAATAGGCCCCGGAACCTGACAGGCAAAATCAAGGATAATACTGCCGGATTGGGGGATCGTCCCCCCCGTCTGACAGACCAAAATGTTCCCGTCCGCATCTTTTGCAAGCGCCGGGGCTTCGCTGCCGATTCCGGGGATGACGGTTCCGGGAAGCCCCGTACAGGTACAGGGGACGACCGTTGAGCGTGCGGGCTGCCGGGTCAGAAAGTAAATTTTGGCGAGCGCGTCTTGATAGATGCCTTCCGCAGTCTCCGGGTTGAACATGTTCGAGAGGAACAAAAGCTGGCTGTTCTTGTCCTGCACGATAGCCGTTTCGGATGTAATGAGCTGTCCCTGCGGCGTTGCCGGATCCGGATTCAGCCGATTGTCGAATGCCGCTTGCCAATCCGTTTCGACAGCGTCCCGGACGGTCGCGGTATCGGGGACGACCGGGCCGTTTTCGGTAAAATCAATGCTAGACTGCGACATCTGCGGTTTCCCCCGTCTCTGTAGTGATGTGTATCGTCCCGCTCAAGATGCGTTTTTCAATCCGGGAAAGCTGCGTGTTGGCCTGCGCTACGCCGGGGACTTCAAGCGCACGGGCATTCGAGCGTGCCCGCACGAGCTCTGCGGGAGGGAGGGCCCCAAGCTCACGCATGAAGTACGGGATGCCGTCTTGTTGCGCGTAGTACGGTTCTCCCTGAAATGTTCGCACGTACGATGCGACGTCTTGCACGATGCGCACAGTCCCCCCTGCCGAAGCAAGATTGCCCCCTACGGAGAGCGTCAAATCCCACTGTTCATCAAGACGTAAAGATAGGAGCCCCGAATCTACCACTTCGGCAGATGCTTGCACTTCATCACGAATATTAGACAGCGCGCGGATATTCAGAACTGCTCGGAAATTCATGAAGTCCCTTCTTCCGCTTTTACAGATTCAGCAAGCCGAGCCTGGGCAGCGGCGACAAGCGTCGCTATGTCTCTCCATTCTCCGTCACCGCAAAGGACATAGTTAGCTTGCCCGGCGGTTGCGGGCGGCACAAGGCCGCTCGTTCCGGCGGTCGATGCCGTCGCGCCTTCGTATTCGGGGACGGAGATGATACCGTTGTTGACGGTGATGCCGTCGCCGACCTGGGAAGATGTGATGAACTGCGTCCAGACAGACCAAGATGAACTCGCCATTCTATACTGGCGGATAAAAACCAAGTCGGCTACAGACGAATAATTGTAAGCAATCTGAAACAGATTTTTGGTGATTGCTCCTTTAACACTTCGAACCACCTGCAAAAAGAAAGCCTGATTTTCCCGAGGGGCGTTCACGCTCCCTGTGGCATTTATCAGATAAAGACCTGCTTCAGTGACGGTATTAAAATCCACGTTGTTTCCAAGTTCTCTTGCGGGCCCAATCTGCCCGCGCGCACTCGCAAGATCCCCAAGGTTCCCCCTAATCGCCACATCTTTCACGGTGATCACGCCGCCCGCGTCGGCCCGCGTGGTCTTCCCGTCGACAAGGTTTGACGCCTGAGCACGCTCAAGTGCCTCGTTTGCCGTGGTTTGTGCAGCTGTTGCGGCGGATTGCGCTGCGTTGGCTGCCGACGATGCTGCTTCTGCGGCTCCCTGTACTTGCTGAAAAAACCGTGTGGTTTGTCTCTCGAATTCGCTTCCGGAAAGCGGGCCTGTAGGGGGCTGGTACTGAAAATCAGGCATAAAAATTACCTCACTGCGGTTGTCCGGATATGCCGGAGCCGGGCTCGACCCCGGTATGAACATGGGTTTCCAAGACCTTGCCGTTGCTCTCAACCGTGCCGCCCGCGTTCGTGAGGCCGCCGGAGAACCGGGCCGGGCCGCCGTCGCCCTGTGCCGTGCCCGTCCATGTGAGGCTGCCGTTGATGCGCACGTCGGCGTTGATCGTGAGGCCGCTTTCAGCCGTCAGAACTGAAGTTTCCCCGTGCATCGTCAGCTTGGCCACGCCTTCGATGGTGACGCCCTCGTCGTTGACCAGCACATAGCGTTCCGGCGCGGCGTTCAAGAAGCCTCCGAGATAGAAGCCGTCGCCTTTGCTCATGGCGCGGGCTGACCCCGGATTGACGGTCCCATCCGCTCCGCGGCTCTCTTTGAGTGATTCCGTGTCGCGCATAGCATAGACGGCTAGGCCGATGTCGCCCGGCTGCGGGTCGATGACGAGGGCGTTTTTGCCACCTTGGACGCGCAGATACGGGAGTTTGAACAGCACGCTCTGCTCCTGCGCCTTCTGCTCGCCAGTCACGAGGTTGACGAGGGGCTGCACGTCGACGAAGCCGACCGGGGAGACGCCCGAGCCGGAGACGGCGACCACGCGCACGGGTTCCGCCGTGGCGATCTGGCCGATGAGCTGCCGGATCATGAAGTCCTGCGCGTTGTACTCGCTGGAGTTCGTGGAAAGACCGCGTTGCCCCTGCATTATTTCTTGTCCTTCTTCGGCTTCGCGCCGGGATAGCTTGCCTTGACCTGACTCACCCACTGCGTTGCGCCGGGGTATCCGGCCTGCAATTTGTGGCTCAGGCTCACGATCTGCCAGAGGCCGGACGCGCGTGGGACGATGCTCTCAATGCGCACCGGGCCGCCAAGCTGAAGTTTAGGCTCGTAGATGCCTTTCACCGTCACGCCTTCGTTATCGAAGCTCGGATAGCCAATCATCCCGCTTTTCGCGGACCAGACGGGCGTCGAGCCGCCGTCATCGCTGCGGAGCGTTGCGGGCGGGGAGATGACCATCTCACCATCGTCGACGATAAGATCGATGCGGGCATCGTGGGCAAGCCGCTGCGCCTGCTCCATCGGGCCCCCGACGATAGCGACATTGCGAATGGAAACGGACACGCCCCTGTTGACGAAAGCGAGCCCCATTTGCTTTGCCAACCCCTGCATGAGCGTGGATACGTCCTGCGAGCCCTGCGCCGTCAACGGCGGCACGGGTGTGATGCTGGCGACGTATCCCGTGATGCACTCAATATCGAAAGAGGGATCAGGGGCGGAATTGAAGTTCGGGACGGCGCTCACGATGTCGCCGGAGAACGCCAAAGACATTCCGTGCTCTTCATCGCCCGCGTACACGGCAATGCGGTTTTTCGACGCCTGCAACGGCTTGAACGCCAGCGTCGTCAGCGTCTCCATGTCCGCCAATGGCATGTTGAAAATCTTGACCTTGGCCTTGTTCTTCTCTTTTCCGCCCGGCTTCTGGATGTCCACATCCATGCCGAGCCGGATGATCTTGGTGTTCGCACCTTGCCCGGTAGCCGTGTTGAAGCCGCCCTCGGAGAGCGTAATGTGCGCTTCAAGCAGCTTTTTGGTGAAGCTCGTGTTCACAGCGTTTCCCCTTCTTCGACATAAACGAGCTGGAATCGGTCGCCGAGGCCCGACCAGTGCGGATCCTCTTCGCCCTGCATATCGACAAAGTAGAGCTGCCCCCGGAAGGCGAGATAGTCGTACAGCTTCAAGCCTACGAGATTGCGGCAGATGAACCCAGACCAGATGACCGTCTGGTCAATGGCAAGGTCGCAGTAGAGGTTCACGCCTCGGGAGATGAACCGGAGGGTACAGTTCTGTTCCCCAAGCACAATCTGAAGGCTCTGGTTCGGCTCCTGTCTGAGTGGTACGGTCATCATCCGAAAATCCCCTCGCGCAGCTTTTTCAGTGTGCTTTTTTGCGTCGTCTGCCCCTGCTGTTTCCCGGCATCCGTGGTGCTTGCGTCGGTCGAATTCTTTGCCTGCGCCTTGCTGATTGGCTTTATCGTTTCGTTGCTGTACTGCGGCTCGACCTGCCGGATTTCTTGCAACATGAGCCCCACAAGCAGCCTGTCCACACCGTTTTCGGCTTTGCGGTCGTAATCGTAGGAGACAAGGTTGTAGTCGAGAAACGTCTTTTCCGGGGTGACGATGCTCACGAGGTCGGTGCTGTCCGCCAGCTTGTCCAGCGCTGTCAGAAAGGCCGCAAGCTCGTCGCTCTTCCCCGTGCGGCCCAGCACGACCGACACCGCCGTGGGAGAAGCGACCTTGTTGTAATCCGCGAAACTCCCTTTCTCGACGGGGTTGGAACCGATTTTGTTCTCGGCCTTGATCGAGCAGGAAAAGAACGTGTCGAAGTCGAGGGCCTTGGCGCCGTCTTTATCGAAAATCGACCAGTTGCCGGGCTGTCCCGGCGGGAGCGCGCCGAATGCCATGTCAGTACCCGAATGCGCTGTCTGCTTGCGCGGTTTGATTACGAAGTGCCGGAACCATTCCTTGGGCCATCCCTTCCGCATCCGTAGCCTGCGTGTAGACCTTGACCTCACCCACATTGGTGGTTGACGTCATCTGACGCGAATTGTTGACGTTGCTCACGCTTCCCGGACGCGCATCCCCGGCGCGCACCTGCGGCGGCAGAATAGACGGGCGGACATCACCAACCTGCATCGAATCGGCGACGCCGCCAGGCTTGGCCTCAGCCTTCGTTTCTTCCGGTCGCGAAGACTCATCGCCGCCGAGCCAGTCCTTGATCCAGTCGGGAAGCAAATTGTAGAGCTTCTGGGCTACCCAGTTCAGCATTTCGACAAGTACATCGTTGATCTTGGAGATTCCCCCCCAGATCACTTTGAGGGCTTCGATAACGCCTTTCCCGTCCAGCGTCAGTATTGAGTTGAAGAGCTTGGCGACCCCTGAAAGCGCATCCCAGACGCCCCCGAGGATGGTCTTGATGCCTTCCCAGATGGCCTTGAATCGCGCTCCGATTTCGTCTCCAGTTCCGAACATCGCCCACAGTCCGGAAAGTGCGGATTCTCCGCCGTTGATGTAGGTAATGAGATCGTCGACAACCAGTGCGATTGCGCCGATGGCCGCGATCAACGGTGTGAACGGTGCAATCGCAGCCCATGCCGCCGTCGCCATCGCGCTCAAGGCCGGAAGCATGAGCGTCGTAATGACCCCGGCCAACCCAGTGAAAAAGAGGATCACGAACTGCTTGTTTTCTTTCACCCATCCAAGGAGATCGCCGAGCAGGTCTGTTAAGAACGTAATGGCCGGAGAAACTATACTGGAAAAAAGAGCTGAGATAGCGTCCCATGCATCCTTGAGCCGCTGCTGGGCTTCGCGCTGTTTCTTTGCATTTTCGATGTCTTGCTTGCTGTAAATCGCCTGAGTTTTCTGGACTTTCAGAAGATCCTCAATCCCTTTGCGGCCTTTGAGGATGAGCGGGATGGTTTTTTCGTCGAAGCCTATCTGCGTGAGGATTGAGGTCGCTTTCTGGCGGTCGAGTTTTGACGTGGCGTCGGAAAGGCGAAGAAGCCCTTCTTCAAAAGAAACGGCCTTCCCCTTCGCATCCGTGAAGCTCACCCCCAGATCTTTAGTCGCGTCTTTGAGCGGCCCGGAGTCGTGCAAGATGAGATCCTGCATCCAGTCGCCCAGATCCATGAACCGGGTCGAAAGCTCCTCGGCGTCAACCCCGGCGGAGGCTGCCGTCCGTTGCCATGCCTGCCAGTCCTCAATGCTCATGCCGAGCGCGTCCGAAGTCTTCTCGATAGCCTGAGCCTGCTCGTAATACTGCGCTATGGAGCTTTTTAGGATAGAGACGCCACCGATCACTCCGAGAACTTTCGTGAGTGTTCCTTTGAGCCGCTCAAAGCTAAGTGCGCCCGTGTCCGCCGCGTCTTTCAGCGAAATGCCCAATCTTTTCGCGGCGGCATCAAGGGCCTCGAGACGTTCTTTTGCCGCTCCGGTTCGGATAAGCTCCTCGCGCATCCGCTGATACTCTTTTGTGACCTCGCTGATTTCACGGCCTTTTTGCACAGCTTCCTCAAAGGCGGCTTGTAATGAAGAGGCGGCATCGGCAGACTGACCAAGCCCGGCGGCACCTTTGACGCCTGCGTCATATGTCGCGCGCCCCGCGTCAACGGCTGCGGCCTGCACGCCGTCCAGCCGCTCCTGTGCGGCCTGCACCTGCGCTTTAAAATCCCCTGCTTTCAGCAAGAGGCTGACGACGAGTTCACCTGCGTTCATGGAATTTGCTCCAGAGGCGTTGGTTGTGACCGTCCACGGCGATGATTTCCATCAGCTCGTAGGCGTCGGACAAGCCGTACACTGTTTGCATCTCGTGCAACGTCGCGAGGTTCCGGCTTACCGGGATGCCGACACATCCGGGGAGGTTTGCGTAGTCCCGAAGCCCGAGGGGTTGATGATCTGCGACAGGCGGGAGGTCAAGCCCTCGCCGCCCTGCAAAAAATCCAGACAGACGGCGATAGCCTCCCAGCGCAGAAGGTAGATCGTGCCCACGTCCTCGACATGGGCGTCGAGGTTTTGCGGGGTGAGCCTGATGGCGTCATCGGGCTTTCCGGGGTTCGGGACGCGGTAGATCTGTCCGAGAAGCTCGTCATAGAGCGGTTCGGCCTGTTCCCACCGGAGCCCCGAGAGCCCCCGGAGCCCTGCGGAAAGCAGCGCGGCGGTGTTCGAAGACGCGGAAAGCGTCCGGATGTCGGCGGGCATCTCGGAACCGAAGACGGCGAGCAGCGCACGGGCGGCCCATTTTTCCAGTTTCGTGACGGGCATCTCCTTGACCTTGAAGGTCTTCCCGGCGTCGCGGCCCTTGTCGATGGCAATGATCTTTTCGTTGAGCATGACGGCCTCCACGGTTTAAAGCGGGCTCGCGGTCCACTGGTCGAAGGTGATGACGAAGGCGCTCGCCTGCAATGTCTGCGCGGCGTTGGGGCTGGACTGCACGGAGGTGAGGCCGCCCCGCTTTCCTGTGATCTTCCGGTTGATGCTCGGCATGGCGAACTCGGCATTGCAGAGCATCACTTCCCGGGCGGTTTCCTGATACGTGGCCCAGTCTTCCATGATCTGGCGGCTCGGGCTGTCCGCCGCCAGAGTGATTGTCACTTCTTTGTTTGTCGGAACCCAACCAAAAGAGGTATGCCCGTCAACGCCCTTTTCCGCGACGATGGGGGTATTCGTGGCGACGCTGACCATCGCGTCGGTGCTGAACCCCTCGATCTGCACGGGGCTGTCGTAGAGCCCGGGAACCGTCAGGAAAAGCGTGCAATTTGCCGCTGTAATCGTCATATTGCCGAAGTTGTCAGCCATGTTTTACCTCACTGAATGGCCGTGGCGGGCATGACGATTTGCTGCACGCTGCCGCCGTCCATGTAGTAAAATTTGCATTCGGGGGACTGGCGCTGTCCGCGTACTGTCGCGCCGGGGTCCTTGACCTGCATGTACCAGCCCTGCGTTTCGAGCGTCTGGGAAACGTCCAGCCCGATTTCAGCAAGAAGCTGCACTTTTTGGGTGTTCGAGAGGGTCACTCCGGTGCGGATGGCCCCAAAGTCGAGAAACCGCGTGATTGTGTCGAGGCAGGCCGTGCGGATCATGCCGTAGCCGCTCTCGTTATACGGGATGCACTTTACGGCCTTGAACAGATCAAGGAGGTTAAGCTGGAGGCCGTCTTTGATTGCGATGGCGTCAAGGTACGTGTCGAGCCAGTCCCATTTGCCTGAAACCTGCCCGTTCTGGAAAAACTTGAACTGGCTGGAGGCCGTGGCGAAGTCCGCATAGCAGTTGTAGCCATTGGCGATCAGCGCATCATAGTTCTCGTCGTTGTCGCAGGTTACGGCAAGCCCTTCGCCTTGCTTGAAGGCGAATGTGAGCCGTCCGTTCGTCTCTTCAAAATTGATTGAGGCCGCCGTGCCCATGACCCACGCGGCGAGCTCAGGCGTGTTGAACACGGGAACCGTCCCGTCAAGTTCGAGCACCTTGGCGATCTGATACCCCGCCGAGGCCGTGGAACCCGCGACCTGCGCGGCGTTGTCGGTATCACACATCACATAGGCGAAACGTGTGTCATATCCGGCGCACCACCGGGCGAGCGCGATCTTGTCGTCAAGCTCGGGTTCCCAAACCGTGGAGAAGGTCACCCAATCACGGGCATACATGAGCACGTTGGTCATGCAATCGGGGAGCGTCTGGGCGCCCATGCCGACGGACTGTACGGCCCCGGACTGCTCGGTGAGCAGCAAAAGCGCGCCGAGGTCGGTCCCGGCTTCCGGCGGCGTCGGAAAGGCCACGGCGGAACTTGTCCCGGTCGTCGGGCTGTCGATCTGGAACGCCCCGGTCTGGCTTGAGTAGGTCACCTTCGCCCCGGTCGCGCCCGCCGTCGTGAGTGCGGTCTGGATCGCCTCCGCAACCTGCGAGAAGCTGGTTGCAGCGGACAAATCCACGGAGGAAAGCGTGTGCGGCGTGTTGTCGATGGAAATAACCATCGCGCCGTTGGTGACGGCCTGCAACACGGCGATATTGCCCGTATACTTCGCGCCGCGCAGCCATGCACCCACGGCCTCGCCGTTGTACCGGGCAAAGAAAATCTTGTCCGGGAGGCTCGTCGTGTTCACGTAGCCGGAGAAGTACATGGAAGCCATGCTTGCCTCTTCCGAAAGCGAGCCGAAATAATTGGCCACGGCCTGCGCGCTTGCGAACTGCACGACCCGGCCTGCGGGCAACAGCTCTGACTGTGAGAGCAGGAGCCCGGCGAAGGTCAGGCCCGGCGTGCCGCCCTCAATGATGCGTGGGATAATTTGAACCAGTTTGTCGGCATTGACGCTCATTGCGCCCTCCTGTGTTTGCTATGCCAGCGGATGCACGGAAAGTTCCGCGTCGGTAAAAGTATCAATCTCAACGTGTTCAACGCGGTTCGCCTGAATCAGCACGTTGAGCATGAAGCGGGGGTTGTACTGCTCGTCACCTTCCGCCTGCGTCATGTCCTGCGGGTCTTCGACGTACAGAGGGGCGATCCCGTAGGTTCGGAGGAAGCGGCACCCCACGCCGTCGCGCAGGAGCGTTGCGAGCGTCTGGGCGCGGTCGGCGGCGGTCGGGCCGTAGACGTCAAGCTGTACCCTGCGGCGCTGCGGCTGCACGATGGACTCCCCGCCGCACTCGGTCTGGTGCAGGTTCGTCGAGAGGCGCGTCATGGTCATCGGGGTGACGAGCACGTAGTTTTTCGTCTTCGGCTTGCTCACGCGGTTGACGTAGCCGCGCACAACGACGGCGGAATCGCCGAGGTAGCGCTTGCAGAAGTCCCCAAGGGCCTGCACGAGGATGCCGTCACTCATCGTCTTCTCCCTTGGGCGGTTCCGTGGCCCCGACTTCCGGCGGCGCGGTTTCCCTGAGCTTCACGCACCGGATTTTCGTCCAGCCCGCCGTGGGGTTCCAGCGTTCCAGAACCTGATCGACCTGCCACTCGGCACCATCCCAGTAGAGGAGATCGCCGCCCTGCTCCGCCGGGCGATCAAGGGCCGACCAGTCCCCGGAAAGGTAAAAATCGTGCCAGATCGTGTTCTGGCGCTGCTGCACGAGGAATTGCAGCGTTTTGTCGGCGACAGGCTGCGGCTGCGCCATGACTTCAACGGCGGGGGCCCATGCCGGGACCTGCTCATACTGCGCGGTTATGGTGAAGCCTGTGGAGACGAGAATCACGACCGACTGGAAAGGGTTCACGATGCCGATAAGCGGACGCACAAGTTCATGGAGATTCATCTTTTGACTACCTCGTAATTGATGGACTTGAGCAGGCTTCCGGAATCGATGAGCGTCCCCTTTCCCGCGCCCTTGGCGTTTTTGCGGCGCTTGGTGGATTCGGCGTTGTCCGGGGGCATATTGCTCTTGATCGTCTCCTGAATGTCGTCTGCCATGCGGCGCCCCACAAGCCGCATCGCCTCTTTCGGAGTCCGTCCGGCTTCCAACGCTTCCGCGAGGTTATCGCACCATGCGTCTGCCTTGGCATCGAGCGTTGAGCGCAGGAAAGGCCGGGAGGGGATGGTGACGGTGTGGGCTTTGACCGACGCATCCTGCGCAAAATCGCTTTTGCCCTTCTTCACGAACCGATTCCCGACGCTGCCGTCACGCTTCCGCTTGAAGTACAAGGTTTGCGTCCGCTCAGGGATTTCGATTGTTGCGCCGTATTCGTTGTACGCCGCATACTCCGCGACGGGAGTACCGCCTTCGCCCCGCGTCGCATTTTCGAGCACCCCGGCCTTCACGACGATATCGGGGGTAAGGTATCGCTTGAACAGCTTTTCGAGTTCTCCGGACACCATTACCCCCACGGATGCCAATACCGGGCGGCATAGTAGCGCCCGCCTACGGCATAGGGCTGGATGGCCTGCCAAAACGTCTGTCCGCACGGTGTCTGGTTGTAGAACGCCTTCCCCGTCGCCGTGGGCATGGAGAAGCTGATGCTGACAGTCCCCTCCGTAGCCGAAGCTACCGGCCCGGCCTGTCCCACTGGCCACAAGGCCAGCGTCGCCAAATGGCAGACGAGGAGGTACAGGAGCGTCTTGCGAATCATGACGCCGTGGACCGGGTCATAGGGAACCGGGGAAGAGTCCGTGTTGTCCAAGAGCAGACAGGCGACGTCGAACGCCTGCCGAAGCTGTGCATCGGTCAGGAGAGGCTGCCCGGTCTTCGGATCGACGAAGCGCGGGTAGGCCTCCCGGAACTCCTGCGGGTCAAAGACAACAACAGCCACGGTTTAGAACCCCGCCTTGCTCTGGAGCGGTTCGGTCTGCGCCTTGGGGTCGTTCTCCACGTCCACGGGCTCCAGCCCGTTGCGTAGTTCCGCCCTTTCGTCGGCCTCGTCCACGGCGTCGGCCTTGCGCGCCTGCGCGAAGATGAGCCCGGACTTGAAGATTTCCATGTGCGGGCCATAGGTCTTTTCGATGTACGCCCAATCGTCGGCATTCACCCGCGTCAGCCCGAACGCGCCCACGGGCAGCACGCCCTTTTCCTTTCCGCGCAGGCCTGCGGCGTTGCCTTCGATGAGCACCTTGCGTCCGTCGGGCATCGGGAACATGATCCCGGTCGTCCGGTTCAGGGCGACCATCACGGTATCCGCCTTCGTCGCCTGCACCGTTTCCGGGGCGGTATTCTTTTTGGGTCTAGCCATATCTGTCCTCCGTTGTTTTGGTCATCATGGCAAAAAGGACGGGGAAAAATCACCGTGAACAAAATTCGAGGCTATGCCGCCCGGCGAAGGCGATACTTGCCCAGCATGTTCAAGTCATTTTTCAGGGCCAGCCGGAAGGCTTCGATCACGTCGACGTGGTACGCCTTGACGCTCCCGAAACGGCTGTCCTCGATCTCCCGGATCTCGTAATCCATACGGCGGGACATATCGGAGAGCTTGCGTCCCGCGACGGAGTACGCGGCTGGCGTATCCGCAAAGACGTCGAGGAACCACGGGATGCCCTTCACGGACTTGTAGTCCCTGCCCCGCCCAAGCTCGTTCTCAAGAGCCGCGGCCTTGCGGACGGCGGCGGATGCGGTCGCCATTGCGGTAGCCTCGCGGCGTGAACCGATTTCGGCCTTGGTGCGGATCGCATCGTCGCGCTCGGCTTCGATGCGCCTGATGGTGTCCTGCGCGACCAGCACGGCGCGGGCAAGGATGGCTTCGGGCGTATCGTCCGGCTTGGCTATCAGGTAGCCGCCCGTCTTGCGGATGGAGGGGATGACCTCATGCGTCACCCACCGCTTGAACGCCTTGGCTTCGGGCTTGCGGGAACGGAGGATGAGGGAATACAGGCCGGGTTCGGATACCACATTCATTTGATGGGGAATTCCGGCCCTTGGATTACCATCAGGATTGCTGAGGGTAATCTTTTCATCTTCGTCCAGTCCCCGCAGTGCCTCTGAAATATTCTCCAGTCCCAGACACTCGCACACGTCTTTCGCCATGAACCACGGATCACCCTGATCGCTTCTGACGACGCGAAGGGAACCAAACTTTTCATGTTTAAAAAGAGCCAAGGGGGAACTTTTCATCGCTGCACCTCCATAGTGTTTTGGAGATGATGCAGCATGGCGGCGTGGAGGCACACCGTGAACAAGATTCGGGAAACAATAAAAAACAACTGACCCTAAAAGTCGCATCGGACTCAATCCACTCTTGACATCCCCTCCATTGTGTGCCGGTTTTGAGAAAAACAGGGAGGGGAATATGTCCTATCTTGTAGCTTATGAAAAACAGCCCGGCGAAGCCTCCAATGAAAGGGAGGAGCTCAACCGCATGTATGGAGCCGGGTATATTCCTATCCGCCCCGGCTTATTTCTGCTCCTCTCCGGGCCTCATGCACAGCAGATCCAGAGCGACCTCAGCAGGGTTCTCGGAAACCTGTCTTTTCTGTTCGTTGCTCGCGTAACCGACGACTATGCTCTGCAATTTCATCCTGAGAATAGCGATGTGCAAACGCTTCTGGAAAACGTGTTGCCGCGTCGGGGTAACATTGAATGAGGAGTGCCCTCAGCCCCTCCATCTTTTTGCTCAAGAAACCGTCATATTCGATAAACACCCCGTTCCCGGTGGGGATGATGCGGGAATCTTCAACCGCAAGATGAAATCCCCTTTTCAGTTCCATTGCGTTCATTCGCTACCTCCTTACGTGCCAATACAGCACATTGAAAAAGGATAGCCCGCAGGACAACGGGGCAGATACCGTGAACAAGGTTCGCATAGGGCAAAACAAAAGCCCCTTTCGGGGCGGCGGTGGATTTTTGGAACGGCCTATGCCATGATAGCCTCATCTATAATAAGGGGGATGATGTATGGCTACCTTCAAATGCCCGGATTGCAAATCCAAAGTTTCGACTTCCGCAACAGCATGTCCAAAATGCGGGCGTCCTGTAACTGAGGCTGACAAGCAACCTAAAAAGCCAAGCAGGACAAAAAAATTACTGGTTCTATTCGTTTGCTTGGTGGTTGCAGGGGCATGGCTTAATGCAAGGCATCCAGAAGGAATTTTACCCCAAAATACCAATTCCACAACTGGAGCAAAAAACTTAAGCCCTGACTGTGAAAAAATTAAAACGGTCAAAGACTGGGAGCAAGCTGATACTTTCTGGCGCATTGGGCATGAAGAGTGCAGGCCAAAGGCCCCCGAGTATAATTATACATGGACACAGAAAGACATTGAGACTTTCATAAAAAAATCTTTACCTACGTACTCCAAACTTGGGGGATATAAACTGGTTTTTGAAAAAAATTCAAAGAATTGGTGCGCAATAGCTTTGGTTTTCCCCAGTCCTCTTAACGAAATGGATACCCGTAGAATCTCAAATTCGGGTATCCGTGCGTTGGAAAACTTTTTTGATGCGAATGGAGCCGTAAAAATTGTTACTGCCCGCGCTTATGGAAAAGGACAAAAAGGGGATATGATCTCAATGAAAATACCCGGAAAAGAGTCTGTCCATGAATATGTTCCCAATTATCTAAAAGAGCTACAGGACTAATCTCAATACATGATTTTTAAAGGGAGAGCGCAATGGATTTTTCGGAAAGAATTGCTGAATTGTCGAAAAAGGTAAAGAATCTCGGTGACACCCTCAAAACCGAAGAGGCCACGAAAAACGCCTTGGTGATGCCCTTCATCGCGGCCCTTGGTTACGATGTTTTCAATCCTGCGGAAGTCGTGCCCGAATTTTCAGCCCCTATTGGCGAGTATAAAGACGCCCGCGTGGACTATGCGATTCTTGTTGACGGCAAGCCTATCCTTCTTCTGGAATGCAAGGCTTTGGGCACGTCTCTCGACATGAAGCACTGCAACCAGCTCCAGCTTTACTTCCACGGGACGGAAGCCCCCATTGCCATCCTGACGGACGGAAACCGTTACCGTTTCTACTCCGATCTTGAAACAGCAAATAAAATGGACAGCAAGCCCTATATGGAGTTCGTCCTTGACGATATGGACGAAATGTTGCTCCCGGAACTGCGCAAACTGGCAAAGGGCAAGTTTGATCGGGATGCCTGCATGAGCGCGGCAAACGAACTCAAGTACAACCGAGAGTTCAAACGCCTCATGTCCGAACAAATGGAAACACCCCACGAAGATTTCGCACGCTTTTTCATCGGACAGACGTATGATGGGCGTATCACGCAAAACGTTCTGGATCGCTTCACTCCAATCCTTACCGCTGCGCTTGACCAGTTCATCAACGACCGCATCAATGACCGATTGAAAAATGCCATGACGCAGCAGAAGCCAGAAATTGTAGAGATAGAATCCGAAGATGCCCCACAAGGAAAAGAGCAGGATTCGCGCATAGTCACCACTGAGGAAGAAAAAGAAGCGTATTACCTTGTCAAATCGCTTCTGGTGGGCACCGTTGATCCGGGGCGCGTAGCCATGCGGGACAGCATCAGCTACTGCTCCATCCTTCTTGACGACAACAGGCTCAAACCTTTGTGCCGCCTGTATTTCAACGGAAAACAGTGGAGGGTCGGACTGTTTGATGGGGAGAATAAGGACGCAAAGGAAGACATCGAAAAATTGGAAGATATTATCCCCTTTGCGGATCGAATCCGGGCTACGGCCTTGAAATACGATAACAAGTAAAACTTTCCAACGTGGCGTTGTCCGCCAATGCAGATGAAGAACATCCAGATGCGGGTAACGCCACTGCTTTTCTCTTTACATTTTCCGCGTTTTGTGCTGTCTTTTTTCTACGGTGCTCGAAAAACACCCTCTGGCGGATAACGCCACCCGACAGCTTGGCGCTTTTTTGTGCCCTCTTCCGAAAGTCAAGATTTTTCTTGGCTGTGTTTTGGGCTATAATTGCATCTTGATGCCGGGTGTGCCCGATATGTCCAAGGCTTCGGCCTAAAGGCGGGCAGCAGCTCCAGAGGCTGTTTTCGACACCCGGCATTTTCTATTGGGGAAAATGCTTTGTGAACTCTCGAAAAGTTCCTCTGGAGGCATTATGATTACTTCCCTTTGCTTCAACGATTTCACCTTCTCCCCCATCATCCGCGACAATCAGCCTTGGTTCCGTTCTTCTGAGATAGCCCGCGCATTGGGCTATAAGCGCGAAGACAAGATCGCCCAGATTTATCAGCGTAATACCGATGAATTCACAGAAGGCATGACTCAACTAGTTGAAATCTCCTCAAAACCTCAAAATGAGGTTCTGGGGAATTTTGGAATGGTTCGCGCCCGCATCTTCAGCTTGCGCGGCTGCCACCTCCTCGCGATGTTCGCCCGGACTCCTATACTTGACTTTTTCCGTAAATAGTGCAGGCTAGAAGCGTCAGTTTTACAAGGGCGTCCTCCTGCCTTCAATGGAGGTTTTTCTATTTGAGCCGCTACAGGGATTAGTGTATACTTTTCTCTGCACATATTGGCTCCAGACTCTCCATATCGTGAGGTATGGAGGCGGCCTTGTAACCGCTGACAAGTCTGGGGCCTTTTTTCGTGCTCAATCGTCAAAATTACAAGGAGCATTACTATGTCTATGGAACTCGCGTTCAACGATGTCCAGTTTGATGTCATTCCTCGCGACGGGCAGCCGTGGGTCACTTCGCGCCAGCTTGCACAGGCTTTGGGGTATAAGGATGAAAATTCCGTCAGAAAGATTTACGAACGCAACAAGGACGAATTTTCTCCAATGATGACAGCCACGGTCAATATGACCGTGGGTCTAACAGAGGTAATAGTCCGTATCTTTTCAATGCGCGGTTGTCACCTTATAGGGATGTTCGCCCGGACTCCGGTAGCAAAGGCATTCCGCAAGTGGGTGCTGGACGTCATCGAGCAGTACGGCGACAGAGTGCCCGTTGCCGAACCCGTGACGCTCAACGACGAGCTGATCAGCGCGTCGGAACGTGCCGAGCTCAAGCTCATCGTTGACGCCAAGCTCTCGACCTACCCCGCCGCTGTGCAGGGCAAGGCCCGCGCCGAAATCTGGGCGAAGTTCAACCGCCACTTTAGGATTGCAGAATACAAGCAGCTCCCGGCCCGGCTCATGCCCGAGGCCCGCGAGTTCCTGCTTTCCGTCCGGGTCCGCGCCATCAACGCCATACCCACGGCGGAATCCGCGATCCCGTACCCGCCGCTTTCCGCCTCCAGCGTCTACGCCGACCGCATCGCGGACCTCGACCGCCTCGAAGAGGAATGGATCGAATTCGCGGGGGAAACCCGCTCCCGGCTCCACCGATTCGTCAACGAGCTCTTGCGCGTCAAGGGGAGCACTTATCCCGAACTGCTGAACCGGGTATGTCCCCGGCAGAACATCTCGAAGGATCCGCTTCTCGGTATCCTGCAATCCAACTCGTACAACGCCCAGACGTGGATTGACTCGGGAATCTCGGAAATGAGAGCGGCAATCCGTGCCGCGAAGACCGCGAACAGGATGATGCTAGGGTAATCCTTGGCAAGCCTACATGAATCATATAAGATTTTACCAACGGAGGGATTCCCCCATGTTGCTGTTCGATGATGGAAAAAAGCTTGAAAAGGCCGTCGGCGAGGAAGCCGCGAAAACCATAGTGGAAGTGTTGGAACGCTTTGACGAGAGCCAAAGGAGTGCCAGCGCATCCAAGGGGGATTTGCGGGAAACCGAACTGCGCCTGTTGAAGGAAATCCAACAGGCCAAGGCCGAAACCATCAAATGGGTGGCGGGCATCATCACGGCGCAAACCGTGGCGATCATTGCCGCAATCATCGCGCTGATGAAATAGCTTGACTACAGCCACAATGATGCCGCCCAAAGGTGCAAAGAAGCCCCAACCGTTAAACAGACGGTTGGGGCTTTCGCATGGAGGGAAGGATGGGACTAGGCTCCAGTCATTTGAGCAAAGGCAAAGGGCATGAGCACGATGCCGCCGTAGGTGGTCCCGACGAACTTCTGGCGGAAGCTGGACAGGTCGGGAACGACGCGGCCGGCACGCATCTTTTCGCCGAAGGCCAGCGTTCCGGATCGCTGCCCGTTCACTTCGGGGGCAATGAGGAACATGGTTTCCCCGGCGGTCATGCTGTGCAGTTCGGGGACGGTCACGATGTCGATGCGGGTGAAGTACCGCTTCAACATATCCAGCACGGACACGTTGAAATCGGTAGCCGCGCCGAGGCGAACGGCCAGTTCGGGGGAGAGGCAGAGCTTGAGGGGCGTGTCCTTGTCAATGAGGCCGCTGGACTGCTCGGAAAGCTGCGCGAACAGGGCGAGGACGTCATTATAGATCTGCACCGTGGTCTTGTCGGCCCATTTCGTGGAGCCGCCCGTGCCCGTGGCCCCTGCGGTGATCGCCGCAGGGAGGTTCGGGTCATTCAGGATGCCGTAGATTTCCTTCCCGGCGACACCGAGCAGATAGAAGCGGTTCTGGTCGATGTCGATGACGTTGGCCGCCGCGCGCTGCTTGGAGGCCGCGAGGTTGACTTTCGCCGTGCTCGACATGTCCACTTCAAAGTCGCCGTAGGTGATGGACGTCTGGAAGACGTACTGCACGCGGGTCTGCCATTCGGAGTTCACGCCCGAAGTCGTGCCGTTGGCATAGTCGGAATACGGCTCGGTCTTCCCGGTCATTTCGTCGACGCGCCACTTCATGTACGGGGTCGTCCAGTCGCCCTTCTTCTCTTCGCCGAAGATTTCACGGGCGCGCCGGGGCGCGGTCAGGATTTCGATGACCATCGGGTCGATATACGCCAGAAGCTCGGCGGGGACGGTCGTGTTCGGCGTAGTGATGAGCGCGGCGTCCTGCGCGATGCGTGCACGGTTCTCCGGGGTTGCCCACATGCGGGCGCCCGGGAAGATGAAGCCGTAGCGCTTGGCCTGTTCAAAAGTCGGATTCATGTAGTACCTCCTACGCTCCGGCGGCGGCTGCGCCGAGGTTGGTGCGGGCCTGTTCCGCAGTGGTTGCGCCAGTTCCGCCGTTGGCCACGCCGAGCGCTCCGGTGGCGTTGCTGAAATCTTTCTGCATCAGGTTCGAGGTGTCGCCGCCGGATCCCGACGCTGCGGCCTGTCCCCAATTGCTGATGATGATCGGTTCCCCGATTTCGCCGGGAGTCTTGACGACCCACCCCGTATCGAGGTGCGTCCCGTCGGGCGTCCCGGTGCTGATGGAACCGTCGGCGGTGGAGGCAAGGACGGCCTGCCCCACCGTGGCCTTGGTCGTGGAAACGGCCCAATAGTCGCCCTTCACGGCGACGGTGAGGTTCGAGCCTTCCGGGACGGTCAGGGTGCCGTCAGAGAAAATTTCATAGTTCACGTAGTTGATGACGCGCTCAACGAAGCCGAGCACGGCTGTGGCGGTGCCCGCGACGTTGGTGGCCCGCGTGTTGTCGATCACGCCGGAATCCACGACCGGGAAGACGAAGCGCCCAACAGGGAGGGCCACCGCCGCCAGAGGGTTGAGCGGGGTGTAGATGCTCTGGTCGGGCGTCGCTTTGTCGCCCGCGATGCCGGGAGCGACGGAGAGATTGACTTGGGACTGCAAAGGCATGGTGTGCCTCCTATTCGGCAATGGTGATATTGGAAAGCCCGGCAAAACTGCCGGACATGCGCCCGACGGGGGCCGCGTCACGGGCAACGGAAGGAGCCGTCTTCTGTTTGCGGAGGATATCGATCATACCGGGCCATGCCTGCCGGGGATACTTGCGGGGATTCTCCCCAAGCTGCTCCAGCGCGTAGCCGTAGACGTCGGACGCGGAGTCGAAGGACAGCGGGTCAAGTTCGCCCACCAGCCCGCGCACGTCGCGCACGGCACGGGTGAGGTTCCGCATATGCTCCTGCGCTTCGGCGACTGCGGATGCCTTGATGCGGGCGGCGTCCATTGCGGTGAGAGGACGCGGACCACGGCGGCGGAATGCCCTGTCCTGAGCGGTTCCCTTGTCGTCCGGGTCTTCATCTCCGGTCGCGGGGGAATAGGCGAGATCGGCGAGGGAGTCGGTCAGCTTCTTTTTCTGCTCCGGCGTGAGGTCGGGGACGGAAGCGAGGATGCGCTTGATGGCCGCGTCCTTGTCCTCGTCCTTGCCGAGCTCGCGGCGTTCGCCCTCGGATTCGTGTTCCCGGTCAAGCTTGCGCCGTTCCTCGGGGTTCCGGATCAGCTCCTCACCGTACTTGACGCCCTCGGCAAAGGCTTTGCTCTCCTGCGGGTTCTCGGCGTCGAGGCCGCAGGCATCCATAGCCTTTTTCATACCCTCGGACTCATGCTCACGGTCGAGCTTCCTGCGCTCTTCCGGGTTGCGCTCCAGTTCCTCGCCATACTTCACGCCTTCGGCAAAGGCGCGGGATTCGGCGGGGTCTTCCGCATCAAGGCCGCAGGCGTCCATAGCTTTCTTGGTTTCCTCGTCCATCGCTTCCTTTTTCTCCGGCTTCTCGTCGCCCGTGGCCTTGGAGTAGGCCAGATCGGAGAGGGAGTCCGTCAGCTTCTTGACATCTTCAGGATCGAGCTTGGCGGACAGTTCACCGACGAGCTTGCGGATTTCCTCCGCCTTGTCCTCGTCTTCGGTGACGTCCACGATTTCGCCTGTCACGGGGTCGACCTTGTGCAGGTCGATGATGGCCTGCGCAAGCTCCACTTCCTGCTTTTCGATGTCCGGGTTGTCGTCTTGCGCGCCCCGGAACCATTTCTTAAACGTGCCCATAAGCGTTCCTTTTTTCGTTGAAGTTGGATGAGAATCCGCCACCACCACGTCCGGACCGGCCCGCCCTTCTTCGACCAGTGCGACGTGGTTGCCGCGGATGTTCCGCATGATGAAATCGTAGGGGATGCCCTCGTAGCTGCCCGGCGTGAAATCCGGGTCGTAGCGGTAGGCGCAGGAGAGTTCCCGGAAGGAACCGTCTTCGATGGCGTCGATGGCGGCCCGATCCCACACGGTCAGCGGCGCATCCACATACGGCGGGTTCCAGACCGCGCCCGTGCCCACCGCGCCCACGCGGGTGAGCTTCTGCGGTTCTTCCGCGCTGTCGATATGGTGCTCGATGTGCAGCGGCAGCCCGGCCCATGTCTCAAGCGATGCTTGAAGTTCTTCCGGATCGCGCAGGCCGTAGTAGACAGTCTCCGGGTCAAGCCCGGCTTCCTGCCAGCCCGGAATCTCCCGCCCGTAATAGGGGTTCACCGTCGCTTTCGTGATGTGCGACGCCCCGACGTGCAGGAACCCGTTCTCGTCGGTTTCCCGCTGTGAGGGGGCCGCGTCGAAAGTGACGCCTTTGCTTTGATACATAGACTAGTCTCCAAATTCAGGGATGACGGCCCGATACGTACATTGGCACCCCGGAAGCTCGCCGCAAAGCACCTTGCGCTTCACGTCAGAGTCGTAGAGTCCTTCCGTGATGACGAACTTTTTCCCGTTCATCATCTGGTGGGTATGGCGGCTCGTTTTCTTTCCCGGCACATGCACCCAGATGCCTTCGGTGATGCCGAGCTCTTTGTCCTGCACCCGCTTGATGGCCTCAGTCGCCTTGTTGGACTGGTCACGGGCGATGAATTCGGCCCGGCGCCGGGTAATCTCGTACCGCTTGTGCAGTTCGTCGGTAAGAAAGGCCACGTCCCGGCCCATGCTGGCGGATCGCTGTACAAGCCCCGTCACTTCCGTGAAATAGTGCTGCGGGATGGACTTGATGAGGTTGACGTTTTCCTCGAAAAGAGCCCGCGCCACGTCGCTCATGGCCCTGCTTCTATCCATCCTCACCGTAAAGCCCGCATCCTTGAGGGCCTGCCTCATGCTGGCTTCCGTGCGCCGCCTCGTACTGCCCACAAACTCCCGCGCGAAACTCTCCGCGCTTTCCCTCCACCGCTTCGTCCAGTACCGGAACAGGCGCCGGAGCCGGGATTGCAGGTCACTCGCCGGGGATGCATCTTGTGCTATCCGAGTTTCCTGCTGCCGATACTCAGCACGCAGCCACCAGATGACGGAACGCTGCATCTCGTCGAGGAGAGATATCAGCCGCTTCCGGTATTTCACCCGGATGCCTGCGTTGGGCTTGATGGCGCGGATGACCTTAGCCATAGACGGCCCCGGCCTTATCCACATCGTCGATGTCAGGCATCAATCCCTCTTCCCCGGCTTCCGGCAGTGCGTCAGGCATTCCGTTGCCCTGCGGCACTTCCGCTGGGTCTATGTCGGAGAAACCGCTGTCCGGGTCACTGGCAAGAGACTGTCTGGCCTCTTCCTGAGAGATGACATCCCGATCAATGTAGACGGCGATGGTATCGGCCTTAGTCTTCTGGAGCGTCGCAAGGGCCGCCCTGTCCTCTCCTCCGAGGGGCGCGAAGTCGAACGTCACGGACGGATCGATGGTTCCGCGCAGGTGAAGCTGGATACAGTCGAGCGCCTTCTTGATGCCGTCGCGCAGGACTTTCTCCTGCTGGCTCGTGATATGGTCGTAATAGTTGCGGATGTCCGATTCGCCCGTGGCATTGAACCCGGACGGGCTGATGCCGAGCAGCTTGACCGCAGGGGTGCGGTTCAGGGCGGCGAGGATTTCAAGGGACTGGCGCACGATGTCGGTTACGCCGGAAAGCGGCGTTTCCAGCTTGACCACGTCTTCCGATTCTTTGTCGACGGCAAGCACGCCGTCATTGGTCATGGTCTGGATCATGTACCGGATGCGGGTATCGATCTGCGCGGTTCCCCCGGCTGAGTACAGGATGTCTTCCATCTTCGTCTTGAAGACGGTCAGCGAGAACTTGGTCAGGAGCCGGGATTCGGCTGCGCGGCACTCCTGAAAGTGCAGGACATAGTCCCAAAGGATTTGCGCCTGCGGGATGCCCAAAAAATTGTATGCGGGCCGCAACAATACGGGGCATTCGTTCGCCACCAACCGGATGAGGCGCGATGCGTGCACACGCTGCCCAAGCACCCACCACCAGCGCGGACGGAAGTAGTCTGGTTCGAGCGGCGAAAGGCTGTTGTAGTCGCCGGGGAAAACGTTCACCGGGTCGATGACGACGAAGCGCAGGAGCCCGCCGGGTTTCAGTTCCGCCGAGTACGGGCTGATGTTCAGCGGGCGCTCCAGCTCTTGCCCGATGGCCCCGGTGTCGATGAAAAGGAAGGCCCCGCCCTCGTACCCCACAAGCTCCGTCGCTTCGTGGAAAAGACGCTGGAGCCCCAATCTCTTGCAAGCCTGTGCGAGGTCGGTAAGCAAAGCGTCATCACCGCCCTCCCCTTCGCGCTTGAACTCAATCCACGCGCGTGTCATATCGTCCGATACCGTCTCGACACAGGCCCGGATCAATCCGTTCTGGGCAAGGTTCTGGAGGACGCCGTATCCCATGAACTGAGGGGCAATCCCGATTCCAAGCTCAAGCGAATGTTGAAGCAGGGAGTAGACGCCGGAATCCGCAAGCCGCGCGTCCATCGAAAGCTGCACCTCTTCGGGCGCGCCGAGCGTCTTCGCAGGACCGTACATCCGGCTGATGTCGTCGGGCGTAGGCGGCAAAGGTTGAGCAAGGCCGCCGAGCACGTCCGGGGAGAGATTCAGACGGCGCGACGGCTGCACGGCTTGCGGGGCTATGGAGGTAGCGTTGCGATAAGTGCGCTTCTTGCTCATGAGGGCATCATGCTATGAGCGAAGAAGAATTTACACCGTGAACAAGGTTCGGAGTTTACCGGAAGCGATACCCTATACGTGGTTGAGTGAGGATAGCAGGATTGATAGACATGGGGCGTTTGGCGTCGAAGTCGCGGAGGGCCTGAGTGGTGGCGTCCACTTGGTCGTCGTGGGGCGCTCCGGGGAACTGCGTCAGTTCCGCGACGTACTCCCGCGCCCACGGACAATGCTCAGGGTGCGGGATAAGGACGTTCCCGGCCTCGAAGAACGTAGTCACAGCATGGGCGCGGGCCGTTTTGCTGCCGTCCGGCTCCACGGGGATAATGCCGGGAACGGCATGTTTCAGCGCGTCGATGACCGCCGGGCCGTTGGCCTTGTCCTCCACCAGTTTGCGGGCCGCACCGGGCCATTTGGCGGCGAGCGCCCGGAACGCGGCGACCGTGTCCGTAAATCCCATGCGCCGCCGGACCTGATCAAGGAGGTAGCGGTCGGCCCCCTTGCGGCCCCACACCTGCCCCACAACAAAGTCGGTATCGTCTCCGTCCTTGAACGTCATATCCCACGAGATAAGGAGCTGGTCGAACTGCTCCGGCAGGTCTTTGGGGAGCCAGAACCGCAGCCACTCGGATTTGAAGATGGCGCCGCCGTCTGGCGTAGGCCGCTGCTGGTACAGGGCCTCCCAGTCACGTGTGCCAAGGGCTTTCTTGATGGCAAGAAGCTGCTCCAACGGGTAGCGTTCAGGGTGTAAGGCTTCACCTGCCCTACGGTGCAGCTCGTCTTCCGTTGCGATGGCGGGGAAGTTCACTACGCGCCAGTGGTCGCCCTCCCCCCGTGCGGCGGCCTCAAGCAGCCGCCCTGAGAGGTCAGCCATGTGCCAGCGGGTATTGATGATGAGCACCCCTCCGCCGGGCGCGAGGCGCGTGTACAACGTGGACGTGTACCAGTCCCAGACGTTCTGGCGGATGGTCGGGGAATCGGCGGACGCCCGATCTTTGAATGGGTCGTCGACGATGACGATATGCCCGCCCATGCCCGTGATGCCGCCGCCCACGCCAGCGGAACGGTAGCATCCAGCGTGCCCCACCACCTCGAAGATATCCGAGTTGCGGAGGTAGGAGCCGTTCCCGACTGTGCGGATATTCTTGCCGTAAAGGGCTGTTCCCGGGAAGAGTTCCCGGTATTCCGGGCTGTCGATGACACGCTGAACATCGCGGTTCATGCGCGAGGACAGGTCGGCGGCGTAGCTCGTTGAAATGACGGATAAATCGGGATAGCGGCCCAAGGCGTAGGCCGGGAAGCGGCGGGAGGCCAGCTCGCTTTTCCCGTGGCGGGGCGGCATGGTCAGCATGAGGCGCGGGGAACGTCCGGCTACGACATCGGCAAGGAAGGCGTCCAGCTCGGAACAGATTTCCTCATGCACCCATCCCATGCGGTAGCCGGGCATGGTGTAGCGCACGAAGGCCGCGAGACAGCTCCGGGCCAGCGCCTTCCGGATATCGGAAAGGATGGCGGGGCTACTCATGATCCGGCGTTTTGAAGGCTTCCTTTGTCAGGCGAAGCAGCTCGTCCGGAGAGAGGTGCGAGAGATCCACCGGACGCTGAGATAGAGAGCCGTCGGATGAAGTATGATCCAACGCGGCTTTGTCAACGATGCCCCACGCCTTGCGCTCGCCCTCCTGCCGGATCTTGATCGTCTCGGCTGTGATTTTGGCGAGCTTGGCCTTGTCGAAGCTGCCTTCGGACAACGCCTCATCCATAATAGACTGATGCCGATCCCACTCCCGTTGGTGGCGGGTGATGACGGCGGCCTTGGCTTCGGCGGCGCGGTCCAAGGCTTCGGCCTTTTTTTGAGGGTTGCAGCCTGCAACCACGCCCGCAACCTTGGCCTCCGCCATGCGGTTCACGGTGCCGGAAATATCCTGCACCCATCCTTCGGCCCGGATGCGCTTTTGGATGGCTGTCCGGCTCACACCGTAACGCTTGGACAGATCGGACTGGCTCGCCCCCACTTCGTATTCGGCCCGGATGGATTCCCAATCAAATCGTGCAGCCATCGTCGCACCCCCCGTTTGGCCTGCGTTCTTCCTGTTCTCTCAAAAACCTTTCATGCCCTCGTTTCTCCTCTTCCTCGGGCCTCGTACTGTGCGCCAAATCATACTCCCAAGGGGCCCTTTTCCGCTTCAATTGCGGACACCCGTGACCGGTCTGATAGGACACCGGTGGCCGGTCCACTCTTCCAGTACTCTTTCCAGAACCGGCAGCCAAAACCGAGGAGCGTCCGGTTGCCACGGAGACGAACACCCCGGAGGATACGAGCGCAGCAACGGCCCTGCGCACTGTTCGCGCAGACACGCCACACTCCTGCGCGACGGTTTCCTGCCGCACGCGGATTTTTCCGGTCCGCTTGTCCATGTGTAGGGCGAGCACCATACCTACAAGCTTTTCCGTTGGGAGAAGTTCCGCCTGAAGAAGCTGACGCTGGAGCGCGTAGGTGTCCATTCATGCACAGGGCCTTCTCAAAACATCCGGCCCACAATGGCACCAATGCAACCGCCAACTCCCGAGAGGGCGGTTATGATGGCGATGGCCGTTGTCCTGCTGCCCTGCCGCTCCCCGCGTTCCCGCGCGCACGTCTCGGCCATAACCGAGATATGATCCTCAAGATCCCGAATGCGTTTTCCATGATCGCGGAGTTGCGTGAGTATCGCGTCGTCAAGCCGCTGGTTGAGCGCTTCGAGCAATGCCTCAATGCGGGAAAGCCGGGATTCATGGTCCAGTGTATGCTCCATCAGCTTCCAGCCTCAACGCCCTTGATCCACAGGAGCAAGTTCCCGGCCTCCCCAGCGGGCAGATGCACCCACTCGCCGGGCTCGGTAAACGTCTCGCCGCCGTAGCGATATGACCAGCCGTCAGTCACGACGGCCCCCGGCGTCAGCGGAGCCGGGCTTGTCGCGGCGGTCGGTTCCACCCATCGAGTGCACCCACTCGCCGCCAGCGTCATCACGCACAACAGCGCGATCAGCCTCGCGGCGTTCGCCGTACCGTTGACGCAGCCACAGCTTGAGGAGCCCGGCGAGCGATGAAAGGAACTCAAGGACGGCCCGCACATCACTTTCCCGTCACGGCCTTGACTTCGGCCTTCACGGTTTCGGACTTGCCGTCAGCCACGGCGCCCTTGTTCTGCCCGAAATGCGCGGCAAGGGCGTGCGTCCAACGGTAGAAGACGGCATAGGCCCCGGCCGTCTCTTTGGGCACGGGAAGCCAGACTGTAGCCACGGCGCACAGGCCGCACACGGTCATGACCACGCTCAGGGCGGTCACGAGCCACGCCGCATCGGGATACTGCGCGGAAAGACCCATCAAGGTCGAGAGGATGAAATCAATCACGGTCGCTTCCATCAGTACTTGCCTCCATGCTGGTAAAAGGCCACGTCGCGGGGCTTGTCCGGGTCGTTGTCCACATGAATCCACGTCGGGGCCAGCTCGACGCGCCGGAATCCGGCCTCAAGCAACGCCTGAAGGATGACGAAACGGGAATGGGAATCCACGCAGCGGATATCCACGGCATAGCCGCGCGTATGGGCCGACGTGGGCACGCCGCCGACCGCCTTGTTGTGCTTCGGGCAACGGTACGCGGAAGAAAGGGGAAACGGGATGCCCGCCAGATCGCGGGCCTCGTCGAGCATCTGGAGCAGGTCGGCGTCCATCTTCTCCATGCCAGCGCCGCACCCGCACTTGCAGCGGAATTCGACCGGAGAGAAGTGGCGCAAGGGAAGAACAGCCATAAAAAATATCCTCCTGCGTCCACTCTCGCACAAGAGAATAGGGGGAGGACACCGTGAACAAGATTCTACAACAGCCGATATTGCTGCTGTGGTTCCGGGTTCCCGCAAAGCTGCTTTTTGAGCCGACGGACGTACCGGGTGGTTACGCCAAGGGCTTCGGCGATGGCGTCCGGCTTCTCCCCTGCTTCCAGACGGGACAGGATACGTCCTTTGAACGGTTCACCACGGCGCAGGTTGGGCACGACGATCTGCATCCCCCCAAATTCTGTACAGAGGGCCGCCATACGCTGCCGACCAAGCAACTCCAGAAGAAAACCTGTGGGCTTCCGGGGGATAAAGTATGAACGTCCACCGCACTGTGCGCAGAGGATGACCGCCCCCACGTCACCGATGGCCTCTGACAGTTCGAACTGGCTCACCCACACGTCACTCATGAGCACCAACCTTGTGTTCCCCAAGCCATAGCCGCAGTGCGGTCACAGCTACATCGAGGGCTTCGTCGCGGATACGCTCCGGGGTTTCGTGCTCAACGGCGTATACAAGCTCACGGTACTCCTCCCCGATAACGCCGAGCGCATGGTATTTGCCCTCCGCGAAAACAGGGTGCTTCCCGCGTGCTTCCGACAGCCGCTGCATGAGTGCCGCAAGAGCCTGTTCACCAAGTATCGTGATGTCGATGTTATGCACTGGTAGCCTCCTTGTGGGCGTCAAGCTCGTCGGTATAGGCACAGACGCCGTACCCGTGATGAGTTGCCCTGTCGCAGTCGTGGACGGGGTAGGCGTAGCGGATCATGAGGAGGCGGCTAACTCCGGTGTAGGCTGTGATGGCCTTCCAGCCGAGCAGCAATTTCCGTTCATTCATTGCGCTTCCTCCTGTGTGTACACGGCTACCTCCCAATGCGGGACTGCTGCGTAGCATTTCGAGCAACGCAGGGACACCACCTGCCTGTCGTCGCCCCAGAACCCGGCGCGGGACATGGCATCCTTGAGCTGCTTCGCCATGTTGTCGAGGTCCGGCTTCTTCGTATGGGCGATTTCTCCGCGCAACATGGCCTCACGATCCTTTTTCGAGGTCGATACAGGTATCGGCATCCCCGCGATGAATTCGAGCGCGAGCGGCCCGTCTAAAGGTTTTTCCGGGGCGAGCTCCGAAAGCAGATCGTCAAGCACGGCTTCCGCGCTCTTCTGCCCGGCGGACTTGTAAGCCACGCTGTGCCCGCAACGGACGGCGTGCCGGACTCGGGCCTGTGCCGTGGGCGTGCAGGACAAGGTGAAGCGTAAGACCGTCATGACGCCGCCTCCCTGTTGTCCGAGGTTCTCGGCTGTTTTAAAATGCGCCACACCTGCCGTTCGGAAAGCCCGTGCAGCGTGGCGAGCCTGGCGACAAGCGCTCTTTCACTCAGCCCCTTGCGAGCCAACTCGTCCCGCTCGGCGTTGATGTCCATGTCCCGTGCGCGGATCTTCGCCCGGCGCAAAGTGGGGATATAGATTCTCGTACCGCCATAGGTGTGCAGAAAGTCGGAAAGGGCATCCTGCCCCAAGAAGGTGCACAATTCCCGAGCTAGCCGCGTCTTCCGGCTTTTGGCGGGAATAATAAGAGTTATACCCGCGAAGCGTTCAATCATGTGCCGGACAAAGGGCTTTCCGAAACGGTCGGACATGTCTTGCAGTGTTTCCGGCAACGATTCTTCCCTGTACGTGCTCATCACACACTCCTTTTCGTCAAACACCCCTGCACACGCTCCGGGGCCGAAGATTTCACAGTACCGTGGGCACATCACAAATCGTTTTCCTGTACCGCAGGACGTCCGGCCCATGCTTCACCCTCGGTAAACTCAGAAAAAGCTTTTTCGAAACGCAAGAACGATGCGCCTGTTCCCGTACTGCGGGATTTCCCGACGATGCATTTCACGTCAGGTCTGGCATTAGCCCTGTCCAGATCGCGGGTGTGCAGCAAAAGGATGATGTCCGCGTCCTGCTCAATCGCTCCAGATTCTCGGAGATCGGAAACACGGGGTTCCCGCTTGCCTTCTTCGCTTGAGCGGTTAAGCTGAGAAAGCAGGAGTACAGGAACTTGCAGATCAAGGGCCATTTGCTTAAAGGAGCGTGACATCTCCGCAACTTCTCGTTCTCTGCTGGTGCTTTTCTCGTCAGGATGCAAAAGCTGGAGATAGTCCACTACGATGAGCCCTAAATCCTTGATGCCCCGCGCCAGCCTGCGGACTTCGCGGGGGCACATGGGCACAGTTGACTTTTCCACGATGGACAAGGGAAGGGCTTCAAGCTGCCCTATGGCGGCGTCAATGGCTCCACGGATCTGCGGCGTGACGCCCATCCCTTCACGGAAAAACCGTCCGTCGATACGCCCTACGCGGGAGATGAGACGATGCCCAAGGCTTTCGTCGCTCATCTCGCATGAGACAAAGAGCACACCCATTCCGCGCCATGCGGCACCCAACGCCACATTTGCGGCTAAAGCCGTCTTTCCAAGTCCGGGACGAGCGGCAAGGACGATCAATTCCCCCGGCATGAATCCCCCACGCAAAACGCTGTTCAAGCTTTTCCACGGAGTCTGAACCTTGCGCAGCGATTGCGGATTATCGAGCTTTGCCCGAATGCGGCCCATGAGGTTCGACATAGTTACGGCTTCCTGAATCCCTCCCGAAGCTTCAACAAGCTTTCGGGCACGGTCAGCGATGTATTCCGAGTCCACGCCGTAAACCGATGCTTCCGCAGCAATTTCGAGCAATCCGGCATGGAGTTCCGCCCGGCGATGTTCATCGGCAAGCTTTCGGGCCAAACTCTCGGCATGGCCTTTCAGCCCCCACGCGGACGTAGAAAGTTCAGCCATGCGCGCCATATCCGGGGCGGGCCAAAGTTCAGGATCTTTCGCCCAACGCGATTGCATCTGCGTTGCCAACGCGGTGAGATTGGGACGTTGACCGGACTGACGGAGCAAATCGAGAGCCACGGCAAGCGGCGCAGCTTCTGGCGTTACAAAACAACCTGCGGGGCAGATATCGAGTACATCCCCAAGCAAATGGGTATCCCGGTTCATGCCCGAGAGAGTCGCGGCAATAACGCTGGACTCAAGCTGTGCACGGGCTTCCGAGGCCATGACGGGCTTTGGCGCGGGAGCGTTCTGCCTGCGGGCCATGATGCCGCGTTCAAGCGTCTGAACTGCCATTTCAAGCCACCTCCCGATTGTCGTACTTGCCTTCAATCACGCCCATAAATCCGCTTGGGGACATGAGCTTGTCGAAATCCACCCGGTACACTGTCCCATCTCGAAAAGCCTTTTTGCCAGTGAGAAAATCAGACCGGGAAGCCCTTGCAAACAGCCGCCGAAAGTAATCCAGCCTTTCGGCGGCGGAGGTGTCCCTGTTCAGCATTCGCAGCCTCTCTCCGGCCTCTGTCCATCTGGCCTTCATTGCCCCCTTGCGCTTTGCGTTCACGATTGCAACTCGGGGATGCTCCGGGAAAGCCTCGTGATACAGGCCGACAATGGCGTCATAGGGGCAGGCTGGCGAGGCATGGGCCTGCCGCTTTTCGCCGGGCTGGGAGGCGTCGGCGGCTTCGGCGTCGACAACTACCCCGTCAGGGGTAGTGTCTTCTCTCGGAGAGAGAGAAGAGGGAGTCAGAGAAGAGGGAGTCAGGGGGATTTGACCAGAAATTACGGGAGCACTTCGATCCTTTTCGGGAGCAACACCGTAATTGTCGTGTTTTGGTGATGATTCATGCGCTGCAAAGTCGTCAGAATGTGCGGGAAGTTCGCTACGTTTCTCGTTTTTGTGGGGACTTTGGTGTCTCTTGAACTGAGGAATCCAGATAAGGTTCTGCCCATTCACCTCGTAAAAACGAATCAGTCCCGAAGATTCCAGTTCTCCCAGAAGAGAGGCGACGTCTACATTGTCAAAAGGAAAAATTTCGCCTTTGATTTTCTTGGGGCGATTTTCTAGACGGCCTTCCCTATCCGCCATCATCCAGAGGCCGGGGAAAAGAAGACGTGCAGCCATAGAACAATCGGCAAGCTGATCATTCTTGAAGAAACCGGGCTTTATATCACGCGCTCTCATGGCTTGCCCCCTCCAACTCGACAATTTTGTTATGCTCTATCTTAATTCTAGAGTTGATGTCATCGATATTGGAGATGCTGGCATTTCTCTCAATGAGGTACGTTCTTACACGGCACAATCTGTCTATCTCTCTCAAAGAGTCCATAATCTCATCATTGACTTTCTGCGAAGATTCCATCATAATTCATCCATTGAGTTGGTTTTATGTTTGGCCCGGTGTTCCCGCATCGGGCCTTTTCTTTATGCCTCAAGGCTAGCGCCCATCATCAGGACGAAAAACCTTGCAGGGCAGAGGCGGGGATTCCACCCCCCGGCTTTTCGTGTTTCTGAGCATCAGGCGCACCCTCCCAGTCGCTTATTGCTGGAAGGCGTGTTGATTCGTCCCTCCAGCCATGCAAGGAAGGATTCGCGCTCATAAGCCACACAACGCCCAAGCCGCACCCCGCCCGGCCCCTTCCCCATGGAGTCGAGAGTACACAACCGCCCGGCAGAGTAGATGCCCTTGAGGGCTTCCGCCGCAACCTGTCGGGAAAAGGTAGGGGGAAGCGCCTGACGCAATGCTTCAATGAAACCTTCATTCATAGAAAAACTCCTTGGTTAAACGTTGAACTACCATATCCGGCCTCTTCTCGCAGTACAGGCGGCAGAAGTTCACGTCTTTGACGAACCCGTTTCGAGACGTCTACGCCGGGACTCCGTACTCTTTCGACCAGTCAGCAAAGCACAGGACGCGCCGCCCATCACGGTGAAGCCGACCGTGAAGGCAGGGGCCGGGTCCTACCAGTCCCATTCCATCCCCCCGGATCTTCTTCCGTGAAATTCGTATGAGGGAAGCCCCTCAGCGTCGGAACTTTTACGCAACTTTTCCCAGCATTGAGGGCATCTGTAGTCGGTGATCCACCGCCCGCAGCTCTTTCCGGCAACTCCCGCGCACAGATGCTTTCCCTTGCAGGGGTCTGCCTTGGCTGCGCTTTTTTTTGCGAGATACGCTTCCCGGCTCAAGCCGCTTTGCGCTGCGCTGGCACAGATGCGAGAGCAAAAACGCGGGTTCTTGCGGTTGAGGGGATTGAACTCCTTCCCGCAGCACTCGCACTTGGCCTCCTTTTTCTGAGTGGCGGCAAGCTGGCACTTCTTCGAGCAGTACTTTGCCGAATGTTTACGGCAGGGAGCCACATCAAACATCCGACCGCACTGTTGGCAAATCAGGATCGGCATTCTCCCTTCCTCCCCTCATGCTGCACAGCCGTCTCCGTTTCCATCAGGTCGATGATCAGGGCCCCCAACAGCTTTGCCCGCACCTTCTGCGGCGCATTCCTACGTATGGCCCTTTGCAGGTCTGCAAGACGCTCCACATCATCGAGCTGTTCGCCTTCCACGCCCTTGTCAGGTTCCGCACACATCGGAAGAAGCGAAAATCCGAGATCCGCCGCAAGAAGCTGGAGGGCGGACACGTCGCCCGTCTGATGCATGATGAACGCGGCCTGTTCCAGCCCGAGCTTGACGGAAGTGCGGTCGGCGTAGGGATTGAGGACATTGCCGAGACTCGACGGAGCCATATCCATTTCCGCCGCCATTGCCCGGACGCCGCCGGGATACTTCTTCACCGCCGTCTGTACGGCTTCGATAACGTGTTCAAGTGTGGGGATTGTCATCATTTCACCGTTCATCCTGTTTGTGTGCCGCCCTATTCTGGAGGGCATGGAACTTGTTCACCTGCTCATCACCCGACGCGGCCCCGTGTGGCGCGTCCGCATCCTGATCCATGGGGATCCCCGGATACGCTGGCGGTCGTACCGCGTGGCGGAGTACCCGACGCCGGAAGCTGTGGCCCGGCGGTGCGCAGAGGGGTTAATTGCGCATTATGCACCAGATGATGAAGCACAGAGCTATGAGAGGAGCCGTAATAACGAATGCTTCAGGTCAGCTCATGCTTTACCTCTTCGGATTCGGTGGGAGTGCTGGGGGAGGCTGGAGGCCATAGATCGGGCCTGAGAGATGAGAGGGGAATCCCAAGTTTTTTTGAATAGATGATTGCAGATTCACCTGATATTTTCTGCCCACGACAATGACGGTAGACGGCATAAAGACTTAGCTCTTCGCAGGCCTCTGCCAGTTTCCGAAACGTCATTTCATGAGTGACTCTGAAAAATTCCAGTGCGTTTTTCATGCCCATATTGTTATCTTTAAATAACAAAAAGTACAACAAAAATCTTTGTTTGTTTTTTGTAAAAAACAAAAGCCCACTGTATTCATTACCAAAAGGTGGCTGTACATGGATGTATACAAAGATATGGCAAAGAAGGCTTGGAAAGCGATACTCAAGAAAGTTCAAGAGCTTGAATCGTCAGGTGTCAAGCGTTCTGACATCTCGCGCATGCTTGGACATTCCGGAAGATCCGCCGTTACAAACTGGCTGAACGAATCAACAACGGCCGAAAACGCCTCTTTCCCAGACATGTTAAGATATCTAGATGTATTGGGATTAGATGTTTGTGACTATATTCCAGAAACGCAGTTGCCAACCATTCACCGCCTCAAGGCCCATTCTCCGGTTGAGACTGTAGATGGCGAGGGACTCCCAACTATTCCCGTACTTGCTTACGCTGGAGCCGGAAACCCGGTGGAATTCTTTGAGACAACAAACGTGGCCCGACGCATTCCTGTCCTTCCTGAATACGCGATGCCCAATATCGCTGCCGTACAAATAACAGGCGACAGCATGGAACCAGTCATCAAAAAAGGCGCGTATGTAGGCGTTATACCCTTGTGTGGTGAACTCTGTGAAGGCGGTATCTATCTTATCTCGCGCCCACCTTTCGGTCTTGTCGTCAAGCGCGTTCGCATGAATGCTCAAGGGGAAATTGTCCTCCATTCCGACAATCCCAAATATGAACCGCTGGTGATTGAACCTGAGGGATACGAAGACATTATTATCGGCGAGGTCGTCTGGGTCTGGCAGATGATGAAATGAAAATCCCCGCCGGAGCGGGGAGGAGGGAGATGCAATGGGTCCAGTTGATAAAGTTGCATATGAAGCTTTGAATAATTATTGTATTAAACTAGAAGGACATCTCCAGTCTGATGTTTTTTTGTTTTATGGTGGTATTCACCCTAACCACAGAACATTCTTTACCACTGAATTTGAAAAATTAGCTAGAAAGAAAAAACATAAATCTCTTGCTGTCAATTTAACAACAAATGGCGGCAGTGTAGAAATGGCTGAGATAATGGTTGAGGTGATGCGTAGGTTCTATGATGAAGTATATTTCATTGTACATGAATATGCATACTCAGCGGGTACTATTCTTTGCATGTCTGGCGACAAAATATATATGAATTTTGCCTCATCATTAGGCCCTATAGATCCTCAAGTATTGTCTAATGGACAATGGGTTCCTGCACAAGGGTATTTAGATCAATTTGATGCAATATGTAAAAAATCATTAAATAAAGATTCTAATAACCCCATAAGTCCAGTAGAGTTACAAATGGCTTTAAATTTAAATCTTGCTGATTTAAATTTTTATCAACAAGCACGAAATATAACCGTAACGCTATTAAAAAAATGGCTCGTAAATTATAAATTTAAAGACTGGACAATTCATAGTAAAACAAATACCGAAGTCACGCTTAAAGAAAAAGAGCATAGAGCTGAAGAAATAGCTAGAATATTAGGTGATAATGCTCATTGGCATATACATGGAAGACATATAGGAATAAAAACTCTTCAAGACGATCTAAAGCTAAAGATTGAAGATTATTCAGATGACCTTGAATTATATAGATTAGTAAAAGAATATAATAGACTTGCGATTGACTTTTCATCAAAATATAACTATCAATTATTTTTACATACTAGAGAAATGACTAATGGGAGTTTACTCTAATGAAAATCGACAAAAAGCATTATAAAATGTCATTATTACTTAAAAATATAGAAAACAATCCAGCATTGAAACATCATCATGAAATGATGTTAATTTTAAAAAATATGGGCATCAAGACAAACCCTATTCAACAAGTTGATTTTACAAATAAAAATATCACCGAACTATCTAATATGAATATTAATCCATTAGTACCTTAACGGAGCCTCCCGTTGCCCCTCCTCGTGAGGGGCTTTTTTGTGCCCTATGGGACGTGACCGCCGATGCCTTCATGGTGTCGGCGGTATTTTTGTATTACAATTGTTATTTATAAAAAACTTTTTCTTGACTTTGTTATTTTAAAATAACAAACTATCTTCACGACGAACGGGGAAGGCGAACACGCCCGGCACACCAGCCGGAAAGTAGCCAGAATGCCCCGTGAGAAGGAAGCCGGTTTGGGCGGCATGAAGGCCGTAGCGATACGGTGGGCGGAGCAAGAGGTCGCCCGGAAAGCTCGAAAGAGGCCCGTGAGACTGGTGAGACGAAGAAGTAGTAGAGCGGGAAGGATGGCAGAGAGGCCGATTGCGGCGGTGAAAACCGTAGAGGGATAAGCTCCTCCAAGGGTTCAAATCCCTTTCCTTCCCTCCAGATGGATCTTTGACAAGCAGCGCGATGAAGCCCCCAAGCGCGACGTTGTACCCGCATCATGCGGCATGGCGTTGGCCTCTGGTAGCGAAAGCAAGGGCTGAGCACACACGGTTACGACACAGGGATCGGGCCGTGAAACGTGATGAATGAAAATTTTCTTTCCGGGCGGTCAGTTGACCTTTCGACAATTCACCGCCTCGCATGAAAGGCGCAGCGACAATGCGCGTTGCGTCGAACCATGCGTTTGAATGTGCCGCATGGGAGCGCGCCCCGGCGGGGATTGGCCCCGTCGGGTGCTTGCCTTGAATCATCGAAGCCCGGACACGCGCCGGGCTTTTTCATTGGTTCTGGGACGCCGGAACGAACTTCAACCGAGAGGATACAACTATGTGCAACCCCTACGAATATGAGCCGGAAGAGGAGCCCCGCGTGTGCGCCACCTGCGCCCGCTACTTCGAGAGCGACCAGCTGTGCAATATCTCTTCGGACATGGTGAAGGCCATCAAGGAACGGTTCGGCATCATGCTGGCCGATGCCGAGGTTGCCATTGACCCGAAGAAGATCACGGACTGCGAGGGATGGGTAAGCGCCGAACTTCACGACAGGTACGCGCTGTATCAGGACAAGCTGGAAAAGAGGAGGAACGCGGCATGAACACCACCATCTTCTGCCCGCACTGCAAGCTCAAGTACGACAAGGCCGTGAAGCTCAGGAGGTACCGCGACTTCTGGATCTGCTCTTCCTGCGCGGAGCACTACACCGCCGAGACGCTGGCGACCGCGTGCGAGAATGCCGCACGGTCGTTTCTGGCAAAGGCCAACTACCTCAAAATCATGGCACGGAGGGCGGCGGCATGATTTCCAACGTCTACATGAAGCACACCAAGGTATCACTGGAACGGACTAGAAAGATTGACCGGGCTAGAGTTGCAGCTGTCATCATCTTTATGTCTGTCATGCTCGGTATCTGCATTCTTCCACAGATCTTGTACGGAATGGAGGCCATGCGATGAAGCCGGAAATACGGCTCAATGAACCACCGGAAGCCTACCACGCTACCCGCGCCATAAGCAAAAGCGGCATGGACAAGCTCCGGCAGGCCCCCGCAAAGTTCAAGGCGTGGATGGACGGCGTCCCAGAAGAGGAAACGGAAGCATTCCTTTTCGGGTCCGTTTTCCACTGCCTCGCACTCGAACCCGGAGAATTCGGCAAGCGGTACACCGTGAAGCGATTCAACGGATCGACCAAGGCGGGCAAGGAAGAGGCCGCTACAGCCAAGGCAGCAGGGCTGGAACTGGTGCCCACCAAAATACACCATGCAGCTTCGGCAATGGCAGAATCGGTTCTGATTCATCCTTTGATCGGCAAGTTGATGACTGCAAAGGATAAGCGGACGGAAGTCTCTATATACTGGAGCGAAACCGTGGACGGGCTCGAAATTCCATGCAAGGCCCGGCTAGACATGCTTGCCACCGTGCCGGGCTTCGGACTCGTCGCTGTTGACCTCAAGAGTACAGACGACGCCAGTCCGGAAGGTTTGGCCCGCTCCATCCTCAAGTGGGGTTATCACAGACAGGCCGTCTGGTATCGCCGGGCGCTCCGGGCCGTGGGCATGGATTCCAGCGTGTTCGTGCTCGTTGCCGTAGAAAAGACCGCCCCTCACCTTGTCACCGCCGCCAATGTCAGCGAGGCAGCGCAGCAGGTCGGACTTGAAGAAATCAAGGACGCCCTCAGTACATACGTATCCTGCATCAAGTCCGACCTCTGGCCCGGATACGTTTCTGAAATCATCGATCTCGACTTGCCAGAATGGGCTTACAAAAGGAGATTCGCCGCATGAGTCAACTTGTACCGCAGAACAATATTACAGACCTTATCAAATCACAGATGCCCGCCATTGCTTTGGTGATGAATGGCACATCGGAACGGGAACGAAAAATCAAGGCAGAACGTTTTGCACGTATCTGCCTAACCGCTGTCCGTAAAAATCCAAAACTCATGAAGTGCACGCAAGAAAGCTTTGCAGCGGCTCTCATGAACTGTGCACAGCTCAATCTTGAACCTAACACACCACAAGAATTAGCATATCTTATTCCCTATAAGGATGAATGCCAATTCCAAATTGGATACAAAGGGTTTCTACAGCTCGTATATCGTTCTGGCATTGTATCATCATTCAATGCCGATGTTGTATACCGGGCTGAGGTTGAAAACGGTATGTTCGAATACCGTAAAGGGATCACACCAAGCATTACTCACAAAGTCGATCTACTGCATCCAGAAGCCCGCGAGGGAGAGCTTATTGCGGCCTATGCAGCATGTACGCTCAAGGGCGGCGGTGAGGGGATGCTTCGTCTTGTTGATAAAAAGGACATCGAGCGCGCACAAAAGACTAGCGCCAGTCTCGCCGCGAACAAAAAGTATGGAAAGGACAGCCCGTGGATTTCTTCTCCAGAAGCCATGTGGATGAAGACGGCAATCAAACGCCTTGCCGCTTGGCTTCCCCAAACAGAAATGTTGGCAATGGCCGTTGACCTCGACGACAAGTCAGAACGCGGGGAATCCCAACTTGTTCTCCCTGAATTGACGCCTACAGACGGTCTAAACGCTGCACTCACGGGAAGCACGCCGGAAGTGCAACCCGTCAATCTGATCACCTGTCCGAAAACTGAAAAGCAGGTGAACGATTTTAAGTGCTTCGAATGTGACCAGCACGCCCAATGCCCGGCGTGGGCTGAATAACCACCCCGGCCCGGCTCACCACCGGGCCTTTCTTTTGATGAGGTAAGGACATGAACAAATCTGATTTCATCATAACGGTTCGAGCGTCCGACACCACGGGAACCTTGACCTCAATCGAGAAGACCGATCGTGTCGTCAGCCATGTGTTGGACATGCTCAAGGAAAGCATCGTGAAACATGGTTCATTGAAAATTCAGGGCTTCGGCGTGTTCGAAGTCGTGGACGTTGCCGCCCGCGAAAGACGGAACCCGCGCACCGGGGAAAGTATCCCCATTCCCGCGCACAAAGCTGTGAAGTTCAGGCCGGGGAAGGAACTGCGGGAGGCGGTGAACAAAACATGCTGAATTGGATCTTGTTCTGTATGACCGTGGGAGCTTGCGGTTTATGTATTGGAACATTCTTTGAGCTTCGCATTCTTGGATTGTCTATCTGTATCGTAGGAAACTGCTTGCTATTCATGATGTCCGCTGTTGGTGGCATGATAGCCTTTGCCGAGAGCCTAAAGGCAACGCAGATCCATCATATTTGCGACGGTGAGCATAAGGTGATGCTTAACCTGAAACTTGGAGCTTTCAGCTATACAGTGAACGTCCCGGTTACAGAGTACAATTGCCCAAATTGTATGGAGAATAAGCCATGCCCGACGCCGACGCCCTCCCGAACATCAGACTAAAATGTCCTGATTTGGCATCAATAATTCCGGGGCGTCGTTTTCTTTACCGAGCCAAGGTAGGCGGCGAACGCCAAACCGTCACCGTGACGGCCTCCTGTGCCCCGTATCCCCGTGATTTCGGGAAAGGCCGCAAGGCTATGTACGTCACCGTGTACGGCTACGAGGGGAAATGGACTGTTCCGGCAAGCAAGCTGAGGATTGCTGAGAGAGGAGAGTGAGATATGAATAAAAATAGACGCGATAGGCTCGCAAAATTGAGCGATCAGATTTCGGACATCATGGAGAAGTTGGAGGAACTGCGGGACGAGGAACTAGAGGCGTTTGAGAATCTTCCTGAGTCCCTAAATTCCAGTGAGCGCGGGGAAGTAATGCAAACAGCAATCGGTGCTATGGACGATGCTCTTTCCTCGCTTGAGAACGCTGATAGTCGAATACTGGATGCAATGGGATAGCACCCCACGCCCCGACCTCCCCCGGCGGGGATTTTCATACCCTAACCTCTAACCAAAGGACCAAACATGACCATCGGAGAACTGATCGAGAAGCTTGAAGCCTTTGATCCTGAGCAGGATGTCTGCATCACGCTGGACGGAAGCGAAGGCGCGGGCATGTTCGACATTGATTCGCAGCCCACCGAATGCGGCTGCGAAGACAGAGAAGGCAAGGAATTCACGGAAACCGTCATCGGCCTCTATCCGGTTGACGCCAGCGAGTAATCCACCTCTCAACCGTGGGCAGCGCATACGAATCACGCGGAATGTATGGAAAATTTCAAAGTTGGCGATACGGTACAGTGGGCTTCTGCCGCAAATGGGTCTTGGAAAGAAAAAAAGGGCATTGTTGAATCAGTCATACCTGCGCGCGGGAATCCTCAGATATATGCTACGAGGGTAGCTGAGAAATATGGGAGAAGGACACCTCATCTTGGATATCCTCGGGATCACGTATCGTATATTGTCCGCGTTCCCTCGAAAACGGGTGGGGTAGGAAAGTTCTACCGACCTCATGTTGTGCTACTGGAAAAGGCGGAATGACGAAATGGGAAAGGCGGCTCACACTGATGTGGGTCGCCTTCTTCGTGTGGGTGGTCTGGATGGTGTGCGTGGAGTAACCATTGAAAAAAACGATTATTGGTGATGCGATCATTTACTGTGCCGATTGTCGGTCTATTCTTCCCACGCTGGATACTGTGGATGCAGTAGTTACAGATCCCCCATATGGCATCGCATATCAAAGTGGATATGCGACAAAAAAGCTTTGGGCTGCGGGGAAGAAGATCACAGGAGACGAGACAACGGAGGTTAGGGATGAGGCGTTACAGCTTTGCCGCAACCTCTGCTCTCCTATGCTGGTTTTTGGTTCTCATAAAGCCATCCCGCCAGAGGGGACGAGACATACCCTAATCTGGGACAAGGGTCCAGCTCTCGGAATGGGAGCACTGGATCTTCCGTGGAAACCTTCTGTTGAAGAAATCTATGTCCTCGGGAAGGGTTTCATAGGAAAACGTGATGAGGGTTCCGTTATCTGCTGTCCCCCGGTGCAGAGTATGGCAAAAAATGGTCGAAAGCATCCGAATGAAAAACCAGTTCCGTTGCTACGGCGTATCATAAAAAAATGTCCAGAGGGGACTATACTTGACCCTTTTATGGGAAGCGGTGCTGTAGGTGAAGCCGCTCTTTTGGAGGGACGGCGTTTCGTCGGCATTGAGATTGAGCCGAAATTCTTTGAAATCGCTAAAAAACGCCTTGAATATGCTGCACATTCGATCAGCTTGCTGCAGGGGCGCGGCTGCCTGAACAACGCGCAGGGTGAAATATGCTGACGAAACAGGAAAAGAAGTGGCTTAAAGAAAGGGAAAGCAGACCTGCCGAAGTGGGCTCAGGCTGAAATCGAAGAAATCAGATTGACAGGAACTCGCTTATGGCCCTCCTTTGATGAGCCGATGCCCATCGAAACGCCCCACGGTAAAATCACTAGAGGGTGGGTTTCTTACGGAGAATATTATCCATCTGTAGCGATGATTGATGCTGAGGGTGAGAGAAAAAGGGAAGCAGGGAGCACGTATTGGAGCAGGATGGAAGGGGTAGCTGTCTATGCAACAAGGTTGGAAGCCCTCCGTGCCTATCGTTGGAAGTTGGCAAAGAAAATGGCTGAAAAAATTCGTACAGTGGAAAAAATGCTCGAACAGGAGCGTGGACAATGAACGAAACCACTCTTGAATCCATCATGCAGTGCTCGAAAGAGGCAATCGCACGGGCGTATATGTGCCGGGCTTATGTAACTCTGCCCATCGGGGAATGTCCTGACCCGTATTGTCGGGTGAGAGGATGCAAAACATGCGGACGGGTAACGCCTCAAGCTTGGGAAGAAGTGTTGAATAATACACAGGAGGGGAACCAATGACCGCACAGGAATGGCTCAACGAACTTTCGCGGCTGAGGGAGGCGGCGATCATGCCGCCCTATTATCTCAGGAAGAAACGCTTTCTTGGAGAGGATGAAGAAGAATACTACATCACCGATAAAGAAGAGCGCATCATCTGCCGAATGAAAACCATGTCCACAGAACCGGACAACGCCGCTTACATCGTTGCCGCGTGCAACGCCGTGCCGAGGCTGGTGGAGATGGTAAAACTTGCCGCCAGCCGTCTTGAGTGTCCGTACAATGACGAAGAATGCCTTTACGATGACGATGACACCGTATCGTGCGCCCATTGCAAGACGCAAAGACTCTATGATCTGACGGAGCCGAAAGAATGAAAAACACCATCCGGCAGCAGCCGTTGCCGGGATATGATACAGGTGACTATACAACAGAGGCGATAGCCTTCCTGCGGGAGAACGAGCCCGAGGAAGGCTTTTTTGTCGGGTTCAGCGGCGGTAAAGACTCTATCGTGTCTCTTGAGTTATGCAGCATAGCAGGGGTCAAACATCAGGCGTTTTACTCCTGTACCCGCATCGATCCGCCGGAAGTCGTCAAGTTCATCAAGCGGGAATATCCATCTGTAACGTGGCTCTATCCCAAGATAACGATGTGGGAGGCCATACAAAAAAAAGCCCCTCCGCTCAGAATACATCGTTGGTGCTGTGATGTCCTGAAAAAAGAACCGTCAGACAATCATCCCTTGCGTCATCGCATAATGGGCATTCGAGCGGAAGAATCGGTGCGTCGCGCATCCCGCCCAAGAATAGCCAGCTTTCGCAAGCAAACTATTTACAAGCCGATTTTTGCATGGCCCGAGTGGGCAGTATGGGAGTTCATCGAAAGCCACAAGTTGCCATACCCTTCACTGTATGACGAGGGATTCAATCGTATCGGCTGCGTGGTTTGCCCCTTTATCCTTGGCAAAACTCCGGGGGCCACACGACAGCGCGAAGAGTCCATGCGACGCTGGCCGGGGATATGGAAGGCATATGAACACGCAACAATGCGATGGTGGAAAACAAAAAAAGAATCTGGGTTGCGGTCTGAAAAACAGCACATAACAGCAGAAAGTTATTGGCAAGCATATCTACGGGGGTTTGAATGAACATCACCACAGCAGAACTCGCCAGCATCCGGGCCGCCGCCGTTGGCGACATGCTCGGAGACTCCAAGACTCTCGACGAAATAGGGCCGTCCGCTATCATTTTCAGGTTGTGCCGGGAACTGGATCTAGCACGGAAACACGTCGTCACCATGTCAGAAGTGGCAGCCGCCGCATGGGGCGGGGAAATCCCCTCTCCCCTCCCCGGTCACACTCACATGACCGAAGAGGAATTTTCCGAAAGCTATAACTGCCCTTGGTGTGGCGGCTCTGGGCACGTTGACGACTGCGATGAGATACAGGTCAAACTCCTGCGAGAGCGTGATGAGGCGAGAGCGCAGGTAGTCCAACTCTCTTCTGCATTGGAATCTCTCCTTTCTTTTGCAGAACGCCAGATATGCAGACACGAGGAGACTCACCGGGGCGGTTTAATCTGGGAGATATGCGATAACTGCGGGGCAAAGTGGGCCGATGATGAAGGCGGAAAGCCTGAGTTCGTGGAACCAAAAGAGATAAAGAATGCTTACAGGGTTCTTGGCGAAATAGAAAAATCATTGGGAGAATGAAATGAACCCAACGCCACAAATTCTTGATCCTTGTTGCGGTGGAAAAATGCTTTGGTTCAATAAAAATGATCGTCGTGCTGCATTTTGTGACCGCAGACGAGAAAAGCATATACTTTGTGACGGAAGGGTTTTTGAAGTGAATCCAGATACGGTATGCGATTTTCGCAAGTTGCCCTTTCCTGACGAATCCTTTTTTCTTATTTGCTTCGATCCTCCACACCTTTTGCAAGCTGGAGAAACGTCTTGGATAAAGAAAAAATATGGAAGCCTTAATAGGTTAACGTGGAGCGAAGACTTGTCGAAAGGGTTCGACGAATGCTGGCGCGTCCTCAAGCCCGGAGGGACGCTGATTTTCAAGTGGAACGAGACTCAGATCAGCTTGCGCGATGTGCTTTCCTGCTTTTCAAGACGCCCAGTTTTTGGACATACGACAACGAAACGCCGAGACACGCACTGGATGACTTTTTACAAGGACACAGCGCTCAAGTCCGTGGAGGAAGGAGAAGAATCATGTCCAAAGAACTGACTTTGCTACCGTGCCCGGCGTGCGGCGGGGAAGCGGACATCATCGACGCATTCGAGAGAGACGACAAGGGACACGTCACGATAGGTTGGGCCGCATACTGCACGCGGGGATGTTTGACCACAAGCGAGCGCGGTTCCAGAGAAGAGGCCGCCGCATTGTGGAACGCCCTGCCCCGCGCGCTGACGTGGACGGACGAGCAGCCGAAGGTTCCGGGGTGGTACTGGTTCAGAAACGGAAACGCCAAGCCAATGATATTGTCGATCACGCTGCCAGTGAAGTGGAAAGCAGAACCAGACGATGAATGGGCAGGCCCCATCCCCGAACCCCGTGAACCGAAGGAGTAGCCACATGGAACGGATGTACTACATCGGAGAAGGCCCGGAATGCGTGGAACTCATCGAACTTGCCATCAGCAAAGCGACAAAGTGTCGATATGCTAGAACCCTGCTCATAAACGACTACAGCGCCCACAGCCTGCTCCTCAACGACAAGAAGACCCCTGTAGGCCTCCTTTTCGACAAGCCGTCCGACGAACTCTATCTGCGTGGCGTCCCCGGGAAGATGGCCCCCGGGTACGGATATTTCCCAAACCTTAACACGCGCGAGGGGAGGCAACTTGCTGCCCGGCTGGCTTCCGAAGACGTGCAGTTCGACACCAACGTCTTCATGGCCGAAAAGATCGGACTCGGTAAAGAGTATACCGAAGGCAATATCCACTACATGCCAAGGGTATCCATCCGAAGCCTAAAGATATGCTTTAGCGTGCCCATTCCCTTCGACGAAGAATTGCCACAGGTACCCAAGTGGTTGCGCGAAGTAACTTTTTCAGAAATAAAGAAGTTCTGCGAATACTAGTTAATAACGCCGCTGTAGACGTTTGGAACTCTCAAGCCAAGCGCGAACCGAAGTAGCCCCTAAAGGGGCTTTCCTTTTTCTGGAGGAGAACATGCGTAGACCCATCAACCCCGTAATTCCGTATCCGCACGAGGCCATCCAGCACACCCGCTGTGTTCTGGCCCTGTCCATGATCACCGTAGCGCTATCCCTCCTCAAGCCCGAGACTCTTCCTCAGCTTGGTGACCTTGGCAGGCAGGTCGAGAAGGTCGACCGCTGGATCGACCGATGTGCGGACGACACGCAGAAGCGCAGGCTCTCCGCAGGCGCGAAGCGAGATCTGGATGCTCGGTTCCATATCCTCGCCGGGCACATCGGGGATGTTCAGGCGGCGGCCGGCGACGCCACCCGTTGGACGCAATGGGCCTCTGGCGTGTGGGCCGGGCTCACCTTCCTCGAAGACGCCCGGAACACCTGCCCCGCCTACTTCCGGGGCCTTCACTGGCACAACCTGCTCAAGACGCTGACCACGCTGTGCAATGCGCTCGAAAAGGTCGACCCGCAGATAGCCGAGATCGGGACGCGGGTGTACGAGCGGTCCGCTTAGGGGGAGATATGGATACTACAGTTGCTGAAATCCGCTCCATAGTACAACGAAGAAGAGATCTCGCGATTGAAGACGAGCGCCTGCATCAAAGGTTTCTTGAACTGCTCGAACTCAGCAAAGGGGCTAGAAAATCATCTCGCGATACGCTATCCCCAGAATCAGGGAAGACGCAATTTGCTTGCTTAAAGAGGAAATCCCATGAGCGTAGCAAAGCGCGGTGACGGTAGATGGACCGTCAAGTTCAAGAATGAAGAAGGGCGCTGGAAACAGCGCTCTTTCCGTACTGAGGAAGAGGCCCGGCAGTTCGACGCGGATTGTCAGTATGATGCGGTGGAAAACACGCGCCTGACGCTGTTGGAGGCGGTGCTGGTGTACCTAAAAAACACCGAGCACGCCGAGCATACCGTAGGCATGTATGAGTTCATTGTGTGCGGGCATGACCGAAAGAATGGGGAACACAGAGAGGGGCCAGCGGAGTTCCTTGCAAACAGATTCGTGGATACATTGACTCGTCGCGATCTCGAAAATGTGCGTGAACGGTGCAGGAATGACGGTCTATCAACAGCGAGTATCAATATCTATGTCGGAAAGATCAAGGCGGCCCTCAGTTGGTGCGTTGAACAAGACTTACTTCATGAAAACCCTTGGGGTAAATATCGGCAACTCCCCGGAGCAAAAAACAAGCCACGTACAGGAACACTGGAAGACTTCCGCAAACTCTTTCCAGTGCTCCCCCCGTGGCTTCAATGGGCAGCTAAAACTGCCATTGCCCTATGTTTGCGTCCCGGCGTGTCCGAACTATTCCGATTGGAATGGTCGGCATTCGACTGGAAGGCTAGAACCGTGAGCGTTTACATGCCCAAAGTAGATAGCACCAAAATGGTATTTCCACCAGAGGAATATCTTCAGGAGGCATGGGTACGCTACCAAGATGATGCGATAAACGGACAAAGTTTGGTTTGTAGAAATAGAAAGGGAGGACGTGTGAATAAAGGGCTTTATGAGATTGCATGGAGGCGGGCTTGCCGAAAGGCCGAAGTGTCCATGCCGATGTATGCCCTGCGACATATCGCCGCATCCGAGATGCTTTCAAGGGGCGTGGACATCGCCGCAATAGCTGCACAGCTTGGGCACAAAGACATTACCACAACAGGCATTTTCTACACACACGCTCTCGCCTCTTCCCAACGTCGAGCGGCGGACGCACTCTCTTCTTGCACCAATTTGGTGCAGATTGGTGCGGTAAATAGCATCTAAAATAAACATTATCAATTAGTTATGTAAAAACTTTGCTTTTTCCGCGAAAAAGCATACCGTCGCTCGGCGCCATGCCTCCTTTTCCATCCGGCATGTCCGCCCAGGCACCCATAACGGTGCCGGACCTTCCCGTAATCCGTCAAACAGATAAGGAACACGCGTGCAGAACTACGCATCCATCATAGCCCAAGAACTGAATATACGCCCACAGCAAACCGAAGCCGTCATCCGCCTGCTCGACGAGGACGCCACGGTCCCCTTTATTGCCCGCTACCGCAAGGAAGCCACGGGGAGCCTCGACGAAGTGGCGGTCACCGCCATCCGTGATCGCCTCGCCGCCCTGAAGGAATTGGACAAACGGCG
>QWCE01000901.1_pt1 | contig 51084 bp, 43 predicted proteins | sample 1972531 | NCBI WGS metagenome assembly QWCE01 (sample SAMN09866716, study PRJNA288562) | Human gut metagenome isolate term4_stool, whole genome shotgun sequencing... | reverse complement strand
TAGATACGAGAAAGATAAATTATATAGAAAATGCTTTTTGATATGAATAAAAAAGAAATATTACTGTATTTAAATTACATAAATATTAATAATAGAACGATCCTAGATATTTTTGAAAAAACAAATTTTGAAAATTTTTTTGACAAGACGAGATTAGATTATTCTTTTATAAATGATAAAAATTATGAAAAGATTTTTGCTCCTAAAAATCTAGAATCTTTCAAGTCTTATAGAGATAGGATTTTAAGGCTAGGTGTGGATTTTGTTACAATTTTGGATGACAATTATCCGGAAAATCTCAAATATATTGATGATAGACCTGTTGTATTATATTATAAGGGAAGACTAGATGCTTTGAAAGATAGCCAATCTATCGCCTTTGTAGGTGCTAGAAAGTGCACAGACTACGGCAAGTGGGCTTGCAAAAATTTGGCTGGTTCTATTGCTGGGGCGGGAATAACAACTGTATCTGGTCTTGCCTATGGTATTGATGCTATGTGCCATAAGTCAACTTTAGAAGTTGGGGGAAGGACAATTGGAGTAATTGGTTGCGGGATTGACCAAGTTTACCCAAAAGCTAACAAATTTTTGTATGAAAAAATAGAAGAAACAGGTCTTATTTTATCGGAGTTTCCTTTAGAAACACCACCTATAAGCTATAACTTTCCTAGGAGAAACAGGATAATCTCAGGAATTTCTCTAGCAACAGTTGTAATTGAGGCCAAGGAGAGGTCAGGAACTATGATTACAACAAGGTGTGCACTCGAGCAAGGGAAGGAAGTTTTTGCTGTACCAGGAAATATCAATTCGATTTACTCAAAGGGCACTAACAAGCTTATCCAAGATGGGTCAAAACTTATTTTATGCGCTGATGATATCCTAGAAGAACTTGATTATCTTTTAGATAACAAAATAGAAAAGAAGGTAATTGACTACTCTACACTTGATAAAGACGAAGCTAGTGTAGTAAGATATATTGAGAATAATCCTAATCAAAGTGCTGATGATTTGGCACTTAATTTAGATTTTGAAATAGATGTGATAAATTTTCTTTTAACTAGTTTAGAGTTAAAAAATGTAATTGAAAATATTGGAAATAACGTATTTACGATAAAGGAGTGAGAATTTGGCTAAAAATCTAGTGATAGTGGAGTCACCTACAAAAGCCAGGTCAATTTCAAAAATGCTTGGAAGAAATTATAAGGTAAAGGCAACTGTTGGCCACCTTAGAGATTTACCTAAAAGCAAGTTTGGAGTTGATATAGAAAATAATTTTGAACCTGAATATATCAAGGTTAGAGGTAGGGCAAAAACTATTAATGAGCTGAAAAATGAAGCGAAAAAGGCTGAGAAAGTGTATCTTGCGACAGACCCGGATAGGGAAGGAGAGGCTATTTCTTGGCATCTTGAATATCTTTTAGACCTTGATCCAAAGGAAAATAATAGGGTGGAATTTCACGAAATAACTAAAAATAATGTCCTAGCTGCAATGAAAAAACCTAGAACTATTGATAAAAATCTAGTTGATGCCCAACAGGCAAGAAGGGTTATGGACAGGATTGTGGGTTATGAAATAAGTCCTATCCTTTGGAAAAGGGTGAAATCAGGACTTTCTGCAGGTCGTGTCCAATCTGTTGCCTTAAAATTAATAGTTGATAGACAAAAGGAAATTGATGAATTTATTCCAGAAGAATATTGGAGTATAACTGCAAAGCACAAATACGAAAATATTTCATTTGAATCTGAATTTTATGGGTCAAAATCCAAGAAAATGAAAGTGTCAAATGAATCGGGTGCTAATAAGGTTTTGGAAAAAATAGATAAGGATAACTTTAAAATCATTTCAATTTCTAAAACTAAAAGAAAAAGACGTCCATATGCGCCATACACAACATCAACCCTCCAGCAAGATGCCTCAAATAGGCTAGGTTTTTCAACAAAATTTACTATGCAGCTTGCCCAACAACTTTATGAGGGTATTGATATTGGTAAGGAAGGAACAGTCGGTCTAATTTCCTACATGAGAACAGACGCCACAAGGATATCAAATGAAATCGTAGGCGAATCTTTGAAATATATTAAAGAAAAATTCGGAGAAAAATACGCGGGCAAGGGAAACACTTATTCTGGCAAGAAAAAAGGCAGTCAAGATGCCCATGAAGCTATAAGACCAACTTCTATATATAGGGATCCAATTAGTTTAAAAACATATCTTACTGACCAACAATATAAGCTTTATAAATTAATCTGGTCAAGAGTTGTTGCAAGTCAAATGGCTGATTACGAATATTTGTCAACTGGGATTAATTTTGACAATAATGGATTAATCTTTAGGTCAAATGGTAAAATAACATTATTTGATGGTTTCAATAAATTATATGGAAACCTTGATAAGGAAAATATATTGCCTGATTTGAAAGAAGGAGAAGTAATTAGTTCAGAAAAAATAATCAAAGACCAGCACTTTACAAATCCTCCAGCCAGATACACAGAAGCATCTTTGGTAAAAACTCTAGAAGAATTTGGCATAGGAAGACCTTCAACTTATTCAGCAACTATAAATCAGATTATGTCTAGAAACTATGTGGAACTTGACGGCAGGAGCATCTATCCAACAGATTTAGGAAAGACTGTAAATGAATTTTTGCAGGAAAATTTTGATGATGTAATAAACGTAGAATTTACTGCAGAAATGGAAAACCAGCTTGATAAGATAGCAGAAGATGAAATTTTTTGGAAAGATGTATTAAAGAATTTCTATAAAGATTTTTCCAAGGATATGGCAGCAGTCAAGAAAGATACCACAGACTATAAGGTTAAGGATAAAATTCTAGATGAAAAATGTCCAAAATGCGGCAAGCCTCTTGCCATAAAACACGGCAGAAATGGTAAATTTATTGGTTGTACAGGTTTTCCAGATTGTGACTTTACCAAGTCAATTATAAAAACAACCGGAGTTAAGTGTCCAGAGTGTGGAAATGGAGAACTAATAGAAAAAGTATCCAAAAGAGGCAAAAGATTTTACGGATGTAGCAATTATCCAAAGTGTGATTTCGCTCTTTGGGATAAGCCAACAGGCGAAAAATGCCCAGAATGTGGAAGTCTTCTAATCCATAAGAAAAATAGAAAAACAGATGAGATAAAATGTTCATCCTGTGATTATGTTAAAGAAAAGAAGAGATAAAAATAAGGGACTACTCAAGATTTGAGATAGTCCCTATTTTTTAATTTTATTCTAATGCGTTTGAATAGTTTTCAAGCTTAGATGTACAATTTGGGCATCTGGTTGCATCTATTGCAATTGTGCTCTTGCAGTATGGGCAAGTTTTTTCTGTTTCTTCAACAGGAGCATCATCTTTTTTGTGAAGTTTATTAATTGACTTAACAATTAAAAATAGTACAAAAGCGATGATTATAAATGAAATTATTGCATTTATAAGGTTACCAATCTTAAGGTCTGCACCTCCTACACTTACAACTAGGTCTTCGTAGTTAACACCAGCAGTTAAACCTGCGATAATTGGCATTAATAGATCATCAACAAGGCTTGTTACAATTGCTGTAAAAGCAGATCCCATTATAAGACCGATAGCCATATCTAAAACATTTCCACGGGAAATAAATTCCTTAAATTCTTTAAACATAATAATTCCTTTCTATATTTATAAAATTTCTCTTTTATTATACCCGATTACTTGACTTTATCATCATATTTATATATGATTTTAGTAGAGGTTTCTATGAAATATTTACAAGTAGATGATGAATTTTTAGATAGATTAAAATCATATGCAGTTTTTATTCCACTTATAGAAGTTGATGGCAAAGATCATATATTATTTGAGATAAGAAGTGAGATAGTTAGCCAACCAGGAGAAGTTTCTTTTCCAGGTGGTGGGGTGGAAAGTGGAGAAGATTTTAAAGAAGCGGCCATAAGAGAAACTATGGAAGAATTAAAGCTTGATAGAAGTGATATTACTTATTTAGGATATTCTTCGATGATTCTAACTTCTTCTTATAGACATGTGAAAAGTTTTTATGGTAGAATTGATAAAAATTTAGAGGAAATAAAGTATAATAAGGAAGTAGAGTCGATTTTTACGGTCGAGTTAGAATATTTTATTAACCATCCTCCAATATCTTATAGGGCACCTTATAAAATGGACTTTCCGAAAGATTTTCCTTTTGATAAGATACCAGGTGGCAAGGATTATAAGTTTCAAACCGGATACAATGAAATGTTTTTCTATGATACCAAGCCAGTGATTTGGGGTTTGACAGCAAAAATGCTAAAAAACTTTATAGAAAGTTGGAGTAATTATGAGAAATGATATTTCGCAAAAAATAAAAGATTACGCAAAAACAAATCCAGCCATAGAGTCTGTTTTTTATGTAAAAAGGCTTAACAATGACGAATTTTATAGTATTTATACTGTAGCTAGTGAGATTATAATAGCTAAACTAGAAGAAGAATTCAAAGATCTTTTTGATGATGTTATCTTTGTCAATAGGGTTAAGGAAAAGATTGAGATTGAAAAAAATAAGTTTTCTTTCACTACTATTGATTTGTATAAGATGGATAATATAAAGATTTCAGAATCAATTATAAGCAGTGATGTGGCAAAGGATTTTATAAAGACCTTACCAAGTGATATTGAGTTTTTATATAATAAACCGGGGACGGATGTTCTTTTGCCAAATAATGAATTCACTTTCAAACCGGTTAAGGAATATGAATTTAGTCAAACAATAAAAAATTTCTTTGCCTATGCTATAGAAGTATCTTTATATATAAATCAAAATAACGTACTTGCGGCATCTATTAGAATGCAAGATTTAAGAGATGAATTGATGAAGATGCTCAAAATCCATGTTATAAATAAATATAATGGTGGAAGAGATATAGGTAAAAACGGTAGCGAGTTTAACCATACTTTAGCCAAGGAATATAAGGATGATTTCGAAGATACCTTCCATGATAATAATCCTCTTAATATTTATAACAGTCTTTTTAAAGCTTGTGTGCTTTTTAGAAAGATAGGAATGGAAGAAGCAGAGAATTTAGGTTTTGATTACGATAGGCAAACAGATGTAAAGGCTCTAAAGCTTTTGAGAAATAATTATAAAAAGCTAGAGTCCTTTCTAAACTAGGAGCAAATATGAAATATAAATACAAGATAGCAAGTCTAGTTATGGCAGCTTTTATTTTTCTCATGCCAGTAAGTCTTGCAGCAGGACAAAATAAGATAGTAGGTCTAGATGATAATGTAAAATCCTACTTTATAGCTAATGAAGAAAGTGGCGAAGTTTACTATGAAAAAAATGCCGACGAACCAAGAGCTATGGCGTCTTTGAGTAAGCTTATGACATTTTTATTAACAAAAGAAGCTATAGAAAATGGAGATATTAGTCTAGATACTAAGGTTAAGGCTGATAAGGAAGCAGAGAATCTAACTAGTTGGGAATACTCAGCTCTAGGAGTGAAGGAAGGCGAAATATATACAGTAGATGAACTTCTTAAGGGGCTTATAGCTGTATCTGGAAATGATTGTGCTTATCTTTTGGCAAATACCATTTCAGTTTCAGAAGCTGCCTTTGCTAGAGAAATGAATGAAAAAGCAAAAGAACTTGACCTAGAAAGTCAAGTGTATTATAATTCTAGTGGAATAGAAACAGATGATGGATATCAAAATACTTCTTCTGCTAGAGATTTGTTTAAATTAAGTCAATATATACTTAAGACTTACCCAGATATTTTAGAATATACAGCTATTAGAGAGATTAAAGATCCGGCTCGCGATATAGATAAAACATCAACAATTCCCCTAATGGACGAGATTAAGGGCGTAGATGGTCTAAAGACTGGTACAACTGATGAAGCTGGATATTGTCTTGTAACAACAATTGACATGAAAGAACTTGACGCTAAAGACGACTTTAGAGCCATAGGTGTAGTTATGGGTGCAGACCAAAAAGACACTAGAAATATGGTGATGAGCGATTTAATTTATTACGTGTCAAAATATTTTTCTACAAGGACAGTCTTAGACAAAAATGTTCCAGTAAAATCAATTAAAGATGTGACTGTAAAACAAGGATATATTGACCTTTATCCAAAAGAAGATATAAAAATGATAATAAAAGAAGGCGAAAATCCTACAATAAAGTATAATATAAAAGACGACGTTAAGGCGCCTATAAATGAGAACGAAGATTTTGGTGAAGTAGAAGTTTCATATAATGACGAAAGTCATACAATTGGGCTTTTTTCAAAGAAGGCTCTTGATAAGGCAAGTCTTTTTACAAGAGTTATAAGAACTGTAGAAGATTCTTGCGACTTTTTACTTAAAACTATAATCGCTAGATAAAGGCAAATTATTTTGCCTTATATGTATCGGTAGCTCAGCTGGATAGAGCACTGCCCTCCTAAGGCAGGTGTCGGAGGTTCGAATCCTCTTCGGTACACCAAAAGGAAATATTATGCAAGATTTATTTACAAAAGCTGATAAATTTTTTATGACAGAAGCTATAAATGAAGCTAAACTTGCGAAATCAATTGACGAGGTCCCGATAGGGGCCGTTGTTGTTTGTGGGGATAGGATAGTTGGCAGAGGACATAATTTCACCTATAAGGGAAAAAGTGCCCTAAATCACGCCGAAATCTATGCCCTAAAAGAAGCAGGTAAAAATATTGGTGATTTTAGGCTTGAAGAATGTACCATGTATGTTTCCCTTGAGCCATGCCTAATGTGCGCTGGTGCTATAATGCATTCAAGGATAAAAAGACTTGTAGTAGCATGTGAAGACCCAAAAAGAGGCGGTTTTTCAACATCTTTTATAGATAAGGATAGCCCACATTTAAATGTACCTGAGATTTCTTACGGACTTATGAAAGAAGAATCTCTAAAAGAACTTCAAAGTTTTTTTAGAGCCTTAAGAGCAAAAAAAAGTCAAGATAAACCTAAGCTAGACTAGGTTTTCTTGACTTTTTTAGTCCTTAATTTCTGCAATAAATTGCCAGCTTATATCGTATTTGTCAATGAAACTTGTAAACAATTTAGAGTTTAACCTTTGAGGTTCACTTGTAATATTTGAATCTTTTTTGAAATTTATATAAGCCCTATAAAGATTATCAGAGTCTGTTTCTATTACAATCCTAACGTTATTTCCTTTGACGTAGGTATCATCATTTGTTACGTCGTAGAGATAAATCCTGTTTCCATATATGTCTAAGTGAGAATTATATATCCTATCTCTTATTTGAGGTGGGTGATTATATTTTTCGAAATCTCTATATCTAATTATTGACTTTGGATGTTCTAGATTAAAGATATTACAATAATAATTTATAGCCTCAAGGCATAAACCATTTTTAAAAGCTAATGCTACCGCCATTGTTTTTCCTTTCTATATATTAATTTATCCTTATTAATGAACTTTTCAACCGGCAAATAAGTATAAATATTAAAAGATTACATAAACCACATTTAGAGTATAATATTAGAAAGAAGTTTTTAATTAAGGAGTATACAGATGAAAATTAGTCTTATTGATCCATTAGAAGTTAAAGAATCTTATATAGAAGAACAAAAGGAAAAACTTGAGAAACTTGGCCATGAATTTACTTATTATAATCAAAGTGCCAAGGATGAAGATGAAAAGATAGAAAGGCTAAAAGACGCTGATATAGCCATAATCACTAATAAACCTGTATCAAGAAAGGTAATCGAAAATACAAAGCTTGAATTAATTGATGTAGCCTTTACAGGCGTAGACCATGTTGATCTTGATGCTTGTAAGGAAAATGATATAAAAGTTTTAAACGCTTCAGGTTATTCAGATGATTCTGTAGCTGAACTTGTTATCGGCTTAACTATTGGAGTTTTAAGGAAGTTTAATCAAAATAGAGAAAATATTTTTGATAAAGAAAACAATTACCTTTTAGGATCTCTTATAAAAGGTAAAACATTTGGTGTTATTGGAACTGGTAATATTGGTAAAAAACTTATTGAATTGCTCCAAGTTTTTGATTGCAAGATAATTGCTTATTCAAGGACTGAAAAAGAAGATATAAAAGCTTTGGGCGTAGAATACGTTGACTTAGAAACTTTATTAAAAGAATCTGATATTGTATCCCTTCATATACCAAATAACAAAGAAACCAAACATTTCCTAGGAAAAGATGAACTTGACCTAATGAAAGAAGGAGCTGTTTTAATAAATTGTGCTAGAGGGGCAGTTGTGGATAATGATTATCTAGCAAAACTTTTAAATGAAGATAAATTAAGAGCAGGAATAGATGTTTTCGATATGGAACCACCACTTCCAGAGGATTACCCACTAAGAAATGCAAAAAATGTTATCTTGACAAACCATGTTGCCTTCTATACTGAAGAAGCGATGCAAATTAGAGCTGACATAGTTTTTGATAATCTCTACTCTTATCTAAAAGGGGAAATCAAAAACGAGATTAAATTATGATTAGGCCAAAAATAGTAGCTATAGCTGGAGGGTCTGCATCAGGCAAGTCCACTATAGTAAAAATAATTGCAGAAACATTTAAGGATGATTTAATAGTTGTAGGTCACGATAATTATTACAGGGCTCACGACGATATAGATTTCGAAGAAAGAAAACTGTTAAATTACGATCATCCCAAAGCCTTTGATACTGACTTTTTCTGTGAAGATTTGATAAAGTTAGTAAATGGCGAAGAAATAGATATGCCTCAATATGACTATACTATCCATACCAGAAGCAAGGATACTGTGAAGGTAAAGGCTAAAAAAATCATTTTAATAGAAGGTATTTTGGTTTTATATGAGAAAAAAATCAGAGATATTACAGATACAAAAGTGTTTGTGGATGCTGACAGTGATATAAGACTAAAAAGGAGAATTCTAAGGGATACAGTAGAAAGAGGTAGGTCGGTAGAATCCTGTCTTACCCAATATATCGAGCAAGTAAAGCCTATGCATGAAAAATATGTTGAGCCAAGCAAAAAATATGCCGATATAATAATCCCAAGGGGAGCTAAAAACGTAAAAGGTATAGAAATTTTATCTAAACATATAGAAAATATGATAGGAAATACTAATGAAAGTTAATATAATACCTACGAATTATGAAGAAATAAAAGATTATATAGATGGTAATTCTACAATTGGCCATAAAATATGGGGAGCGATTGCCTATGAAGATGGTTATATTTTTAGAGTCTATGCACCAAACGCTGATTGTGTCTATATCAAGGGCGATTTTACTAATTGGCAAGAAGAAAGACTTGTAAAAAACGAAGAGTACGGTTATTTCTTCGGCTTTTATAAGGCAAGAGTAGATGATTATTATAAATATATAGTAGTTAAAGATGGTAAAAGAGTAGAAAAAACAGATCCTTTTGCCCATGCTATGGACGGTGAAGGCGACTTTGCAGCAAAAATCATAGAAGATGATTATGTTTTTAATGATGATGAGTTTATAAAAACTAGGGACAAAAACTTTGATAAGCCCTTAAATATTTATGAATTACACATAGGATCTTTTTTGAGATTTGCCGGCAAGGTGAATTTCCTAGATATAGTAGATAGCCTAATTAACCATGTTAAGACAATGGGTTATACTCATGTTGAGATAATGCCGGTTACTGAATATCCATATTATCCATCATGGGGCTACCAATCGACTGGATTTTTTGCTGTAAGTCATAGGTATGGCACAGTTTGCGATTTTAAAAAATTTGTCGACCTCCTTCATCAAAATGATATCGGTGTTATCCTTGACGTGGTAGCAGTCCACTTTGCATCTGATTTTTATGGACTTGATCATTTTGACGGCACAGCTATGTATGAGTCGAAATACATGGATCTTAAATATTCTGAATGGGGCTCAAATAACTTTGATTACTCAAAAGGTCATGTTAGAAGTTTTATGAAATCATCTATGTCCTATCTTATTGAAGAATTTCACCTAGATGGAATTAGGATAGATGCTGTATCTTATATGGTATTTTACAATGGAAATGCTAATAGGGGAGTTCATAAAGACAATATATTCTTTATTAAAAACCTAAATGAAACTTTAGAGAAAGCGCATCCAGATGTGATGAGAATAGCTGAGGATTCATCTGATTATCCAAAAGTGACCCATCCGGTGTCTGATGGCGGATTGGGATTTGATTATAAGTGGGATATGGGATGGATGAATGATACCTTGAGGTATTTTAAGGTTGACTCATTTAATAGAAGAGATTATCAAACTAATATTAATTTCTCAATGTATTATTTTTATAATGAGAAGTTTCTCTTGCCATTAAGTCATGATGAGGTTGTCCACCTCAAAAAATCAATGCTTGATAAGATGAATGGTTCGTATGAGGATAAATTTAAACAATTAAAAGTTCTAATGACTTATCAGATGACCCATCCAGGTAAGATTTTAAATTTTATGGGCAATGAAATTGCAACTTTTGAAGAGTGGGGTGAAAGTATTGGAATTAGGTGGGATTATCTAAATTATCCAATCCACGATTCTTATAATCGTTTCATTAAAGATTTGAATAAACTCTATAAGGACGAAAAGGCATTTTTCAAGTATGATTATGATGAGGCTGGATTTGTCTGGAAAGTGGTGGATGATAATACTAATTCTGTTTTTGCTTACGAAAGGATAGCAGATGATGATAGGTATCTGGTTATCTTAAATATGGCAAATGTTTACCAACCAAATTATGAAATATATTACGATGAAGATATAGTTTTTGAAGAGGTATTTAACTCTTTGGATGAAAAATACGGAGAATATAGAAAAAATAAGAGGAAAATAGAAGTTAAGAAAGGAAAAAAACTTGAGATAGAGCTTTGGCAGTATGAAGCTGTAATCTTTAAGATAAGAAGAGTATGAAAGATAAGAAACCAATCAACCTATCATGGTTAGTAGAAAAATGGACCTTGATAGATGAGGACACATATCTTAAAAATATGTGGTTAAACAAAGAATCTCTTGATTTTATTAGGATAAATAAGGAGATTCAAACAAATGAAGATATAGAAGAATCCTATATAGATATAGATCAAGATGTTGAAAAATACGTCCTAATGCCAGGTGCAAGCGAGGTTGATAATAGCGATATTAGAGATGCTTTTATTTCCACCTTGGATAGGAGAGACAGAGATGCCTTCCTGGATAATGCAGAGTTTATTGCACCAAGCGCAGAATTTATGGACACCGTCTATGAATTAGGTCTTGAAGGATTATGGAATGACTTTAGAGATAAGGTCGCAGCCGGAGTGTTACTAAGTTGGGCAGAGGATGAAGGTCTTTCTGTCAATAAAGATATGGAAACAATTAATATAAATAAAATATGAAAAAAATACTTATGATTTTGGCACTTGCCGCAACCCTTTCGGCTTGTGCCAATATTAATGAAAAGGAAAATATAGAAAAACCGAAACTAGAAGCTGTAAAAGATGACTCTACACAAGCAGATGATAATAAAAATAAAGAAGATAATTCTAGCGTAGAAAGTGAAGATACTCCTTTAAATACTGAAACCAATGAATTAGAAAAACATACAGAAAAAGTCTATGAATATTTTGATACAATCACAACCTTCATGGCCTATACTAAAGATGAAGAAGAGTTTAACCATTATGTAAGTGTTCTAAATGAAGAACTCAAAAGATATCATGAATTATATAATTCCTATGATGCTTTTGAAGGAGTAAATAACTTTAGGACTATAAACGAAAATGCAGGAAAAAAACCGGTTGAAGTTGACTCAAAAATTATAGAACTTATAGAATATTCTAAAGAGATGTATGATCTAACAGGTGGCAAGATAAATATAGCCATGGGTTCACTTTTAGGCTTGTGGCATGATGCAAGAGAAATCTCTGTAGATAACCCAGATGAAGCTAGAATTCCTGAAGAAAGTGTTCTAAAAACAGCAAGTAGTCATAAAGATATAAACGCTATAGAAATAGATAAAGAAAGAAATACAGTGTATATTTCAGATCCTGATGTTAGGATCGACATAGGAGCTATTGGCAAGGGTTATGCTACAAAAATTATTGCAAAAAGACTTGAAGAAGAAGGCCTTAAACATGGAATTTTATCTGTAGGTGGAGATGATGTTTTAATAGGAGATAATCCCGCAAGCGAGAATTCTTATTATAAAATTGCTATCCAAAATCCAGACCTTGAAGATAAAGATAATCCATACTCATCTGTAGTTAGCCTTAGAAATACATCTGTAGTCACAAGTGGCGATTATCAAAGATATTTTATGGTAGATGGCAAAAGATACCATCACATAATTGACCCAGAAACTATGTATCCATCAACAAAATGGAGGTCTGTTTCTGTAATATTAGATGATATAGCAGAAGCTGATACTATTTCTACTTATCTTTTCATACTTGATTATGAAGAAGGATTAGAATTTGCCAAAAAGGTCGGAGCCGAAGTGTTATGGATAGATGAAGATTATAATTCATTTGCAACAGAAGGTTGGCCAGAAGTTAATTAGAATGATTATAAACTAGACTATTGAGAAAATTGAAGTTTAATAGTTTAATGATTATTAAACTTGAGGAATATTGTGAAAAAGATAAATGAAGATTTAATTTATGAAAAATTAAATAAAAAAAAGGTAAGCTTATTTTTTAAGAGATTTTTTGATATCCTAATTTCTCTTCTAGTCTTGATTATAATTGCAATCCCTATGCTAATAATAGCTATTTTTATAAAATTTGACTCTAATGGTCCAGTTTTTTATAAGCAGGAAAGATTAGCAAAGGGCAAGAAACCATTTTATATAATTAAGTTTAGGACAATGAGAGTTGGTGCTGACAAAAATCTAGATAACTTAACTGTAAAAAATGACCCTAGGATAACTAAAACTGGTGAATTTTTAAGAAAATGGAAGATAGATGAACTTCCACAATTTATCAATGTCTTAAAAGGTGATATGTCACTTGTCGGACCAAGACCAGAGACGCCAAAGATGGTAGATTTATACCCAAATTATTACGATGTGATATTTGCGGTAAGACCAGGGATAACTGATTATGCTTCTATAGAATTTAGGAATGAATCTGAATTTTATAATTCTATAGAAGATAGTGAAAAAATTTATCTTGAAAAAATCTTACCAATCAAAATTGATTTGAAACTGAAATATATTGAAAATCTGTCATTAAAAACTGATATTTCAATACTTTTTAAGACAGCTAAGACAATTATAACAAAATAGGACGTAAATTTTTGCGTCTTATTTTTTTTATGAGTTTTTATAGGTATAATTAAAAGGTATAGATGGAGGGAATTGTGAAATTAGCTTTTGATAATGATAAATATATAAAAGAACAGTCCGCAAAAATTGTTGAGAGAATCAGTCATTTTGATAAGTTGTACCTAGAATTTGGGGGCAAACTCTTTGATGATTCACACGCATCTAGGGTATTACCAGGGTTTTTGCCGGATTCTAAGCTTAGGATGCTACTAAATATTAAGGATAAAACTGAAATAATTATTACAATAAATGCCAAAGATATTGAAAGTACAAAGATTAGGGGAGATAACGGCATATCTTATGACACCGAAGCTATAAGACTTAAGTCTAATCTTGAAGATTTTGGATTTTTGGTTTCTGCAATTGTCATAACCCAATTTGATTATCAGGAAAAAGCGATTAAATATTGTCAATATCTTGATAATCTAGGTATAAAAAACTATAAAACCTATGATATAGAAGGCTATCCTAATAATCTAGGAACTATTATTTCTGAAGATGGATTTGGAAGAAATGATTATGTAAAAACAACAAGACCTTTAGTTGTTGTGACAGGCCCAGGTCCTGGTTCAGGTAAGATGGCTACTTGTTTATCACAAATGTATCTAGATCATGAAAACGGGGTTAACGCTGGTTATGCAAAATTTGAAACTTTTCCAATTTGGAATTTATCTTTAAAACACCCTGTAAATATGGCCTATGAATCAGCTACAGCTGACCTTGATGATGTGAATATGATTGACCCATATCATTTAGAAGCTTATGGAAAGTCTGCTGTTTCTTATAATAGAGATGTTGAAGCCTTTCCTATTCTAAAGAAGATGTTTGAAAAAATCATGGGTTCATCGCCATATAAGTCACCAACAGATATGGGTGTCAATATGGTTGGTTTTTGTATAGTTGACGAAAAAGCCGCCACAGATGCTTCCAAGGCAGAAATCATAAGAAGGTACTACAATACTCTAATTGATTATAGGATGGCCAAGGAAAGTCTCCACACTCTAGAGAAAATCCAATTGCTTATGAGTCAGCTTGAGATAAGTGCGGATGATAGACAAGTAGCCCTTGCAGCGAGAGATAAAAGTAAAATTTCATCTACAGAAGCTTTTGCTATCGAGCTTCGCAGTGGAGAAATAATCACAGGCAAGAAAAGCGACTTGTTAAGTGCACCATCAGCTTGTATTCTAAATGCTTTAAAGAAAATAGGTAAACTTGACGAAGAAATCTTATTAATTTCGCCTCATATAATCGAACCAGTTTCAGAGCTTAAAACAAAGGATTTGGGAGAGAGAGTTACTAGTTTATCTGTAAACGAAATGCTTATAGCCTTATCAATTTCAGCTACAACAAATCCACTAACTCATATGGCTATAAAAAAATTAGGCGAGTTAAGAGGACTTGATGCTCATTCAACTGTTATTTTAAATAATTCACAAAAATCCATGCTCAGAAAACTCGGATTAAACTTTACCCAAGATCCAGTATTTTCTGAGGAAGATTATAGGTAATAAAAAAAACAAGCTTTTGTAAAAATTTACAAGGCTTGTTTTTTATAGGAAATTTAATTATCGCTGTCGTGGTATTCTATAAAGTTGAAGTAGAAATCAATATCATTATCAGTATCGTTTTGATAAATTTTTGCCATATCTTCATTCATTTCGCCAATCATATCTGTGATAAATTTCCTTATTGATTTTTGACCAAACATCTTATCAGACATATTCATTTTAAACTTTCTTACTGATTTAGAATGTAGGATTTTTTTAGCTAGATCTACACCAGTAATAGAAGATTTTTTGGTGATAAATCTAGAAAAGAAATTTAATAAGTCCCTTAAATTATTAACTCTGAGTTTGATATACTTATATGTAGCATTTGAGCTAAAACCTTGAGTTTTGATTAAATCGTCGTAAAACTTATTTTTTGATCCATATTTTATAAATTTGATATTATTTGTAACATAATCAAAGGCTTCATTTATTTCATCTGCTGCATAATCTAAAGTAGCATCTATAATATCATATGAGCTATCATTTAGCTTATCTATCATATCACTGACATATTTTGGTCTATCAACATCATTTGACCTATATTGGTAGATGAAATTACAAAAATCATAGAAATTGTGACCATCCTTATCTATAGGCATCCTAAAGATTTTATTAAGGATTTTTTCTATAAAATAAATCATCAAAGGTGGGTAGATTATATCTCTTTCTACTTGTCTAAAAATTACATCCAAGGCTTCTTCTATATCTTTGGATCTGATAATAATCCTATTTCCTATCGCACTAATCAAGATATAGTGGAGACCATCTCTTTCGGTGAGTTTAATATTTCCAATAAATGATTTTTTAATTGGAAAATAATCTTTTATCATTGGAAAGACAACCTTATCCAAATATCCTTGGTAAGGGAGATTATATTTCGTATTTGAATTTATTTGGTCAATTATTTCTTTTTTGATATCTAGATTTTCAAGTTTCGGATTGTTGGCTTGGATTCTGATGTAATTTGAAATAACTTCTTTGAGAGAAAGTTGGTTTTCAAGAGTGTGCAAGGACGCATCAGCTACATAAATCTCATTCTTATTTTCGTCTTTATAAGTAAAGTCATTTATTAATTCCGTTTTAATCACAATCTCAAAACCACTTTTAGTTTTAGATTGGTTATCTATTTTTATGTGTCTAATTGGAAGGGGATAGGTAATTGTTGAACCAGTTTGAATGTCGTAGATTACATTTCCTTCTTCTGAGACAAACTTTGCAGTTCCGTTTTCATGAAGGTGGCCAGTGAAGATAAACTTAACTCCGTTATCGGCAAGGACTTCGATAGGAGTTTTGTCATTAAGTCTAGGGTCAGAATCTTTTATTTTATCCTTGTATTCCTTTATAATAAATGGTGAAAATACCAATTCTTGGTTTCTAAAATTTGGTATAAAAGCATGGTGGGAGACTGTAATAACCATGTCGTTACGAGCCTTTGCTTCGTCAATTTTTTCTACAATCCACCTTAATTGTTCTGTTGAAACAGAGCCAATCACGTTATTTACGCCATCCCTGTGTCCCTGTTCCATATCAGCGGCATAGATTGATGAATCAATCATAATTACTGTAAGCCCGTTTTCGTGCTTATCATCTTTTTTTATCCTAGCAACATATGTTAAATAACCATTTGAATAGTAAGAATATTTTTCTTCTCTATTATATTTTTCGTTAATTTCTCCAAGATATGTTTTAAAAATCTCGCTATCTTTGTAAAATTCAAGGATGGAAGAATCCTTATAGAAAAAATCATAAATTTCAAAAAAATCCTTAGGACTTACAGCTGAAGTCTTTTTATCATTTTTGTAATCGTAGGGTCTTTTTGAATTTATATCGTGGTTACCAGGGATGATAAAAATTTTCCTACAAGGATCTTTTTCCTGCCATTTTTTTAGAATAGAGGCAGATTTTTTGTGGCTTATAAGCTCGCCTTCCTTGGTTATATCACCCGAAATTATTAAGTACTTACTATTTGCATCATCAACAAGACTTAAAGCTTTTTTAAAAAGTGATTCACTTTCTACGATGAGTTTTCTTTCTATTTTTAATTCTTTTTTTAAACTTTCTGTGTCGGCAATTAAGGATTCATCTAGTACATGTGGGTCAGAAATTATCGACATATCAAAATATTTAATATTTTTCATACTTTTCCTCTTTGTTCGTACTACATTCATTATACTAAGTAGTATTAAAAATACACTAGGAATAATGTCTCCGGTTAAATTAGATTTGATTAAAAATATTGGAAGGCAGTTTAAATGGAAAATTATGCTTGCTTAAATTGTTAAAATAATTTATAATTAATATAAAGAATGTGTTTATTTTTTGAGATTTTAATCTCTAATACTAAATATTAGAAGGGGGAGACAATGAATAAGAAACTTGTAGCAACCTTATCAGCTTTTGTCTTGGCAATATCTCTTAGTTCATGCAATAATGACTCAGAAATTAAATCTGCAGAAGATTATAAAGATACATACCCAGATATATACGCTACATACCAAGCAAATGCAGATATGAGTGAGACTAAATTTGGTGGATCAGTGCAAGTTGACTACTTGGAAACACATCCAAATCTAAAAACATACTATGATGGATATGGTTTTGCTAAACAGTATGATAGGGCATGAGGACACGTCTATGCTCTTGAAGATGTTATTAATACAAAAAGACCAAAGGCTGGTGCATCATGCCTTGCGTGTAAGACTATAGACTTTGTTGAAGCTCTTGAAAAAGATGGGGTGGATGTAAATAGTATTGACTTTGAAGAATTTGTATTAGATCATCCTAAGATGGAGACAATTTCTTGTTATGATTGCCATATGAACGATTTTGGTAAGATTCAAGTAACAAGAAGTCATTTCAAAAATGCTATAGACGATGGTTATGTAAATGGGGCAAACGCTAAGGTTGATTCTTTATCTTGCGCTCAATGCCATGTTGAGTATTATATGGATCCTGAAACAAAGGAAGTTATTTTACCATATAAAAACGGCTTTGAAACTGACGATATGTTAGAATATTATGATGAAATAGATTTTGCAGATTGGGAGCACCCACAAACAGGAGCTAAACTTCTAAAGGCACAACACCCTGAGTTTGAAACAATGATGGGATCGGTTCATGATGCTGCTGGTTTATCATGTATTGACTGTCATATGCCAGTTGTAGAAAATGAACAAGGTGAACAGTTTAAATCTCATCACTGGACAAGTCCTCTTAAATCAAAGGAAGGAATCAAGAATTCTTGTCTATCTTGCCACAAAGACAAGAGTGAGGATGATATGATTGCTTGGGTTGAAGAGGTTCAACAAGGTGTTTATGACAGGACTAACGAAGTAAGTGACAAACTTAAAGAATTTGTAGATCTTTTAGCTAAACATATAGAAAAAGGTGACCTATCTGATGAAGATAAGGCAGAGCTTCAACGTATTCACAGATATGCTCAATTTAAATGGGACTTTGTCTGGGTAGAAAACGGTGAAGGCTTCCATAACTCTAAGAAAGCTCATCAAAACCTAGATGAAGCTGAAGAATTAGTTAAAGAAGGTTTAGAAATCATAGAGAAGTATGAATAAAAAGTTAAGATGGACTCCATTGGAGTCCATTTGTTGTTAAGGAAAAATATGAAAGATACAATTAAAAAAATACTTAAAAGCTTTTATTCAATGAAAACAGGTATAATTTTGCTGGTAGTAATTGCACTTTTATCAATAATTGGAACTGTAATTCCCCAGGGAAATCCGGAAGAGTTTTATCTTCATTCCTATAGTAATTTTTGGGCAAAGTTAATTCTTGCCTGTGACTTTGACAAGGTCTTTTCTGCTTGGTGGTATATCTTGATAACTGGTCTTCTTTTGATAAATTTATTCTTATGCAGTGTAAACCGTTTTAAGATAATTTTTGAAAAATCATTCAAGGAACCGGAAATAGAGCCAAGGCTTAAAAATTATCAGTCTTGGACTAGGGTTAAGGACGATGACCTTTCAATTTTTAAAAAGCTAAATATTAGAACTTATAAAAAGACTGAAATTGAAGGTAAGGACGTCTACTATGCCTTTGATGGTAAGATTGGCCATATGGGTTCTTGGTTAACCCACTTATCTATAATCATTATAATCCTAGCCTTTGCCTACGGTAGGTACCAGGGTTTTGAAGAATTTATCCACGGAGTACCAGGGACTGTAATGGAACTTACAAACTCTGATTATAAGATAAAAGTTGACCAATACGATGTCATGTTTAGGGAAGACTACACAGTTGAACAGTACATTACCAGCCTTTCAATCCTCGATAAGGACAACAAGGAAGTTGATAAGGGAGTGGCTATGGTAAATAAGCCCTTTAGGTTCAAAGACTTCAACGTCTACCAAAATTCGACAGGTTGGGCCTACGATGCCTTGCTTTTTAAAGGCGAAAAGCTCTTTGAAGATAGGCTAATGTACAAAGGAGATGTCTTTGTTGCAGATGATAAAAAAATAGCCCTACAATTTGTAGATTTTTATCCAGATTTTGATGAAGAATCCATGATGAAACCAAGAACTAAGTCACCATTTTTAAACCATCCTGTTTCCCTATATGCCCTATATTATGATGAGATTAGGGTTGATATGGGACTTAACCATCCTGGTGATCCTATAAAATGGGAAGATTACACCTTTGTGATAAGAGATCCACAGATGTTTACCCTTGTCCAAGTAGCTAGAGATCCTGCAACACCTATTGCACTTTTGGGGGCAGCCTTACTAATGTTAGGTCTATTTTTGGCCTTTTATGTAAACCCTAGAGAAGTTATCTTAGTAAGGGAAGAGGAATGTGATTATCTTCACATAAGACAAGCTAAACATGATAAGCTTCATAGCAAAAAATATGAAAAAATAATTGGAGAGATTAAACTATAATGAACTTACTAAAAGTAGAAAATATATTATTTTATATAAGTCTTTTTGGATATCTTGTATCGATGGGACTATTTATTTTATTATTCGTAAATAAGACAGAAAAATGGGGGCTTAGGGGAAAAAATGTGCTACTTGTAGCATTTATTGCACATACCTTGGCACTAGCAGTAAGGTGGGTAAATGCAGGAAGGATTCCACTTTCGAACCAATATGAATTTGCTACAGCCTTTGCCTGGGGAGTAGCCCTTTGTTATTTGATATTTGAAAGGAAATATAATCTTTTAGCCATGGGCACCTTTGTCACACCAATACTATTTTTAATAATTGGTTATGCTGCTATGCGTGATAGGACAGTAAGGCCACTTATGCCAGCCCTTGATAGCAAGTGGCTTGCAGTACACGTATCCCTAGCTATCTTATCATATGGTGCCTTTGCAGTTGCAGCCGGTATATCTGCAATGTACTTAATGAGGGATAAATTTAACAATGATAAGTTTTTTTCAAAATCTATAGCAGAAAAAGACCAACTTGATCTTATTGCTTATAGAATAATTGCCTTTGGTTATATATTCTTATCCCTAGTAATGATTACAGGGGCAATTTGGGCTGAGTCAGCCTGGGGCAGATATTGGGCTTGGGATCCTAAGGAAACTTGGTCTTTTATAACATGGATAATATATTCAATATATCTTCATTTAAGAAGATCAAGAGGTTGGGAAGGAAAAAGAGCTGCTATATTTGCTATTGTAGGCTTTATCTGTGTGATATTTACCTATGTTGGTGTAAATACTCTTCTTCCATCACTTCATTCCTACGTCTAAATTAAAGAGCTTACGGGCTCTTTTTTATTTTTCATGTACTAATGGTATTTCAAATAAATTCCCGGAATTTCAAGAAACAAAGGATAATAAAACCTTTAAATATTGTTATAATTTCTTTTTAAAGTAGAATAATATAGATAAAAATTACTTAATTTTTATATGGAGATTTTATGACATTAACGAAAAAAATCAATAGACTTATTGAGCCTATTTTTGTCATGTCCTTAACCTTGATTTGCTTATTTTTATCTCAAAGAAGTTTAATATTTGTTGGGATGATACCAATAATATTTGCGATTGTTTATTTTAATGAAGGGATTATAAGCTTATTAACAGGAATTTTTGGCACATATTTTATGGGACTGCTATTTGTAGATAGTGATACTCTTCTTATGAGTCTCTTGCCTCTTATATTTATTAGCATAGGTTTAATAGTAGTTATAGGCCTTAAATTGTCAGATAGGGCGGAGATTTTATCATCATTTATAATATCTAGCTTGATTTTTATATTTATATATAAGTATAAGATGTATGTTGATAATATGACTATAGATGATTTGGCAGTAAACTTAAAAGCTAATTTTGAGTCTATTTATCATTATACCTTAGACCTTGATTTATACAGGTTTACGTCTAGTCTTTATCCTGCTTTGTTAGCTTGGGTTTCTATGTTTTACTCAATATTATGTGTTAAGCTTATTAGAAATTATTTAGCTTATAAGAGCGATTCTTATGCAGATATAAAAAATTTGGATCAGTTAAGAATTAATATAAAAGATTTGATTATATTACTTATAATTGAGTTAGTGATTTTCTATTTAGGCAAATTTTTGGGAATTAAAGATATTTACCTACTAGGAAATTTAGTTTTACTTACAATGATGTTTTTTGCAGTTAATGGAGTTAGTCTTTTTGATTACATCTTAAAAAATTCAAACCTCCCATTAACTAGAGGTTTTCAATGGTTTTTTATTGTTATTTTGATACAAATTTTTCTGATTCCTTTGATTATTTTGGGAATTTTGGATATATTTATAGATTTTAGAGCAAGGAGGAAAAATGAAAAATAATGAGAAATTTATTAGTTGGCCTAATATAGTTCTAATAATGGCATTTCCTTTACTTGCATCAATTGTCGTTTTTTATTATAACCAACCTTTGGGTGCTTTGGGATTTGTTGTTTCAATCATATTGTTTTTGTTTTTAAAAAGTATTAATTCCACAAAGGCAAAAGAGATTCAAAAGTATGTAGATGATGTTTCATATTCTTTTGATTCTATAACCAAAAATGTTGTCTTCGAGATGCCTTTTCCTATAGCTATAGTTGAGGATGACAGAAAGGTTAAATGGCATAATTCTTTTTTTAAGGATTTATTTCCCAATAGAACTTTAGTTGGTGAAGAAATTGATAACTTGATTCCAGATTTATCTGAAATTGAATTTGATAATGAGGAGATTAGGACATCAAAAAACGTAACAATTTCTGATAAGGTTATACAATTTTATTATTCAACTATATTTGAAGATGATAAAAGTAAGGGCCAGACATTTTTGTACGGAATCGACAATACTTATGATGAGTCAATAAAAAAGCTTTTTAAAGACAAAAGACTGGTATTTTATTCTGTATTTATAGATAATTACGAAGATATAAGAAACTCAGCAAAATCTGAGATGCGACCACAGGTATTAGGAGAAATTGACAAGGTTATAAATGAGTATTTCAAAAAATATAATTGTCTAATAAGGAAATACGAAAATGACAGATTTATGATTCTAAGTGAGTTTCAAGATTATAGAAAAATCCACGAAGATAAGTTTTCTATACTAGATAAGGTAAGAGATATAGACGAGGGAAATTCTCTGCCACCGACTTTATCAATTGGTGTTGGTATAGCAGGTGCAAACCCGTCTGAGATTTATTCAGACTCTAGAGATGCTATAAATATTGCTTTATCACGTGGAGGAGACCAAACTGTAGTAAAACTTGAAGATAACTACGAATATTTTGGCGGAAAAACTAAAGCTATAGAGAAGACCTCCAAAGTTAGATCTAGGGTGATTTCTCAGGCTCTAAAAAGAATGATGCAAACAAGTCCAGTTATATTTATTATGGGACACAATAATCCTGATATGGATTCATTTGGATCTGCCTTGGGTGTTTATGAAGCTGCAATTTCTATGAATAAAGAAGCTTACATTATCCTAAATGAGGTCACTAAACCCATTGAAAATATGTATGATAGGGTAACAAGCGAACTTAAGGAATTGAAAGCAAACATCCTTACTGAAGATGAAGCTCTTAAAAGGATTAACCAATCATCATTAGTAATAGTCACAGATAACCACAGAAAAAATTCGACAGAAGGACCAGCTCTTTTAGATAAGACAGAAAATATCTTTATAATAGACCACCATAGAAGGGGCAAAGACTATATTAAAAATGCAACTATATCCTATATAGAACCTTATGCATCATCTGCATCAGAGCTTGTTACAGAAATATTATCCTATTTGGATGAAAACTTTAAGGCAAGAACAGCTGTTGCGGAATCACTTCTTGCAGGAATTACTGTGGATACCAAAAATTTTGTCTACCAAACCGGAGTCAGAACCTTTGAAGCAGCTTCTGTTCTTAAAAGATGGGGAGCAGATTCAGTATACATCAAGAGGATGTTTAAGGATGACTTTGAGATCGTAAAATATAAATCAGAGGTAATAGCAGATTCATATATGGTAAATGACTTCGTTGCCGTAGCTCATTTTAATAGGGAAATAGACGGATCAACTCTGATTGCAAGCCAAGCTGCTGACGACCTTTTAAATATAAAGGGAGTTATGGCAAGCTTTGTCCTAACTAGGGCCAATAATAAAATTCATATCTCAGGTAGAAGCTTAGGCGATATATCGGTACAATTAATATTAGAGCGCATTGGAGGGGGCGGACACTTAACAGCCGCAGCCACCCAATTAGATATGAGCATGGAAAATGCTGAAAAAATGTTAAGAAAAGCTATCAATGAATATATAAGAGAGGAAGAAGAAAATGAAAGTAATACTAACAGATAATATTGTAAGAGTTGGAGTTAAGGGAGACCTTGTAGATGTAAAACCAGGATATTTTAGAAACTACCTTGACCCACAAGGAAAAGCTGTTAAAGCAACAAAAGAAAATATGGAAGAACTTGAAAAAATGAGAGAAGAACTTAAGAAGGAAGAAGCAGAAAATAGAAAAGAAGCTGAAGCTCTTAAGGAAAAAATCGAAAATCTTACAATTGAACAAAAAGTAAGAGTAGGTGAAGATGGCAAACTATTTGGTTCTGTAACAAATAAAGACATCGCTGAAGCTCTAGCTGAAAAAGGAATCGAAATCGATAGAAAGAGAATCGAAGAAGTTGAAAAAATTGACGGTGTTGGTGAATTTGTTATAAATGCTAGACTATATGAAGGAGTTAATGCAGACCTTAAAGTTAATGTAGTTAATGAGGTAGAATAATGACTGATGGCTTAAGGCCATTACCTTATGATTTCTTAGCAGAACAGGCTATTATTGGTTGTATTTTAGCAAAAAATGAAACCTTTGATAGTGCAAATCAAATTATAAAACCTGTAGACTTTTATGACTCGAGAACACAGAGGATTTATAAGTCCATAGTCTTAATGTTTGAAAAAGATATTAAAGTAGACTATGTTTCGCTTGTAAGTCAGTTATCGAGCGAAAATATATTACAAGAAGTTGGAGGGGAGGAGTTTATCACTGAGATTACCCTCTCCTCATTTTATACTCCAAATATTGAAACTTATTGTAAGTCAGTTAAGGAAAAGTCACTTCTAAGAAGTCTTATTGGGGCAAGTGAGGATATAATAGATTCATCTTATAAACAAAAGGATGATGTAAGTGATATCCTTGCGATCGCAGAAAATAGAATATTTGAAATATCTCAAGACAGTCACAACCAAGGATTAGTAAGAGTATCTGATACAATGGACGATACCCTTAGGAAAATAAATGAACTAACCCTTGCAGATGGCAAAATAACTGGAGTATCAACTGGACTTGATGTTGTAGATAATAAGTTATCTGGACTTCAAAATTCCCAATTAATCTTACTTGCGGCAAGACCAGCCATGGGTAAGACTGCTTTAGGCTTAACTATGGCTTGGAATGCTGCAAGATTAGGCAAATCAGTTGCTTTTTTCTCGCTCGAGATGAGTACTTATCAACTTAACCAAAGATTACTTTCTATGGTAAGTTTAGTAAGCTTAGAATCAATTATTAATGGATCAATTAGAGATGATGACTGGAGCCTACTAATAGATGCGACTAAAAAAATAGTTAAGGCTGACCTCTACGTTGATGAAACACCTGGTATTAGGCTATCAGAAATGAAGTCAAAACTAAAAAGATTGAAGGCAGAAAGAGGACTCGATTTAGTCGTAATAGACTATTTACAATTGATGCAGGCAGATGGCAGACAAGAAAATAGGCAAAATGAGATTGCCTCTATTTCTCGTGGATTAAAGTCTTTGTCAAAAGAATTAAACTGCCCAATTCTTTCTTTAGCCCAATTATCAAGAGAAGCTGACAAGAGAGCTGATCATAAGCCAATCTTATCTGACCTTAGAGAGTCAGGAGCTATAGAACAGGACGCAGACGTGGTTATGCTTTTATATAGAGAAGACTATTATGATGAGGAAGTTGAACCAAACCAAGCCAAGATAATCTTTGCCAAGCACAGAAATGGTGCGACAGGAACTGTAGATTTGTTCTTCAACAAACAATGCACAACCTTCACAGACCTATCATTAAGAGATGAAAATGCCTAGGATATATTTAGACAAGATAGACACAGAAACTGCCTTTGAGCTTCAAAATCGGGCGATATTTACCGATCCAAGGCTTATAGGCTATAATTATGGTAACCTTACGGATTTCGAAATCAAACTCTGGCAGGGTTCTATTTCTATGCCAAATAAAAGATATTTTGCAGTAAGAAGGGTAAGTGATGATCGTTTTATTGGTTTTATAGGTCTTAAAAATATAAATCCACTCTTAAAAAGAGCCAAACTTGGGATAGTGTTTGATCCTAATTTTGTATCGTTAGGCTTCGGTTATGAGGCTGTGATGGCTATAATGAAAGAGTTTTTTGATGAGATGGGTTATAGGACCTTGACACTTGATGTGAATACTTTTAATAAAAGAGCACTAAATTTATATAAAAAGTGTGGTTTTAAGATTGTTTCTTATAGCAAAGAAGTGTTTGAAAACCAAGATGTAGAAATAGATGAGAGATATTTTGAAAAATCTCACGGACTAATTTATTCCAAGATAATAAATATGAAAATAAGTAAGGATGATTATAATGAACTTTGAAATGCAAGAATTAAAACTGGATATGGGTACAACCCCATTTGAGAATATGTTCCTAAATACCTATCTTCAAATGGCAGATGGTGATGCTATCAAGGTTTATCTGTTAATCTATAAAGAAATTTATAATAATCAAACAGTTGACGAAGCAAAGATAAAACGTCAGCTAAATTTTGATGATAAAAGATTTGAAGATGCTGTAAATTTTTGGATAAATATGGGAATCTTTAGAGAAAAAAAGAATTCTGATGGTTCAAATTATATAGAAATTGTCTCCCTAAGACAAATGTATTTTGGCGAGAGCAATGATACACCATCCAACGAAATAAATTTTGATAAAGCTCAAAGAAAGTCAATAATGTTTGAAAATATCGAAAGAATAATAGCTAGGAATTTAACTCCAGCAGATATTACTAGGATCCACGAAACTCTGGGCGAATATGACCAAGAACCAGAGCTTGTCACAGAAGCCTTCAGGCAGGCCAGAGAAGCGGGAAATGTTGACGTCAAATACGTAATGGGCTATCTTAAAAGCTGGCGTGATATGGGAATATCTAGCCTAAATGAATTGAGGATGAAGGAAGAAAGAGATAAGCTAAAGAGGGCAAATGGTGTAAGAACCTATAGGAGAAAGTCAGATTCTCAAAAGCCAAATGATGGTATGTCTATAGCGGAAAAAGCTAGACGTAAGAGACTAGAAAGATTAAACAATTCGGAGAATTAGTATGAAAGCTAACGAAAGAGCCACTCTAATCTTACAAGAAAGACGCAGGGTAAACAAAATCTTGCAAGAAGAAAGAATACAAGAAGTTTATAACAAAATTCCTCAAATTAAGGCAATTGATGCTCTTATAAAGGAAACTGGTTTTAAGAGTCTAGAGCTTGCAGCCAATAACATGGATACAAAAGCCGCTGAAGAGAAAATAAAGATTCTTAAAAGTGAAAAAGATAAACTACTTGTTAGAAATGGTTACAAAAGAGATTATATGGATTTAAAATACCACCATGAAGCTTGTAAAGATACAGGTTTTATTGATACTAAGCCATGTTCTTGCAGATTAAATTTAATTATCCAAGATAACTATGAAAAATCGGGTCTTAGAGCTGCTATCAATAGAGAAAATTTCTCAACTTTTGACTATTCTTTATTTTCAAAAAATCCATACATGGGTACAAGTGCAAGTCCATATGACAATATAGTAAGAATTGTAAAAGATATTAAAAATTATATAAATAATTTTGACAAACAAACTGGTAATATATACATCCAAGGTGAAGTAGGCAGGGGAAAGACCTTCCTAATCAATGCAATAGCCAAGGAACTTCTCGATAGAAACTACTCAGTAGTGTATATGACTTCAACTAAACTTTTTAAATTTTTAAATGATTACCACTGGGCCTTTGAAGACAGGCGAGAGAATCTCGAAAGTCAATATGAGATGATTTTTGATTGTGATTTATTAATCATAGATGATCTTGGTGCAGAAACCCACAGGTCAACTGACCAATCAAATCTTTTTGATGTTGTAAATGAGAGGATGAATAAGGGGCTTCCTATAATATTATCATCAAACCTCAATGAAGATATGATTGAAGAAATCTATGGACCTAGGGTATTTTCTAGAATTTTGGGTAATAATTCAAAGACATATGAAATATTTGGTGAAGATTTAAGATTAAAGGGGACAGATTATGATTTTAGTTGACAGAGATCAAATGCAGGCAATTGATAAATACGCCATAGAGACGCTCAAAATCCCAAGCCTTTGCCTTGTAGAAAGGGCAAGTTTGGCTGTGCTTAAACATATAAATCTCAACAAGTTTGGCTATTTTGCGGTGGTTGCTGGTGTTGGTAACAACGGAGCTGATGGACTTGCCCTTGCAAGAAATCTCCTTGCAAGATATAAGGACGTAGAAATTTATATTGTTGGTGATATAAATAAGGCAAGTGAAGATTTCAAAACAAACCTCGAGTCTTGCGAGATGCTCTGTGAGGAAATCTACTACGTAGAAAGCATAGAAGATTTGGAAAATATGGAAAAAAGACTCGCCAATGTAAATTTGATAATAGATGCGATTTTTGGAACAGGTTTAAATAGGCCGGTAACAGGTATATATGCCACTATTATTTCTATTATAAATAATGTAATGAAATATAAAATATCGATAGATTTACCTTCAGGTCTTGATGCAAGTACAGGCCAAGACTTAGGAGAAGTGGTTGATGCAGACCTTATTGTGACCATGCAGCTTATGAAAACTGGTGTCTATGAGAGAGCGAATTATAATAAAAAATGCGTTATAGAAGATATAGGTATCCCTCAAAAAGCTATTGATACAATTTTATATGAATTAGATTATTAAAGTAAAACAAATTTTTCGACTTGTTGCAATCGTTTGCTTTGCTAATATAATAAAAGAAAAGAGGTAAAAAGTATGAAAAATAAAGTTCTATTAATTTTAATAAGTCTTTTTGCTCTATCTTCTTGTGGGAGCAACAATTATAAGTCAGATGAAGCTTCCGATTATGCTAAAGAAGAAAAATCTATTGAAGGATATAATGAAGAAGCTGTTATAGAAAAAGAGACAGCTAATGATGAAGGGAGTACAGATAACCTAGTAGAAGATCCTGATGATTATATAGAAAGATTTGTTTATTTGGATTTAGAAACAATAGACTTTGATAAAGACCAAAAAATATTAAGAGATTCTATAAAAAATCTTTCCGGTCTAATTGAAAATGAGTCTACATTTTTATACAACGGGGATAATAGTAGTGAGCTTAGGTCTAGTAATTTTGTGATAAAAATTCCAAGAGAAAATGTAGATAAATTCGATAAGGCTCTAGAAAAAGTCGGAAAAACTAGAGATATTTCCAAAAATTCAAACAATCTCAAAAATTCTTTTAGAGATGTGGATAAAGAATTAGAGATTAAGGAAAAACAACTAGAAAAATTCAATGAGTTACTTGATAATTCAGATAACATAGAAGACACCCTTGTCATAAATTCAAAGATTATAGAGGTACAAGGGGAGATAGATGCTATCAAAAAAGCAAAAGCAGATCTTAAGGATAGGGTGACCTACGATACCTACAATCTGACCCTTAGGGAAGTATATTCTTATGATGAAAGTTCAAATAATCCTAATCTTGGGGAGAGGATAAAAGAAGCTAGCGGCAAATCACTAGGCATAGTTAAAGAATTCTTCGCCCAAGTTATCGTAGGATTTGTCTTATATTGGCCATTTATTTTAATAATCCTTCTAATTATCTTTGTGATTATTAGAGTGAAGAAAAAATTTAGCAAAAATAAGAATAACTTAAAAAAGTAATTTCTATGATTTAGTAATTACAAATCGTTATATTTATAATAAAGTAAAAACTTAAGATTTTCCTATAAAAAAACCTAGACTTTAAAGTTAATTCAATATGATTTAACTTTGAATCTAGGTTTTTTGTTAATTAATCGCTGATCTTATTTACATTTAAAATTTTTCTTATGACAAGTTTAGCGTATGTTTCACTTCCCTCGACATTTGGGTGGGTTCTATCAACTGCTAAAAGTTCTGGCCTATCTTTTACATAAGCTCTCCAATTTATGAGGTGGGCTTTAGGATTGTTATCTACAAAGGCCTTCATGTCGGTATTTACCTTGTCCATGTAGGATTGGAGGTGGGAGGTATTTACAAAGTAAACATCCCTACCTTCAGCTAAGTCCATAATAGCCTGCATATCGTTGTGGTTAGCAGAGCCATTTGAGCCAAGGGATACAAGGATAATATCGCCGAGACCAACGTTATTTTTAATATTTGAAAGCACATTTGGTCCATCAATCATATCTCTACCAACCTTGCCGTCAAGATATAGGTTTGGTGTGTAGACTCTTAGGTATTTATCAATATTTATAAGAACCGAATCGCCTATTGCGGTGATATTTAAATCTTTTACATAGTTTAGTTCATTTTCTGTAAAGTCGAAATTATCATAGGCTTTTTCTTTGAAATTTTTGTTAGCTTCCTTAGTTTCTTCTAAATCTTTTTGGTATTTTTCTTCCCTTTCATTAGGGCTTGGTTCAGGATTTGCTTCTTTTTTCTCTTCAATGGATTTTTCATCATCTTTTTTTATTTTTTGATTTTTCTTTTTTTGGATTGACTCATTATTCTTCTTAATCTCAGCTTCGCTTTGTTCAAATCTAGCTTTAAGTTCTGCCATTTCTTTTTCTTTTTGATTTCCAATTGCAAGCGATACTATATTTAAAACACCTAGACCTAGTAGGGGAATTATTACTAGGTATTTATTAATTTTTTTTCTATCAAAAATTATATGGCAAATTTCTCCAAGAAATATTATCCATGCTATTTGTAAGCCATAGTATAAAAATTTATTTTCTAGCAAATTTATTAAGAAATAAGAGAAAAATACTTGAACTAGATACTGGAGAATATATAGGTAGAAACTCCTTCTGCCAAGATATTCTAGTATGCCACCCATGATATTATTTGAAAAAGCTGATCCATATTCTATTTCATATCTGTATAAGATTTGTACCAAAAGAGCAAAACTTAGAGTGTAGATAAGGAAAAAGGACCTATATATCCAAATTTTCTCTCCATTAACAAAAAACATCGGTACAAATAGTACAAGACCCAAAATGCCTATTGAAACCCTTAGGTTTCTCTTGTTTAACTCTAGCCTATCTTTGTATTTTAGATAAAGTAGGTAGAAAATCATACCAAAGAAAAAAGCATAAATCCTAGTATCTGTTCCATAGTAAATTCTAATTATAGGACTATTATTTAAGCTAAGATAGAGGGATACGCCAAAACTTATAAGGCTTAAAATAATTAGCAGCCAAATCTTAATCGATAGGGATTTAATTTTACTACCGAAGTATCTTAAAATATAGAAAATACCTACAAATTGAAGGTAAATAGCTATGTACCATAGGTGAACGAAAAGGTTAAAATTACCATTTCTATCAAAGTAAGATGCTCCTTCTATAATTTGCCTTATATTTTCAAAACCGAAGACTACAGAAAGACTTGATTTAATCGAATCATCGAATATATCTCTTGCAAAAATTAGTGCTATAACAAGGCTTATAAACATGATTAAGATAATAGGGGGTAGGATTTTTTTTAGTTTTCGTATAAGACTTAAGACGATATCTTTTAAGGTCAAGTCCTTATTGAAATTGGATTTTTCCATTAAAAATCCTGACATTACTAAAAATCCAATTACTGCTAGAAATCCACCAGGTAAAGCGTGGGTAAACAGATGGTAGGTAGATACTGCAATCAGGCATAGTCCCCTAAGGATATTTAGGTATCTGTAATTTATTTTTCTTCTTGTTTTTCTTTTCACATTTTTCTCCATAACGAAACCATTATACTCCTAAAGAACCGATTTAAAATTATTTTAACTAATTATTTTGATTAAATAATGTTTCTGAGATTAAATTTCTGTAAAGAGATTTGCATTTTTTTTCGATATGCTGTATATTATAACTAATGGAATATTGCTATGATAAGAAGTAGTAACTGTCTAGGACATTTAGAGAGGGAATGGTTGGTGAAAATTCCTTGTTTGAACCAGTGAATCCGTCTTTGAGCAAATGATAAATTAAGGCAAGCCTTGCTTGTGTAATTTGGGTGGCACCACGAGACCTTCGTCCCAATTGGGCGGGGCTTTTTTTATGCATATTTTTAAGGAGAGAAAATGATTGATATTAAATTACTAAGAGAAAATCCAGAATTCGTAAAAGAAAATATTAAGAAAAAATTCCAAGATGAAAAACTTGTTTTAGTAGACGAAGTATTAGAACTTGACGAAAAGCTACGTCAATATAAGACCGATGGTGACAAACTTAGAAGTGAGAGAAATAAAACTTCAAAAGAAATAGGTATGCTTTTTGGTCAAGGAAAGAAAGACGAAGCTGAAGCTGCTAAGGCTCATGTAGTGGAAATAAATGACGAATTAGTTCATATAGAAGAAGAAACAGATAGACTTAATGAAGAAGTTAAACAAAGGATGCAAGTGATCCCACAAATTATCGATGAAACTGTACCTATAGGTAAAGATGATACAGAAAATGTTGAAATCGAAAGATTTGGTGAGCCAGTTGTTCCAGAATACGAAGTTCCTTACCATATAGATATCATGGAGACTTTTGATGGTATTGATTTAGATTCATCAAGAAATACTTCAGGTGCAGGCTTCTACTACCTAAAAGGAGATATAGCAAGACTTCATTCTGCAATTCTTTCATATGCTAGAGATTTTATGATAGATAAGGGCTATACTTATTTTGTTCCTCCTTTCATGATTAGATCTGAAGTAGTAACAGGAGTTATGAGTTTTGCTGAGATGCAAGATATGATGTATAAAATCGAGGGAGAAGATTTATACCTAATCGGAACTAGTGAACACTCAATGATTGGTAAATTTATCAATACAATCAACGAAGAAGAAAAAATGCCACTTAAGATGACATCTTATTCTCCATGCTTTAGAAAAGAAGTAGGAGCACATGGTATTGAGGAACGTGGAGTGTACCGTATCCACCAATTTGAAAAACAAGAAATGGTTATAATCTGTAAGCCAGAAGATTCTAAGAAATTCTATGATGAGCTATGGCAAAATACTGTAGAATTCTTTAGAAGTCTTGAAATCCCAGTAAGAACCCTAGAATGTTGTTCAGGAGATCTTGCAGACCTTAAAGTTAAATCTTGTGACGTAGAGGCATGGAGTCCACGTCAAGAAAAATATTTTGAAGTAGGTTCTTGCTCAAACCTAGGCGATGCACAAGCTAGAAGACTTGGCATTAGACTTAGGGGAAAAGACGGCAACTACTTTGCACACACATTAAATAATACTGTAGTAGCTCCACCAAGAATGTTAATAGCCTTCCTTGAAAACCTACTACAAGAAGACGGATCAGTTAAGATACCTGAACCACTACAAATGTATATGGGTGGTAAAGAAAAAATTGTACCTACAGTTAAATAAACTTTTGCAATACAAAAGCACCTCTGGCCGGGGTGCTTTTAATCTAATCTCACTAGACTACTTTCACTATCCGTAGTTTCTCTAGGTAGGACAATTAAATCACTTTTCTTCTCATAGTTTATACTCTGTACTAAGATTTTTCATAGAGATTTTGTAAAGTCAAATATTATTCGAAGCTTTTTCATAGAAGGCAATAAGAAGAGCTTTTTAATTTAAAATATTTTTTCTTCTGTAATTATATAATCCATTTTCACATCCCATTTTTCGGATGGAATTTTTATTGATGCAAAATCTGAAATCATTAGGCCAACTTTTTGAGTAATGCTTTCGGATAAAAATCTATCATAGTATCCGCCACCATAACCTAATCTGTTTTTGTCATAATCAAAAGATAGACCAGGACAAATAGTTAAGTCAGGATTTTTAATAAACTCATCATTTATACTTGTTGGTATATCAAAAGCTCCGATTTTTAGATCATCAAGCCTAGTTAGACGTGCGGAATACATTTTTTTATCAATTATTTTTGGGATATACACCTTCTTTTTATCAGCTAGAGCTTTTTTTATGAAATCTCTTGTATTAACTTCCTTATTTTTTGAAACATAGACAAAGATAGTTTCGAAATTTTTGTATAAGTCAGAAGAGAGAAGGTTAGCTATTATTTTTTCTGAGTTTTTTATGATATAAGATTCATCCATTTCTCGCCTGAGATTTAAGAAAAATCTTCTAAATTCACTTTTCATTTATTTTTCCTTTTATCTTTGAAAGCAATTTATTCATCGGATTGCTCTTATTCTTAACAGGTTTTATATTGGTATCAAAATATTCGTCCCTGTATCCTTCTCTAAAGGCCGCAATTATTTCAGCTCCAATAATTAACAGAGATGATACAATCAAAAGCCAGATAAAAAGTGCAAGGATTCCGGCAAGGGCTCCATAAATTAGCGATTTGTTTGAGAAATTATTTATAAAATAAGAATAAACAAAGGTCGTAACGTAAATGGTTATGGTTGTAAAAATCCCACCTGTTAATGCTTGTTTGAATGGTATTCTATTTTCAGAGTTGCCTGGGGCATACTTATAAAAAATACCCAAGGCAGCTGCCATTATCAAAAGTGGGATAGCTGTAGTTAATGCTGCAAAAATTGGGGAAGATACTATGTCAATTATAAATTCCAAATTTTTACCCAAAAATTTCTCAGTTATATTTAGTATTTTGCTATCTAAGATTTTAAGGATTGTTGGTCCGTAAATCTGAAATACTAACAAAAACATGATAAAGATTATAAAAATTATTGTATAAACAATACTCATTAGTCTTTGTTTTATCGCTTGTGCTTGATGGCCTAGACCGTAAGCGTGATTTATAGCCATTATTAGCTTATTTACACCACTTGTAGCAGACCAAAGGGCAAAGAGAATGGTAAATGTAGTAACAGCTGCAGATTGGCTTGAGGCAAACATAATGTCTAGGGCCTTAATAATTATATCTGCAGTTGTTTTAGGTACTAGGTTTAAAAACTCATAGATTATGCCTTCGTTACCTTTTAGAAATGTTGATACTACTGACACGAGCACCATCATTAGAGGTATAGATGCTTGCAGAAAGTAGAAAGAAAGGGCTGACGAATAGGTCATTATGTCTTGAGTTTTTAGCCTATTTATGAAATTTTTTAAAAAATCTTTAAATTTATTCTTTTGTATCTTCATTTTTTAGATATTTGTCAAACCAATCTTTGATCTCAGTAAGCCTTTTTATCCTAGCTTTTGGCTTGCCAGATCTAGATAGTTCGTGGTTTTCTCCATGAAATACTACCATTCTTGTATCAACGCCGTTAAGTTTTAGTTTGTTAAACATTTGTAGGCCTTGTTCTAATGGGCAACGATAGTCGCAATCTGCATGGATAAAGAGTGTTGGAGTACTAGCTTTATTTGCATACTTAATAGGGGATTCATCCCACATTTTTTCCATATCATCCCATGGGTTTGCGCCAGTTTGGTCAGGAGCAAAGTAGTAGCCAATATCACTGACTCCATAGAAACTTGTCCAATTTGAAATAGATCTTTGGCTTACTGCTGCTTTAAATCTGTTGGTATGGCCGATAGTCCAATTTGTCATAAAACCACCATAAGAACCACCATAGATAGCCATTTTGTTTGGATTGATTTGAGGATATTTTTCTATTGCTTTATCAACAAAGGTCATTAAATCTTCATAGTCAATTTTCCCATATCTTCCTCTAATATCAGAGAATTTAACTCCTCTGCCACTTGAACCGTGAGGATTGGTGTAAATAACAATATAGCCATCAGAAGCAAGCATCTGGTGTTCGTGATGGAAAATATCAGAAAATTCAGTTTTTGGTCCGCCGTGCACAGAAAGAATGGTTGGGTATTTTTTATCCTTATCAAAATCTTTTGGGAAAAGAATATAGCCCCTTAGTTTTTCTCCGTTTGAGTCAAAAGTAAATTCTTCAATCGGATGGACATCTTTTATTTTATTTTCTATTAGAACTTCGCCTTTTGCTTGTGATTTTAGTTCAGCAAGGTGGTTTGCTCCCATTTCTAGGTAATAAATATCCTTATCTGTCACATAGAAATCTTCCACACAACCTGTAAGTTCACACTTTAAGTCTCCCTTTAAATCAATTGAATAAAGTTTGGATTCTTCGAACTCTGTCGCAATGAAATAGAATCTATCATTATGGACTTGGAAGGTTCTGTTACCTTCCCATCTAGCATCTGTACCGATTGAGTTTCCAAACGATTTGTCAAAATTCTGGTCAGTTACAAGTTTGACATTACCATCATAATCAACTTGGTAGATATAGGCATCTTCATTAATTCCACCTTTTTTCATATCAGTACCAACAAAAATTACCTTATCTTGGGTAAAGTTTATGGTATAGATAGAATAGCCTTTTTCGACAAGAACTTTTTCTTCACCTGTTTTTAAATCTTTTAGAATAATTGATTCAAGAAATTCCATTACATCGTTTTTGTCAGAATGGCCTTTGACATAGGCAATCTTATCTAAATCTTTGTTGATATCCATGCCATTTACGTCATTATCTATATCAGATTTTAGGATTTCTTCTAGGATATCTTTCTTTGCGTCGTAAAGATAAAAATACTCTGGTTCAATCTTGATATATCCTAGTCCATTTAACCAAAATGGTAGGGTTGTTAGTTCCTTGTAGAAAGATTCTTCTTTTTCGGCCTTTTTTTCTTCATCAGTTTTTTTGTCGCTTGCCTTTATTAAATAAAGGCTATCCTTAAGCCACTTTATTGATTTTATATTTTTATCAAATTTAAATATTAATTCACCTAATCCATGACCATCATTTTTATAAAAATAGTCATAAGTATCATCAGAATCATATTTATAAATGAGATTATTCTCTCCGTCAAAAGTGTATATTGAGGCATTTTTCTTATCTGTTATCCTATAGGATTTTCCTAGATTTTGATCATAAATATAAAGGTCGGTGTCGTATTTATTGTCTTTTAAGTTTGCCTTAGTCTTTTTGTAGGCGATTTTATTTTCATTTTTTGAAACTAAGATTTCAGATGGAAATTCATAGTCCATTAAGTCATTGATTTTAGTCATATTTTCTCCTTGTATATTAATATTATCACTATACCACTTTGGAGAAGAGATAAGTGATGTAAGGGTATATTAATTTGACAATATAAATAATTTTTATATAAAAAGATTAGGGAAAAGGTTTTTGGGTATATTATTAATATAAAAGTTAGCGAAAGCTATCTAAACATAGGAGGGAATTATGAAACTAAATATCAAAGCTAAAAATTTCACATTGACAGAAGACATTAGAATCGAGTCAGAAAAGAAATTTGATAGGTTAGATAAATATTTCCATGATGAAGAAGATATGGATCTTAAGTTTGCCAAAGAGGGCATAGGCTACGAAGTTGAAGCTACTATATTTTTAGATGGTGGTACAATTTTAAGAGCAGAAGCCTATGAGGAAACTTATGAGAATGCTATCGACAGGGTTATAGATGCTCTAGTTCGTCAAATAAGAAAACATAAAACAAGACTTCAAAGAGATAGGCAAACTGGAGAGAGCATCAAATTTGAAGCTTTTGACTTAGATGAAAAAAGCGAAGAAAAAGAAGAAGACATTAAGATAGCTAGAGAAAAGACAATTCCTGTTAAACCAATGAGTGCAGAAGAAGCTATCCTACAAATGGAATTACTAAACCATAACTTTTTTGTTTTCCAAGACGCAGAAGACATGGAAGTAAGGGTTGTATATAAGAGGAGAAAAGGCGACTACGGTCTAATTGTTCCTACTAGATAAAAATTAATAACAATACCGATAAATCAGGTTCGGTATTTTTCTCCTTCCTCCCACCACTTGGTGGGAGTTTTGATTTGCATATTATTCCATATTTTTTTGCAATTTATGTTATAATTATTATAAGAAAGGGAGGGAAAATGTATTCTAAAACTAATACTACATCCCTAATTGGTCTTGAAGGCAAATTAGTGGAAGTTGAAAGCGATATAACATCGGGAATGCCTGCTTTTAATATTGTTGGTCTTCCTGATTCGTCCATAAAGGAATCTAAAGACAGGGTTAGAGTGGCCCTTATAAATTCATCCTATAAATTTCCTGCAGGGAGAATTACTATAAATTTATCACCAGCAGATTTAAAAAAAGAGGGAACTCAGCTGGATTTACCTATTGCTATTTCGCTTTTAAGCTCTATGGGTGTTATAGATAGTCCGTACGATGATTACATATTTTTGGGAGAATTATCCTTAGATGGAAGGATTTTGCCTATTAGAGGTGCTCTTGCTATGGTAATTTCCATGAGGGAGCAAGGGTTTACAAAGTTTATTATATCAGAAGAGAACAAGGACGAATGTGCGATAATTTCTGACATAGAAGTCTATCCTTTTAATAAATTAAATGATGTTGTTGCTTTTTTAAATGGAGATTTAAAGAAAGATTTTTATAAAATAAATCCTGCCCTATTGAAAGAGGAAATCTCCTATGATTTGGATTTTAAAGATCTTAAGGGTCAGGAAAATTTAAAGAGAGCCCTTCAGATAGCAGCAGCTGGTGGTCATAATCTACTAATGGTTGGCCCTCCAGGATCTGGCAAGACTTTTTCAGCTAAACATCTTCCTACAATCCTTCCTGATATGAGCTTTGAGGAGAGGGTAGAGGTTACTAAAATTTATTCTATAATGGGACTTTTATCTAGCGGTCATTTAGTAAATGAAAGACCTTTTAGGGCTCCTCACCATTCATCAAGTCAAGTTGCCCTAATAGGTGGTGGTCATTCTGTACCAAAACCTGGGGAAATAACCCTAGCCCATAGGGGAGTTTTATTTCTAGATGAATTTCCAGAATACCAAAAAAATGTTATAGAAGCCTTAAGAGAACCACTTGAAAATAAAGAAATAAATGTAGCCCGTGCTCAAGCGAGCGTTAAATATCCTTCGGATTTTATATTAATAGCAGCAATGAATCCTTGCCCATGTGGTAATTACGGGAATCCTTTAAAGGAATGTACTTGTTCTATTAATGAAATTAGAAGATATCTAAATAAGATTTCATCGCCAATTCTTGATAGGATTGACATTCATATTGAGATAAAGCCGGTAAAGTATGACGATTTAAATGATAATTCTAAATCAAAATCATCAGGAGAACTTAAAAATGAAGTTGTAAGGGCAAGAAAAATTCAAGCTGAAAGATATAAGGATGAGAATATTAAGACAAATGCTCTTTTATCGACAAGGCAAATGAAAAAATATATTAAACTTAGTCCTGAAGTTGAAAAAATCGGTCAAATGGCTTTTAATAAATATAATTTTTCTGTAAGAAGCTATAATAAAATTCTAAAAATGGCAAGGACAATCGCTGATTTAGAGGAAAGTAGAGATATCACAGCAAAACACCTTTTAGAAGCTGTAAGATATAGGTCGCTTGATGATAAATATTGGAGTGTATAATGCTTGATCAAAGGCAAATTAAAACTGATATTGATAAATTTATAGAAAATTTAATAGACTATGCAGTAAATAAATCTGCATCAGATATACACCTTCAACCAGAAGAAGATTTTGGCAAAATCAGACTTAGGATAGATGGGACTCTTATCGATTTTATGCAAATACATAGGGAAAATTTTGATATGCTATCATCCAAAATAAAATTATCCTGTGGAATGGATATATCTCAAAAAAGGATGCCCCAAGATAAGTCTATGACGTTTAAATCTTTTCCTGGAATTGACTTTAGGGTATCTTCAGTGCCAACAATACTAGGCGAAAAAATCGTAATTAGAATTTTATCTGTTGATGTATTCATGGAAAATGCTAGACTTTTAGGATTTTCAGATGATAGTAAAGAGAAATTAATGAGGGCTATAAATAAAAAGTCCGGCATAATTTTAATGACAGGGCCAACTGGTTCAGGCAAAACGACATCTTTGTATGCTCTTTTGGAAAAACTTAACACAGAAGATGTAAATATAATCACAGTCGAAGACCCAGTTGAATATAGAATCGAAAATATAAATCAGATTTCAATTAACGAAAAAATAGGTCTAACATATCCCGTAATCTTAAAATCCATCCTCCGCCAAGATCCAGATATAATTATGATTGGCGAAATAAGAGATAAGGAAACTGCAGATATTGCCATAAGAGCCGCTATAACTGGACATTTGATTTTATCAACAGCTCACACTAGAGATGCTTTTTCTGCATTAATTAGGTTAAAAGACTTGGGAGTAGAAGATTATCTTATAAGGTCTGCTGTAAATCTTCTAGCTGGTCAAAGGCTAGTTAGAAAACTTTGCGACTGCAAAAAACCAGATAGGATGACAGATTTTGAGTACGAACTAATGTCATCCTACATAAAAGTCGACAGGGAAAGAAAAATTTACCGCCCAAATGGCTGCCCACATTGCAACGGAGGTTACAAAGGCCGTCAAGCTGTAGAAGAAGTCATGCCAATCGATAGCGATTTTAAGGATATTTTAAGAAATTATGGTCTAGAAAGCGATGAAATAAAGGAAAAACTTAAAAAAGATAAATTTAGACCAATGATAACAAACGGTCTAATCCAAGTATTAGAAGGTGAAACTTCTTTTGAAGAAATTTTATCTGTCCTAGATTACTGAGGATTTTATGAATAGAAAAATAAAAAGATTGCTATTACTATCAATTTCAATAATAATTGGAATTTCTTTATCTTTCTTAATTAGGAAAAAAGATAATTCTTTTGCTTATAAAATTGATCCCAAATATTATTCTGATAAGCAAAGTATTTATGAAAATGACTTTGACTATGCTTTTGACACCTTAGAAAAATATTACGCCCTTTTCTATAGGAATGGGACCTATAATTTTTTGAAAAATCGCGATGCCTATAAGAAAGATCTAAAAAATATAAAGACAGATAGAGAATTTTTTGATAGGATGAATAAGATTTTATCGGATCTTGATGATGGTCATACCAATCTTTTAGATTCGGAGGAAGCCTACCATATTAAGGAAACATTCAGCTTGGCAAATGATAATTGTCCGAACTCTGTAAATATTGACCTTATAAATTATTTGTTTGAGATAAAGATTTCACGTTTTTTTGATAAAATATTTGAAAAAAGTCTTGCTGATACTCAAAACCTCAAGGTCCAAGATATAAATAAGGACATCGCCTACCTAAAAATAAGGGCCATGATAGATCCAGAAAGTGATGCTTTTGCAGATGATTTAGACCTTTTAAAGAATTATCTTAAAAAATCTAAAAATAAAAGGGCCTTGATTATCGATATTAGGGGTAATGGTGGGGGCAATGCCTCTTATACATATGACTATTTATATCCTATGATTATGGGAAAAAAAGACTTTAAAGATACTCACGAATATATTTTATTTAGGACAGATGAAGTATTTAAGTACGATGCCCAATACCCGGAGATAAAAAGAGTGATAAAGAAAATTAAAGAGTCTGACTTTAAATATATGGAGGAAAATATTCCTTTTCTTAAAAAGGATAAGGAAATGATGGCTGACCTTAGAAAAAATTACACCCATATTATTTTTAATCCAGGATATAAAAACAAAGGAGAATTTAAAGACGACTATAAATTTGATGGTAATCTTTATCTTTTGGTAGATAGAGACGTCTACTCTTCAGCCCAAGTTGCAGCTCACTTTTTTAAAGATAATAATCTAGGGGTGGTAATAGGTGAGAAAACTGGAGGCGACGGTATAGGAACAAGTCCTGCCATGGTAAAGCTTCCCAATACTAAATATATTCTAAGATTTTCTCATGAATTAGGTCTTAGGGAAACAGAAAGTTTAGAGGAAACAACATACACCATCCCGGATATAGAAATTCCAAGAAAAGATCAATCACAAATTCCATCTAATGACGGCTGTGTGAAAAAGGTAATAGAAATAGAAACTAATAAAAATTAGCCCCTTAGCTTTTAAGAGCCTAGGGCTTTTTTTATTTTACGACAAAGATTTCTTTGTACCTATCTTCTGCACCCAATTTATTTGTATGAAAGTTTTTTATTTCAAGATTTGATTTAGCTAAGATATTTATAAAATCAATGTAAGATTCTTCCTTCATACTTACTTCAAGAGACATCTTATCACTGTCTAGTTTACTTTCAAAACTACTATCCTTATCTAAGTAATTTTTAAATGCTTTTATATCTTCACTACTTATAAAACTTATATTGGCTTTTAATTTTTTAAAGTCATTTATGTTTTCGTAAATAAGTTTGCCGTCTTTGATGAAAAGTATGTCGTTTGTAACTTGGTCAATTTCTAGAAGGGAATGGGAAGATATAATAACAGTTTTCCCATTTTTAAAAAGTTCTGTGATTATCTCTCTTGTTTTTAAAATACTTGTAGGATCAAGTCCATTTAGGGGCTCGTCCATTATAATTAAGTCGGTGTCAGGCATTATTGCCATGGCAAGAAGGAGGTGCTGTTTCATACCTAGAGAATAAGAAGATACTTTTTTGTCTATATAAGACCTTATCTTTAAAAAATCAATAATGTATGAAAGCCTATCTTCGGATAATTTGTGGCTATCTCTTATAAATTTTAGGTGGTCAAGGCCTGTAAGGTATGGATATAAAACCCTATTATCTTTAAGGATAGTCATATTTTTAAAAACATCAGGATTTTTATTCGAAATACCAAAGACTTCTATCCCACCATCATAGCTTATGAGATTTCCAATACAATTTATAAGGGTCGACTTTCCTGCACCATTTGGACCTACGAGACCCAAGATAGTGGGATTTTCTAAGTCAAAAGAAATATTTTTAAGAACCTGGTTTTTACCATAAGATTTTTTTAGATTTTTTATAGATAATATCATGAATTACCTTCCTTTACAAAACGTTTTCCTAAAGTATATTTATAATATATTGTTTTTAATCATAGTTTTCAATTGACTTGTTAGATAAATTCTTATTTTAAAAGGAGTTTTTATGACCTTTGAGTTTAAAAAGATTATTAAGAATAAATTTTTCCATATTTTTGTTCTAATAGCTATAGTCTTCACTTGTTTTATAAATTTCATCAAAAAAGCCGACATAAATTTCAGCTTAAGTACTGGTTTGGAAGATGTGCTCATAATAGATAGTATTTTGGAGAAGGATAATGATTTAGACTTTCATATATCTCATACTTACCCACCAACAATGATTTGGAATGATGTAGGTGATAAGTTTAATGAAGATTATCAGAAAATTATAAGTGAGGTAGATACCGATGATTTAGTTTTTGCTAGCGATGAATATTTTGGTGAAAATCCACCTATTGTTTCTTTTTCTTATATTGATAGTATTTTTACATTTATTAATAAATACGATTTAAAAATAAGCCAGCTAAATAAACAAAAATTAGATTTTCTTATAGATTATTATAAAATTCTGGAAAATCGAAATATAAATCCAGAATCCTTTATAAAAAATATTAAAGATTCTAGTCAAAATATATTTTATTCAAATATGAAAACTTATTTTGGCATTATTCCAGTTTTGATAATTAGTTTATTTGTTGGAGCAAGTCTAAGTAAGGAATATGATAATGACCAAGTTTTCTTAAAACTAACTTCTACAAAGAAAAGGATAAAAATTTTATTAGACAAGTTGGGTCTGGGACTTTTTTTGTCATTTTTATATTTTGTTTTGGTTTTTCTTACATCAATAATTATTGGAAAGATAAGGGGAGAATATGATTGGATTTTCTCCTTACCTATAGCAAGTTTTGGGGAAAATCCAGACCAAGTTTTATTTTTGGGATTTTTGCTTAAATCCCTCAGCTTATTTATGGCAAGAGTTTTTTTCTTTACTGGCTTTTCGCTTTTGGTTTCTTTGATTATTAAAAATACCAATATATTTTTACAGATGATGGCATTTTTAAGTGGAATTTTAGCTGCATTTACAAATTTCTCTGAAAAAATGCAAACAATCTCTAACCCATTTTATTTTTCATATTACGACTTTCTCTTAGGTAGTAATAAAATAGCTAATAATTCTATGGGCGGGGTAGATTTTTCCTATCAAAGTCCAAGCTTTAGCCCCTTTATAATTTTGCGCTTAATTATTTTAGGACTGATTTTTATTACAATTGGATTTCTATTTCTTAAAATAGATAGGAAACTGGTTGGAGTAAGGATAGAAAATAAATTTAATAGAAAAATAAATGGCTTACTCTCATTTGAGAAACTAAAAATAAAATCTTTTAACAAAAATGTAGGATTAAACTTTACATTAATTGCAATTTTCTTACTAGTATTTTCTATAAATCTTAGGTCAAAAATGTCAAGTAAAGATTTTTATGCTTACAAAAACACCTTTACGAAAATTTCTATAGTAAGAGATATGGCAGAATTTGAAAAAGATAATAATTTGGGAGAAAAGGCCCAAACTTATCTTGATAAGCTTAACTTGCTCGATAAGTATAGGGAAGATGTTGATTCGGAAAATTTTTATAAGATTATATCAAAGGCTAGCTTATTTTCAAAAAGTTTGGGCGATGACTTTAACCTTGCCCTCGCGGATGAACATTTTAAAGTATCAGAGAGGAATTTAGTCGCTGGTCAGATTTCTGAATTTTCAATCCAAGCAAGCGATACCTTTAGAAGAGAATTAATTAAAAGAAAAATTAAGCCGATGAACCTTCTTTATGATAGGAGTCTTACTTTCTATGATAAAACTAAAGATGGAGAAATATTAGATACGGCAATAAATGCTCAGATACCAAAGGATACTTCATCTTTTATTCTGCTATTTAGATTGATCTACAAATACAAAATCTCAATTATTTTATTATTAGTAAGCGTATTTATATATGCAGGTGCTTACAAGTATGAATTTATAAATGAAAACTCTTATGATTTGGTGAAGACTCAGCCGCTAAATTTAAGAAAAGTTTACGATAAAAAGTTTATCGCAAGTCTTATCTTTTGTTTAAAATTTTTGCTAATTATTTTGGGAGCAATTTTCTTGTTAGGATTAATTAAAGACCCGAGAAATACCTTGGATTTCCCAATATTAAAATATATAGGCAGGGTAGAGAATCCAAATCTTGCTATAGATTATTCAAAGAATTTTACTTATATTTCCCTAGGGAAATATTTACTAGAATTATCTATATTAAGTTTTTCCTTGCTAGTATTTTTAGTAAGTTTAACACAACTATTAAGTCTAATTTGTAAGGATATGTTTAAAACTTATCTCAGCCTAGTTTTTGTATTATTGTTAATGTTTGTATTCTTATATATAGGAAAATCTTATTCATTTTTGAATCCAATTAGCTATTTTCTTCCTGAAAAAATAGTTGATGCTAGCCTTTATATAAGATATGACCTAAGACATTTTGATACCTATTTTGCTTCGCTTTACTTAATATTATTGGCTTTTGTCTTTTACTTATTTGGAAGAAGCTTGACAAGGAAAATTTAATCAGAAGGCAGCTTTTTTGCAAGCTGCTTTTTTATTTTTATAGAAAATAAGCCCTCCTTTGGGTATAGTGGTTAGGATATAGTGAGGGATTATGACTGAATTAAAAATACCAAACCACATAGCCATTATCCTTGATGGTAATGGTAGGTGGGCAAAAAAACAAAATAAGCCTAGAACTTTCGGACACAAGGAAGGTGCGGAAAATGTGATTAGGATTGCAAAATCTGCCAAGAAATTTGGTGTTAAGACTTTGACTCTTTATGCATTTTCCACAGAAAATTGGAAGAGACCTGCTAAAGAAGTTGGGTTTTTGATGGATTTACTGATTAAATTTGTAAATTCTAAGATAGATGAATTAATGGCAGAAGATTGCAAATTAAATTTCTTGGGAGATATTTCAAAACTTCCTAAAAAGACTAGAGATGCTTGTCTATTTGCTCTAGAAAAAACAAAGGATAATGAGTCTTTACTTATAAATATTGCTTTAAATTACGGTGGTAGGGACGAGATTGTTCATTCTGTTAAGGAAATTATGAAAAAGGGCTACGGGCCAGATGATATTACAGAAGAATTGATTGCAGGTAATCTATATACAAAAGGTCAAGATGATCCAGATTTACTAATTAGGCCGGGTGGCGAGCTTAGATTATCAAACTTTTTAGTCTACCAGCTTGCTTATACAGAGCTTTATTTTACAGATGTTTTGTGGCCGGATTTTACAGAAGATAATCTTAGGGAAGCGATAGTAGCTTTTACTAAAAGAGATAGAAGATATGGTGGATTATGATTAAGTTTTTAAATAGGGCCTTTGGTGGCATTGTAATTCTCACAATTTTGATTCTTATCACATATCTTGGCAGGATTCCTCTTGCTATTGGTGTGACAGCTTTTTCCTATATAGCTCTTCATGAGATGGATAAGGCTTTAAGAAAGATAGATCTTCATTTGCCTATAAAAGCCTTATATTTTATCAATGGGATAATTATGCTTGCGGCTTTCATAAATAATTCGGATATGTATATAGCTTCAATTGTAGCATCGGTTTTGTATTTATTTATGTATATAATTTTGACAGGCCATTATACCTTGTATGATGCCTTTGCAGCAGCCTTTGTGATGCTTTATGTTTCGCTTTTATTTTCCCATATATTGAGGATTAAGAATGTCTCTTATGTATGGATGCTTTATATTACTGCCTGGGGTTCAGATACCTTTGCTTATTTGGTTGGCAGTCTTTTTGGCAAACATAAGATGAATTGGATGGCCCATATTAGTCCGAATAAAACTATAGAAGGTTCTATTGGCGGTATTATCGGTGCGACAGTTTTAAACATTGTCTATTGCCATGAATTTGGACTAGATAATTACATCAGAGAAATAGTTATTTTTACAATTATAGCGGCGATTATGTCTCAAATCGGAGATCTTATCGCATCTTATATTAAAAGACAAACTGGGATTAAAGATTTTGGTAATTTGATACCAGGACATGGCGGTATCCTTGATAGGTTTGATTCTATCATGTTTATTGCTCCTGTTCTTTATCTTTTTTCTAGAATTTAAGGAGTGTAAATGAGAATATTATTAGCGGTAGTTTTATTTTTGCTACTGATTGTGTTTCACGAGTTTGGTCACTTTATTGTGGCTAAAAAATCGGGAATAAAAGTAAATGAGTTTGCTGTAGGCATGGGTCCCCTTATTTACTCAAAGGAGAAGGGAGAAACTAAATATTCCTTTAGGCTGGTTCCTATTGGAGGTTATTGTGCTATGGAAGGAGAGGAAGACGAATCAAATGACCCAAGAAGCTTTGATAACGCTCCTGCCTTCAAGAGATTTTTGACAATCCTTGCTGGACCTGTGGCAAATTTAATTATAGCTGTTCTAGTATTTACTATTGTCGGTGGAATTAGCGGCGTTGTAACAACTGAAGTTTCTGACTTTATCGAAGATTCTCCGGCAAAGATTGCGGGAATTGAAAAAGGCGATGAGATATCAAAATTAAATGGCAAAGAGATTTCTGATTTTACAGAGATTTCTAAAGTAGTAAATGATTTTTATAAGGATAAGGACTTTGAAAAAGAAATAAATGTTGAAGTAAAAAGAGATGGCAAGGATTTAGATTTTAACTTTAAGCCAAAAGTCGAAGCGGAAAATGTCTATATAGGGATAATTCCAGCAAGGCGTACACCAGGATTTTTTGAGGCCATAGCCCTTGGCTTTAAGGAAACAGGAAGAAATATCAAGATGATTTTTACTATTCTTGGTAGACTTTTTACTGGAAAACTCGCTCTAGGAGCCTTGTCAGGACCTGTAGGTGTCCTTAAGGAACTAGGAAACCAAGCTCAAAGTGGTCTTGCGAACCTTTTGTACTTTTTAGCCTATATTTCTGTAAACCTTGCAGTTTTTAATCTGCTACCTATACCTGCTCTTGACGGTTCAAAACTATTAACAAGTGCAATTGAGATGATTACTGGAAAGAAAATTAATAAAAAATTAGAAGAAAGAATTACCATGGTTGGATTTTTTATCTTATTAGGTCTAATTTTGGTGGTTTCTATAAAAGATATAATAAATTTATTTAGATAAGAAGGGGAATATGCGTAAAGAAACAAGAAAAATTTTTGTAGGAGATGTTGCTGTTGGCGGTGGCTCTCCTATTTCTATCCAATCAATGACAACAGCGAAGACTAGCGATGTAGAAGCGGTAGTTAAACAAATAAGGGCACTTGAGGCTGAAGGCTGCGATATTTCAAGGTCTGCTATAAATACCTTAGAGGATGCCAAGGCTATTCCTAAGATAAAAAGCCTTACAAATATTCCTTTTGTAGCTGATATTCAATTTGACTATAAACTTGCTCTTGCGGCTGTGGAAAATGGTTGCGATTGTCTAAGGTATAATCCAGGAAATATCGGAGGCCGTGATAAGGTTGCCCTTTTAGTAGAAGAATGTAAGAAACGTAAAATTCCAATTAGAATTGGGGTTAATTCTGGATCAGTTTCTAGAGAAATTGTTGATAGGTTTGGGGGTGTCAACAAAGATTCCCTTGTAGCAAGTGCCTTAGAAGAAGTAAAAATTCTTGAGGATATGGATTTTCACAATATAAAAATTTCTGTAAAATCATCTGACGTAAATACCATGATTGACTCCTATAGACTTTTATCATCTAAGGTTAATTACCCACTTCACCTAGGAGTTACAGAAGCAGGACCTTTATATCAAGCCCTTGTTAAATCTTCAATTGGTATTGGAACACTACTAAAGGATGGAATTGGTGATACCCTAAGAGTTTCTATAACAGGGGATATTGTTGAGGAAGTTAGAGCTGGAAAGGCAATTCTTAAAGCTTTAGGATTAAGAAGAGATGGACTTGATATAGTGTCTTGCCCAACTTGTTCTCGTACTACAGTAGATCTTCCAAAGATAGTAGCAGAAGTTGAGGAAAAATCAAAGGGACTTGATGTAAATGCCAAGGTTGCAATAATGGGTTGTCCAGTTAATGGTCCTGGAGAATCAAAAGAAGCAGATTATGGAATTTCAGCTGCAAATGGTATGGGATTTTTATTTAAAAAGGGAAAAACCATTAAAAAAGTAAAAGAAGAAGAGATAGTTGATACTCTAATTGAAGTTTTAAAAGAAGAAAAAAATGCAAATTGACCTGGCAAAACTGATAAATGTTGAAGAAAATTTATATAAAATTATAAGTGCGATTTATTATCAAAATGAAAACCTACTTGAAATAAAAATTGAGTCTCAAAATCCCCTAAATTCCAGCTTGGAAGAAGATTTGAGAGAATATTTTGATTATGTGAAGTTAAAGATTACCTACCAAAAATCTATGGTAAGTTCTTATGATGATTATATTCCAGAATATGAGGGTGAGGAGATTTATGAGGATGTTCCAGACAATCTAAATGATGTGGTCTTTAAAGATGAAATAAAAGAAGAAAATCCAAATAAAAACCTAGCAGAAATAGAAAATGACCATCAAGAAATAGAAGAAAATTTAGAGAATACTGGAGATTTAAAAGAAAATATTGATGATGTTTTTGATGAAAAAAGTGTAGATGATTTTAATTCAAATGAAGAAAATCCCCATGGTTCTGATGGCATAGAAGATGAAAAATCAGACAAAGCTATGGACAAGGATGAGTCTTTAGCTAGTGATTCATCTAAATTTGATGATTTAAAAAAGGCTAAAGAAGCCCAACTTCAAAGGAAAATCGCTCAAGCGCTAAACTATCAAAATAAAAAAAAGGAAAAGGAAGAAGCCAAGAAAAAGACCGATGGACTTAATTTTGGAAGGAAAATAAAGGCGGACCCTATACAAATCGAAGATATTTACGACAAAAAGGGCGTGACAAATTCCCTAATTGGTACTATTTATGGTCTTACTTGTTTTGAAACAAAAAGCGGATATTTTATCTATACTTTTGACCTAGAAGATAAAACTGACGCTATTTCTTGCAAACTTTTTGCCAATCAAAAAAATAACTTTAAGCTTGAAGGTCTAAAAGATGGTATAGATGTTCAAGTTGAGGGCGTTCTAAACTTTGATGACTATGCCAAAGAAGATGTTTTTACAGTAAATTCTATGGTGGATGCTCTTATTTCTAAAAAAGTAGACCTTGCAGCTGATAAGAGATTTGAACTTGAGCTTCACTCCAAGTACACCAACCTAGATGGATTTGTGGATGATGGGGAACTTTTACCTGTTCTTAAAGACTGGGGTTGGGATACAATTGGCATTACAGATACAGAAAACCTCCAGGTTCTGCCTTATGTTTATGATTCCTATAAGAAAAATGGCATTAGAGTTTTAAATGGGGTAGAACTTCTCCTTGTGGAAGATGATTTAAGGATTTTGACTAATCTTTCAGGAAAGAGTATACCAAGTTTTAAAAATCTTGAAGATGGCTCTTTTGTGGTTTTCGATATAGAAACTACAGGCCTCTTAAAATACAGGGATGCCATTACAGAAATCGGTGCAGTTAGAGTAGAAAATGGTGAGATAACAGAAATTTATAACCAGTTAATAAATCCTGAGAGAATTTTACCAGAAAAAATCGTAGAAATTACTGGAATTACAGATGCTATGCTAGCTGATAAACCAAAAATAGAAGAGGTTTTGCCAGAATTTTTGGATTTTTGCGGCAACAGTCTAATAGTAGGCCAAAATACAGACTTTGACGTTGGTTTTATAAGACATAACGCTCATAAATTGGGTCTTGAATTTGATCCAATATATTTAGATACCTTACCAATGGCTCGAGCTCTTTTTGATGATATGGGGAAATTTTCTCTAGATAAAATCGCAAGAAAGCTTGATATACCAGCCTTTAACCACCATAGGGCGTCTGATGATGCGAAAGCTACTGCTCAGATTTTTATCAAGATGTATAAGATGATTATGGAAGAAGAAGGTCTTGATATTTCAAAGATAAATGGCCTTAAGACAAACTATCCAAAGGCAAAACATCAGACTTTTTCTGCCCTTGCTTATGCAAAAGATAAAATAGGACTAAAGAATCTCTACAAGTTAATTTCAGAATCAAGAATGAACCACATGGCAAATGGAGAAGCAAGGACTCCAATGTCTATTCTTGAAAAATACAGAGAAGGTTTAATTTTAGGAGCAGGTGGGGCAGAGGGAATGCTTTTTGATTATATCCTAAATGAGAGAAACGATAAGGATATAAAAAGAGTTTTAGACCTCTTTGATTTCTATCAAGTAGAACCAGTATCCATGTTTTTAGATAAGGTGGAAAGTGGAAAAATCGACTCTATAGAGCAAGTAAAAAAAATAAACCAAGCTATAATTGATTTTGGAGAAGAAAATAATAAGCTAGTGGCAGCTACTGGCGGAGTTAGATACTTAAAACCAGGCGACTTTAAACTTAGAAATGTCCTTAAAAAAGGTTCTTTCTTCTTTTATAGGGAAAATAGACCGCTATATTATTTAAGAACAACAGAAGAAATGTTGAAAGATTTTACCTACTTGGGTGATTCTAAAGCCTATGAGCTTGTAATTAGAAATCCTAAAAAAATCGCAAAGAGTCTTGAGGATATAAGACCTATACCACCTGGAACCTTCCCACCCAAAATAGAAGGCTCTGAAGAGATGCTAAGGGAAACCTGCTTTAACAAGGCTCACGAGATTT
>QWCE01000897.1_pt1 | contig 51324 bp, 51 predicted proteins | sample 1972531 | NCBI WGS metagenome assembly QWCE01 (sample SAMN09866716, study PRJNA288562) | Human gut metagenome isolate term4_stool, whole genome shotgun sequencing... | reverse complement strand
TCATATATACCACTACCTTTATCTATTCTATATGATATATTTTACCCAATTTTAATGTAGTTATTCTTATTTTATCCAATTTCTAATCTTTTGATGTTTTATTAAATCAAAAAGCTATTGAGAATTGCTCACTCAATAGCTTTAAAAAAATTATTTTGCTTTTTCCCAGTTGAATTGGTAAATAAATTCATCTGCTTTGTAAAAGTCTAATGCATTTCCATCTATTTCTGCATATGGATAACCAAATTGGTTAAGTGGTTCTCCAGCTTGTTTTGGTTGTAGGTTTATATCTCTTCCTGTTGTAAAACCAACTCTAACTGCGTCCCAATTTCCATAGAAGTAATCTTTTAATTCAAGTGCTTCTTTGCTGTCCTTTTCAAGATTGTCTGTTAGACATCCCTTTAATACATCCGCGATATCAATAGGGAACCAGCCTGTTCCTGGTTGGTAGTATTCAACCCAGCAGTGTTGTGACTTTGTTATGTCTGCTGTGTCATCCTTGCTAAGTCTAACACCGAATGTTTCTCTTGCAGGAATTCCTGTTGCTCTACACATTGCCACAAATACTGATCCTATGTCAGTACATTTACCAGCCTTTGTTGTAAGTAGTTCGTCAACATCTCCTTGACCACATCCTATAACGTCGTTATCTCTAATCATGTTTTCATAAATCCAGTCATAGATTGCTTTTACTTTTTCTTCAACAGTATCTTTGCCTTCAACTATCTTCATAGCTTCTTCTTTAATTGGTCCGTTGATGTTAAGAAGTTTTGAGTCTTTAAGATATTCTTTAAATTCTTCTGTATTTATTTCTTCTTCCGGTTTTATTTCAGGTCTTAAAGCTTCTTTTCTTGTTACATCAAATGAATAGCTAACTTTCTTTTCCTTTGCTTCTGGTTTGAATTCAACGTATATCATCTTGTTTCCAAGTTCGTCTTCTTCAACAGATGCTGTTCCAACTTCTTCGTCAATTGTTATCTCTTCGTTTGAGATGTTTTGATATTCATCTGATTTTGCATATGGAATCCAAAGTCTTGCAGATTCCTTTGAATCATGATTTGAAAGATCAAAGTTTTGAGTAACTCTTCCTGATACTTCTTCAGCTTCCTCATTTTCCTTTTCAGTTTCTTCTGTTGCAGCTTCTGTTTCAGTCGGTGCTTGTGTTTGTGGTGCACTTGTTTCATCTGTATTGTCTTTTTTATTACAAGCTGTAAAGCCTACCGCAAAACATAGAAAAAGTGCAACTAATAGTAGTTTTTTCTTCATTCTTGCCTCCTATAAATTATTTTCCTGATATATATACCCTTTTAGTATTTTATCAATCATTAAATACAGTGGGACTATAAATCTTTTAATTATCTGTAGAAATTATCCAAGCATTTTAAAGATTTTGAAATTTCATTCATCACTTCTTCAATTGCTTCTTCGCTGGTGATGTCTCTATTTTCCATTTCGCTTCTGGTTGAGTACTCAACTATATTTTCTTTTGCTCTCTTTCCAACTGTTATTCTAAGAGGAATTCCTATTAAATCTCTATCGTTAAACTTTACTCCAGCTCTTTCCTTTCTGTCGTCAAGAATAACTTCAACGCCCTTTAGTCTAAGCTCTTCATAAAGCTTTGTTCCAAGTTCCATTTGTGTGTCATCCTTTGTGTTAAGCACAGAGATTATTGCGTGGTATGGTGCAACTATTAGTGGCCAAATAATTCCCTTATCGTCATGGTTTTGTTCAATAATTGCAGTTACGGTTCTTGTAATTCCTATACCATAACTTCCCATGTAAAAATATTGTTCCTTTCCATTTTCATCTAAGAATGTGGCATTCATTGACTTTGAATACTTTTGTCCTAACTGGAATATATTTCCAACTTCAATTCCCCTTGCAGATTTAAGTGGCATTTTAGTTTCAGGGTCAATATCCCCTTCTCTAATCATTAGAAGGTCTTTAACAACTTCGCCATCAAAGTCTCTCTTGAAGTTTGCGTTCTTGTAGTGGTAGTCCTTTTCATTTGCACCAATTACAAGATTTTTCATCTTTGTTACTCTTTCATCAATAAGAATTCTAACCTCTTCAGGAATGTCTGAAGTTGGTCCTGTAAATCCTGGTACTGAGTTTAATCTCTCTTCAATGTCAATGTCTTCCATCATTTCGATTTCATGTTCTGGAACTTTTAAGTAACTGATGAGTTTTGCCATATTAAGTTCTCTATCGCCAGGAATTATAACTAATACAGGCTTTCCTTGCACCATAAGGTCAACTGCCTTTGCACAATGACTTTCTTTTACTTGTGTAAATTTGGATACATCTTCAATAGTCTTGCAATTTGGAGTAAATTCTTTTGTAAGTTCTTCCTCTGGTATATTTTCTTCATTGATTTCATAGTAAACAGGTGCCTTTTCATCTGTCGCTGCAAACTCAGAACCTTCGCTATAGAAGATTACACCTTCACCAGTTTCAGAAAGGGCAATAAATTCGTGGGAGTTGTTTCCACCCATTGCTCCACTGTCACCTGCAACAACTTTGTAGTCAATTTCAAGTCTATCAAATATAACTTCATAGGCTCTCCACATATTTTCGTATGCCTTTTTTAAATCTTCTTCACAAGTATCAAATGTGTAGGCGTCTTTCATAATAAATTCTCTTGATCTGTTTATACCAAATCTTGGTCTCTTTTCGTCTCTATACTTATGTTGAATTTGATAGATGTTTAGTGGAAGTTGCTTGTAACTCTTTAACTCGCCCTTGATAAGATCTGTAAAATACTCTTCAGCTGTTGGTCCAAGGCAAAACTCTCTGTCATTTCTATCTCTTAATTTAAACATCTCTGGTCCAAAAGTTTTCCACCTTCCGGACATCTCCCAAATTTCTCTTGGTTGAAGTGCAGACATAAGTATCTCTTGTGCTCCAAAGTTGTCCATCTCTTCTCTCACTATGTTTTCAATTTTTCTTACAACTCTATATCCCATAGGTAAGTAAGAATAAATTCCTGATGCACTTCGTCTTATCATTCCACCTCTTAATAGCAATTTATGACTTGCAATTTCAGCATCTGCCGGATCTTCTCTTAAAGTCGGCATATAAAATTTAGACATTTTCATAATTATTTCCTCCAATATTACAAATAAAATTACAAATAAAAAAACCTCTCACCAGAAGGCGAAAGGTTACGCGGTACCACTTCTTTTAAATTAAATTAATAATCTCTCATAAGCTATAAGGCACAACCCTACAATTTTCATTGCAACCTCCAAGATAGGTTCCTTCAACTACGCCAAAAGTTTTCACCAGCCACTTTCTCTCTAAAAGCTTGATTAAAGTACTATTTCTTTTCTCAGGTAGAACTATCTTATCATAAGAACAATCTTTTTCCAATACTATATGGCAATATTCTTAACTTTTTTATCCCACTTTCTATTAGATAAACTTGCTACAATCATTAAAACAATCCATCCAATTAATGTCCAACTTATTAGTATTGAAAGTATCAACAAAATAACCTTAGCCTTTCCCTTACACTTAAAGAAAGGTATCAGCAAAAATAAAATTGCCAAATACAACATCAAAAGGAAAAATTTTTCAGGAATATGAAAAAAAATCCCCATAGTCTCTCCTAAAAATCTTTGTATTGAAGGGCCTGCAAAGTAAGAAATAACTCCAGCTATAACTACAATGAAGATGTTGAACACAATGTGAAAAATACTTCTGTTTCTATCCTTCTTACGAACACGTTTTAATTCCTCTTTAGATATATAACCCTCTGGAACATACTCTTCTTCCACATAAAAATTTCTATTCACTTCAGAGTTTTCTTCCCTATTAATTTTTTTTGTAGTCTTTTCTCTTTTTTTCTTCGGCTTTTTATATTGAGTAAAAAAACCAGAAGATTCATTGTCATCATAAGAGCTTGCAGATTTATTTTTATTTATATCCTCAAATAGATTATATTCTGTTCTCTCAAAGAGTCTTCTCTTCTTAGTGTCCTCTAAGTCATTGAAATTCTCAGATTCTCTATTTATATCTTTAGCGTTTAAACTATCTGTAAAATCCTTTTCGAAAACAGGTCTTTTACTTTTACTCTCTTCCCTTTGTTTTTCTTCTTCTCTCTTGTAGTCTCCAAGAAATTCACTGAAATCATATTTTGATTTTTCTTTTTGGTCTTCTACCACTTCAAAATATTCAGGAACATCTCTATCATTTTCCTCTTCAGCTATAGGCATTCCACAATTTGTGCAAAATTTATAGCCCTCTTGTAATTCTTCTCCGCAAAATTTACATTTCATAAAATCACCTTTTATATTTATGACTCAATTATATACTGAAAAGGAAAATGTATAAAGATTAAAGAGAAAAAATTTAAACAAAAAACTTCCTCAAGAAAATCTTAAGGAAGTTTTAATTTTATTTTTCAGAGCTACTTACTTTGTAAAGAAGTCTCTTTGTATATTCCCAAACCCTTTCAACAGATTCAAGATTAATTCTTTCTTTTGGGGTATGAATATCATACATTTGTGGTCCAAATGTTAACATGTCTGTCTCAGTAAGACTTTTCTTTAAGATTCCACATTCAAGTCCACAGTGTATAGTGTGTACATTTGGTTCTTCATTATACATCTCTTTATAAACTTCAATTCCCATTTTTCTTAGCTTTGAGTCAGGATCGTATTCCCATGCAGGATAACCTCCATCATCACTAACTTCAAATCCAAATGCTCTCATAATTATTTCATATGACTTCTTTGTTTCAAGAAGGGATGATAACATTGAAGACCTCAAAAGAGCAACTAAACTTATAGTGTCTTCTTCCTGTCTTAAAATGCCATTTGAAATAGAAGTTTGAACAAGTCCTGGGAATGCGTAGTCCATGTATAAAACTCCATCTGCCATTGCCATGAATGCAGATAGAACATCTTTTTGACTCTTTTCATCCCATACCTTTTCTGGAAGTTCTTTTATTTCAGAAAGAGTTGCTTCAAGATTAGGATCTGTTTCTCTATGTTCAAATTTTATCTCTTCAATTCTATTTTCTATTTCCTTAACAGCTTCATCATTTGCATATAGTAATGCTTTTGATACTATTGGAATAGCATTGTGTTTAGAACCTCCTTCGATATAGGAAAGTTCCATTCCATCTACATCTTCAAGAAGTCTTGTCAACATTTTAATTGAATTTGCTCTAAATTTTTCAATTTCCTGACCAGAGTGTCCTCCAGTAAGTCCTGAAATAGATAAGGAATAGGCTTTTTCTAATGAAGGTTTTCTAAACTCTATCTTTCTTTTTGATGTTATTGTATAAGCTCCCGCACATCCAACTAAAAGATCTCCTTCAACTTCACCATCTATGTTAAATAGATACTTGCCTTCCAAGTCCTCTTGTTTAACGGCAGAAGCTCCATCCATGGCAAGTTCTTCTTGAGTAGTAAATAGAACTTCCAAATTTGAATGAGGTATGTCATCACTATCTAAAATAGCAAGACAATATGCAACTGCAATTCCATCATCAGCTCCAAGAGTTGTAGAATCTGCCATAAGGTATCCATCTTCTACCTTAAGTGAAAGAGGATCTTTACAAAAGTCATGATTTGAGTCTAAAGTTTTTTCACAAACCATGTCCATATGTCCCTGCAATATTACTGTTGGTCCATTTTCAAGACCCTTAGTTGCAGGTTTTTTTACTATTACATTATATAAATCATCTCTCTTTGCATAAAGACCTCTTTCTTTAGCAAAGTTTAAAACAAATTCACTTACTTTTTCTTCATTTTTTGAACATCTCGGAATTTTTGTAAGTTCTTCAAACCAATATAATACATCTTTCGGTTCGTATTTTTCTAACATTTTTTCCTCCTAATGAAGTACAAGACCTGACAATATGCCGTAATAATTTCCAATTACATAACCTAAAGTACCTACAAGTATGGCTGGTACAATTAGTTCTTGCCATCCTTTTGATACAGCCATTGCAGCAGCTGTTGTTGGTCCTCCAACATTTGCATTTGATGCAATAATAATTTCTTCAAGGGAGAATTTGAATATTTTTCCCCAAATAAGTGACCAAATCAAGTTCACTAAAACTATGATTAATGCAAATACCAATAATAATGGTGCTTCCTTAATTATCAAAGATACTGATGCAGGTGCTCCTATTACAGCGAAGAAAAGGTATATTAAAAATGTTCCTATTTCTTGAGCTCCCTTAATCTTTGACATTTGTTTAGAAAATACAGATGAAATTATCATAGTTATTGTTGTGATTAAAAGATACATGTTTCCAAAAAATCCTGAAATGATTTTTGAAAAAGCATCTTCCCCAGGTAATGCAGCTTTAATAACTCCTGCAAGTTTATCTGAAACTGCAACAATTACAAAGGCAATCGCTACTGTTAGAGCTATATCTTTTAAAGATATTTCTTTAGCTCCCCAATATTGAGCTGCCATTGTCTTGTTTTCTGATTTTTGTTCATCACTCATTTTTTCAAGCTTTGCTTCATATGGCATTTTATATTTTTTCTTAATTATTGCCATGGTAGGAAGTGATGCAAGTGTAAAGAAATATAAAGCCATCAATAAGTTATCAGCTACAAGTGCTGCTGATGTAGTTTTACCTGGTACTTCATATAATGCACTCATTGCGACAAAGTTTACGGAACCACCTGTATAAGTTCCTACAAACATAGGCACTATGTCATTTAATTGTGGAATAAGTCCTTTTAAAAGTGTGTATGCTAAGAATCCTCCAATAATCGTTCCCAAACCTGAAATAAAATAAATAATAAGTACTCTTCCTGAACCTTTCCATATCTTTTTAATGTCAGCATGGAAAAGAAGCATAGGAACTGCAAGAGGTACAACATAGTCCCATACATTGTCATATACTGGTGACTCAGTTGGTATAACTTTAAGATTTGCTAAAACTAACATAAAAAATAATGCCAGAATACAACCTGTCACCTTGTTTGCCCATTCATACTTTTGCTCTAAAATAATTGCTAATGTGGCAGAGCTTGCCAAGATTGCCCATAGTATCCATGTACTATCGGGTGAAATTAAACTACCCATTTTTTTCTCCTCCTTGTAAAATGTTTTCACAACTATTATATACCTGCGATTTATCTTGTCAATACAATAAATTAATAAACTGTAATCTTTACATAAGCATTATTATATTTATAAAAAAATAAATTTCATATAAACGCGAACTAATTTACTGAACCATTTAAAAATTTTCAAAAAAAGAAACCAAAAAGGAATTTAATCACATTTTTGGTTTCAATTATTTTTTTTATTTAGTTTCTTGGGAAAGGTAAAAATAAATTCAGAACCTCCACCTTGAGCATTTTTTACTTTTATTTCACCATTATGAGCAAGTGCAATGTGTTTTACTATGGAAAGTCCAAGTCCCGTTCCAGAATTTTTTCCCCTTGACTTTTCAGCCACGTAAAATCTTTCAAATATTCTTGCCTTATCAGGTTCTGATATACCTATTCCAGTATCTTTTACTCTAATAACCGCTTCATCTAAATTAGAATATACTGTTATTTTTAATTTACCCCCAATTTTATTGTATTTGATTCCATTAGTAAGTAAATTGTTTAGTAAACTCTCTATTTTTTCCCTATCTGCATATACAATTACAGGATCTAAGTCTTTTATTATTTCTATTTTTTTTACCCTTGCCATATTTTTTATATTGTCAATGCAATCCTCTGCCAAAGGTTTTAAATCAAATTCTGTAATCTCTAAATTAATAGCTTCCTTTCCCGTATATTTTGAAAGTGAAATCAAATCAGTTATTAGTTCCAGTTGCTTTCTTGCATCTTCAATTATCACTCCAGCAAATTCTTTTGCCTTTTCATCTTTAGCAATACCTTCATGTATCATCTCTGCGTGACCGATTATAGATGTTAAAGGCGTTTTTAATTCGTGGGTTACATTTGCAGAAAACTCTGAACGAAGTTTTTCCATCGCTTTGTACTGTGCCATGGAAAACATTGAGTTTCCCTTTTCTTTTTCAAGTATATCCAAGAGCTTTTTTATATCTTCATCATATTTAATATCCAATTTGTCATCGTTAAAAATTTCAGATATTATGATTGCTGAAATATTTTTAGGATTGTACTTAGCTTTTTGGTTTAAAAGTAAAAAATAATTTATAGTAGCGCAGAGTAGCAAAATAAGACCTGTTATTAAAATCAGGTCTTTGTTCGCCTTTAGAATGTAGTCAAATAATATTTTAAACACTATGAATAAACTTAGGTAAATTATTCCCAGTTTTTTTAAAATGCCCTTGTCCATTTTATTCTCCGTCTACGATTTTATAACCTACATTTCTAACTGTTACGATATATCCTTCTCTATCCAGTTTTTGTCTTAAAGTTCTTATATGAACGTCTATGGTTCTGGTTTCCCCTTCGTAGTCGAATCCCCAAATCTCCTCTGTAAGCTTTTGTCTTGAAAGGACTATATTTTTATTTTCGATAAGATAGTGTAAAAGTTCAAACTCTTTGAAGGTAAGTTTTATTTTTTCTCCGGCAACTTTGACAGTTCTTTTAGATAGATCCATTTCAATATCTCTAAATACAATTTTACCATCAACTTCTTCAGATTGATTTTTGCCATAGCGTCTAAGCACAGCCTTGATTCTCGAAATGAGTTCCATAACTCCAAAGGGTTTGTTCACATAGTCATCCGCACCCATGTCAAGACCTCTAACCTTGTCTATTTCTTCATCTTTAGCAGTAACCATTATAACTGGAATATCCTTGTACTCTTCGTTTTTTCTCAGCCACTTTAAGATTTCATATCCATCCATGCCTTCAAGCATTATATCCAGCAAAATTAAATCTGGAATTTCTTTTTTTATAGCTTCCATAAATAAATCTCCATCAGGAAAGCCTTCTGCTTTAAATCCTGAGTTATCTAAAGCATATACTACCAAATCTCTTATATTGTCTTCGTCTTCCACTAAATAGATAGTTCTCATATTATCCCAACTTTTGTCCATGTGGTAAATGTTCAACATGTTTTCCTGTTATTGAATATTCCACCCATTCAGAAATATTTTCGGCATGATCTCCAATTCTCTCTAAGTACTTTGCAGTCATAAGTATATCTACTGCATACTCTGCAGATGAAGATGTATCAGCAGTTTTTATTTCTTTAATAACATCTTTTCGAACTTTGTTAAATAGTCCATCTACTTTATCGTCATGTTTTTTTATACTATCAACTAAAGAAAGATCTCCTGTTACAAAGCTCTTTAAACTCTCTTTTAACATTTCAATTGAAACATCTGCCATTTCCATAATATTTTCATAAGTTTCGTCTCTAGTAATTTCTGGAATAGTCATTACTATCTCTGCTATGTCAACAGCATGATCTCCAATTCTTTCCATGTCAGTAACCATTTTTAGAGCAGAAGAAATAAGTCTTAAGTCACTTGCTACTGGTTGCTGTCTTAGTAAGAGTTTTAAAGCTCTTTCTTCGATTCTTCTCTCATATTCATTTACGTCATCATCATTTTCCATAATGAATTTTGCCTTAATCAAGTCCTTATTTCTAAAGGATCTTATAGCTTCTATAATTCTAACGGAGATTAGTTCTCCCATCTCAGTCAGTTCTTCATTGAGCATATTTAATTCTTCATCAAATTTACTTCTCATTTTTCCCCCTAACTAAAACGCCCCGTAATATAATCTTCCGTTCTTTGATCTTTGGGAACGCTGAACATTGCTTCTGTGTCAGAAAACTCTACCAAGTCTCCAAGTAGGAAGAATCCTGTTTTGTCAGAAACTCTTGTTGCCTGTTGCATGTTGTGAGTTACTATAACTATGGTGAATTCTTTTTTCATATCGTCAAGAAGCTCTTCTATCTTAGAAGTGGATATTGGATCAAGTGCTGAAGTTGGTTCGTCCAAAAGAATTACTTCTGGTTCAACAGCCATAGCCCTTGCAATACAAATTCTCTGTTGTTGTCCACCAGATAGTGCCAAAGCGGACTTGTTTAACTTGTCCTTTACTTCATCAAAAATAGCTGCTTGCTTTAGTGATCTCTCAACTATCTCATCCAATCTCTTTTTGTTTTTTATTCCATGGGTTCTTGGTCCATAGGCAATGTTGTCATAGATTGACATTGGAAAAGGATTCGGCTTTTGAAAAACCATCCCAACTCTCTTTCTAAGTTCATAAACATCAATTTCAGAGAAGATTTCTTTACCATCCAAATATATATTACCCTCTTTTCTATAGGACGAAACCAAGTCATTCATTCTATTTAAACTCTTTAATAAGGTGGACTTACCACAACCCGAAGGTCCTATAAATGCAGTTACCTCATTTTCTTTTATTTCCATATTCACATTTTTTATGGCATGAAAATCGCCGTAATATGAATTAAAATTTTCTATTTTTATTTTCGTTTTGTTCATCTATTTATTCCTTCCAAGTTTATTTGCCATTAAGGTTGAAATCCCATTAATAATTAAAATTATTATTAAAAGTATGACTCCTGTAGCATAGGCTTGATTTACATTAAGCCCTTCTGATGAAAGTGCATACATATGAAGAGCCAGTGTCCTTCCTCCAGATGCAGGTCCAACAATGCGTTTTGGAATTTCTGCAACTGTCCCAGATGTAAATAACAGAGCTGCAGTTTCTCCTACAATTCTTCCTATACCAAGGATAACACCTGCAAGTATTCCTGGCATGGCTGTTGGTAGTACAATTCTTACAATTGTTCTTACTTTACCTGCTCCAAGTCCAAAACTTCCATCTCGAAGTTCTTGAGGAATTGCAATAAGAGCTTCTTCTGTACTCCTCATTATTAGGGGAAGTATCATTATAGCTGTTGTCATTGCTCCTGCAAGAATTGAGATATTCCACTTTAGATATATAACAAAAAATAACATTCCAAAGAGACCATATACTATTGACGGTATGGCGGATAATGTATCCGCCGTTACTCTAACCACTCTTACAATTAAATTATCTTTATTTGCATATTCTGCCAGGTAGATTGCAGTCATAATTCCAAGGGGAACTGCAACTAAAAGCGCCAATAAAACCATTATAAGTGTATTTATAATCGCTGGAAACATGGACACATTGTCACTTGTGTATCTAAGGGAAAACAACTTTGGTTCAAGATATGGAATTCCTCTTATAAGCACAAATGTCACAACAAATACTAAACTTAATAGGGTTAGTATGGAAAAGAAATATATAAAAAATTTTAAAATTTTTGACGATTTAGTCATGCTTTATCCCCCTGTTCTTACTGATTACAAACAATAGGTTGATTATCAAGATAAATATAAATAGTACAGCTCCCGTTGCTATAAGTGCTTCTCTATGAAGCTCTGCCGCATAACCCATTTCCGTAACTATATTCATAGTCATTGTTCTAACTCCTCTAAAGAGTCCTCTCGGCATTCTTGGCTGGCCACCTGCAACTAAGATTACCGCCATAGTCTCTCCTATGGCTCTACCCATTCCCAAGATAATCGCAGATATAATTCCTGACTTTGCCGCCGGAAGTACAACTGTAAAGATTGCCCTCTCCTTTGTAGCTCCAAGACCTATTGCCCCCTCATAATAACTTTCATCTACAGAGTTTATAGTTGCTTGTGAAAGTGATATTACTGTTGGTAATATCATAATCCCAAGTATTATAATCGCTGAAAGCATTGTTAGTCCATTTTTGTTTATAACTTTTGCTATAACTGGAACTACCAATGTAAGTCCAAAGAAACCGTATATTATTGAAGGTATGCCTGCCATTAAATTTATTCCTGCAGTAAATGTAGAATGTAATTTCTTAGGGCAGTACTTAGCCATAAATATTGCAGTGAAAAGCCCAGTAGGAACTCCAAGTATAACAGCTCCAAGAGTTACATAGAAACTGGAAATAATAAATGGCAATATTCCAAAACTTGGGGGACTGGCAGTAGGGGACCATTTGGTCCCCAAGATAAAGTTTTTTATTCCGATTTCTTTTATTGTAGGTAGTCCTCTTGAGAATATGAAGAAGCAAATCACTATTACTGCAAGTATTGAAACACATGCAGATATTAGGGCTACATACTTAAAAGCATTTTCTTTTCTATAAAACTTTTTTCTATTTTTTTCTACCATGCTATCACTCTATTTTACGTCTTCCCAGTCTTCAATTTCTCCAAGATAAACTGATTTTAAAGTATCCAAAGAAATATTTTCTAAACTGTTGTCTTTGTTAACTATTACTGCAATTCCGTCCATGGCTATAACAACTTTATTCAAATCTTTTTCACTGTCTTTAAGTTCTCTTGAAGCCATACCGATTTGTGCAATACCATCTTTAACTGATTGAACTCCTGTTGTTGAATCGGACATATTTACTTGAATCTTAACATTTGGGTTAATCTTTCCATAGGCTTCAACTAATTTTTCCATTACTGGAGTTACTGATGAAGAACCAGCTATTGCTATTGAGCCTGATACTTTATCGTCAGGAGTGTAGTCCTTTGCATCAGGGCTTTTTACATAACCTTCTTCTTCAACAATCTTTTGTCCTTCTTCACTTAATATGAATCCAATAAAATCTGCTTCAGCTCCAGTAGGTTCTTCCTTTGTAACGATATTAAATGGTCTTGCTATTTTATAGCTTCCATTTGCTACATTTTCAGCAGTGGCTTCAACATCATCAACTTTTAATGCCTTAACCGTATCATTTAATGAACCTAAAGAGATATATCCTATTGATGATTTTTCTCCTGCTACTGTTGTCATAACTGCTTCAGTGTTATTTTGAATAACTGCTTCCACTGAAGTTGCGTCGTTGCCATCTTTGTCTTCAACTTTAACAAGTTCTACGAAGGCTCCTCTTGTTCCAGATCCTTCTTCTCTGGAAACAACGGAGATCATTCCTTCCATTCCACCAGCAGTTGTTTCTTCTGAAGCTTCTTCTGTTGCTGTTGTGTCATTACCAGCACCTTCTGTTGAGTCTGTGTCTGACCCACCTTTACCACATGCAGTAAATAGTAATGTTACTGCCAATAAAATTCCTAAAAATTTAAATTTCCCTTTCATTTTTTACCTCCAACTTTATTGTAACTACAATATAACAAGGCTTTGTTAAATGAAAAGTTGAGATTTGTTAAATCAATGTTAAATAAATTAACATTTGAATTTAGGAAATATCATTTCATTTTATTAAATAGAGCTGTTTTAGTATAATTAAGATATAAAGTAGCATGGAGGAAGATATGAAAATTCTCGTAGTTGAAGATGATCAAATGATAAGAGAAGGTATAAGCGAATACCTTCAGGAGTTTGGCTACTCAGTTGTAGAAGCTGGGGATGGCAAAGAGGCTTTAGAAAAATTTAATAATGATATGGACCTTGTTATACTTGATATTCAAATACCTTATATAAATGGGCTTGATGTTCTAAAGGAAATTAGAAAAAAAAGTGAATTGCCCATTTTAATCCTTACCGCATTTAGCGATGAAGAATATAAAATTGATGCATTTACAAATTTGGCAGACGGATACATTGAAAAACCTTTTTCTCTACCAGTATTAAAAGTTCAAATAGATTCTTTAATTAAAAAGTACTCTGGGACGAAAGAAAAATTCGAATACAATAACACAGAAGTCAATTTTACAAGTTACACTGCAAAGTTAAATGGCAAAGATATAGATATGAATGCAAAAGAGCTTGAGATTTTAAAATATTTATTAGAAAACGAAGGACAGGCTCTGTCAAGATCACAGATAATTGACAATGTGTGGAAGGAAACTGATGAGATTCCATTCGATCGTGTAATAGATGTCTACATTAAAGAACTAAGAAAAAAATTGGAACTCGACTGTATTGTAACCATAAGAAATGTTGGATATAAATTGGAGAGAAAATGAAAAATTTAAAAATATTTCCTAAGATGTTTATACAGATATTTTCCGTTCTTGGGGTAATAATCCTTCTAAGTCACTCCCTCGTCTTTTTTATTTTTCCAAAAACCTATTTGGAAACCAGAAAGGAAGAGATTACTTCAAAGGCAGATGAAATTTCTTCCAGCCTTAATGGAAAGAACTTGGACTCAATAAGACAATCACTGGATTTTTATTCCAAGAGCAGCGACATAAAGGCTTTTGTAAATGAAAATGTTAAGGACAATGAAGTTCCTATTGAAAATAACATCGGCATCGACCCAAGTAGTAATAACAACTCCTTAATCATCGAGGAAAGAGAAATTACTTTAGAAGATTCTGAAAAAGTTTTTGTGCAATTTGTCTCCACTGCAAATATGAAAAAAGATGCCAAGGAACTAAGTTTGAAATTTTTACCCTTTTCCCTTTCCATTTCATTTCTATTTTCAATAGTTGTGTCTTTGATATATGCAAAGGCCATAAAGAATAATATTCAAGAGATTAAAAATGTTACAGATAAGATGATGGAGCTTGATGAAGGTGCAAGGTTAAATGTGGATTCTAAAAACGAAGTGGGAGAACTAAAGGAACAGATTAATAATTTATATTTTACTCTCCTTGATTCCATTGACGACCTGGAAATTAAAAACAAAGAGATTTTAAAGCTTGAAAAATTAAAATACGACTTCTTTAGGGGAGCCTCCCACGAACTAAAAACACCACTGGCAAGCCTAAAGATAATACTTGAAAATATGAAGTTCAATATTGGAAAGTACAAAGACAGAGATTTTTATATCGATAACTGTATTGACATCGTGGATGGACTAAATCAAAACATTTCACAAATACTATCCATTTCTTCACTGGAACATTTAAAGGACGATGAAGAGACTTTAAGGATTAATGATATTTTAGAAGATATTTTAGAAAAATATAAGGTAATGGCAAGTCAAAAAAATATTACCATTGAAAACGCAGTTTCCGAGGAAGAAATTTATATTGGAAGATCCGCCCTTAAAATTATTTTGTCAAACCTCGTAAGTAACGCGGTAAAATATACTAAAGAAGGTGGCTTTATAAACATTGGTGTTAGTGATGATTGGTTTTATATTGAAAATAATTTTGAAAGTGACTTTGACATTGACAGAATTTTCAATGTAGAATTTAATTCCAGCAAAGAAAATAGCAACGGCCTTGGACTATATATAGTCAGAAATCTTTTACTAAATTATAATTTGAACTATGATGTTTCGAAGACGCAAGAGAAATTTATTTTTAAAATAGAATTGTCTTAATGAAAGGAGTTAATATGTTTATTTTAGAATTGTACCAAGAAGGTGTTTCAATTGAACTGGGAGCATTTAATAGCATTGAAGAAGGCAGAAAATTTATTTCAAAGCTTGAAGGCTATAGATGCGTTGAGGAAGATGGATTTTTATATGAATCAATCAAGTTAGACACTATACCAAATTATTTGGAACTGGAGTTTAATAATAATATTGTTCCAATAACAAAATTTATGTTTGTTGGAAAAGGGGATATAGATATCTATTGGAAGGAAATTCCAAACTTGTCAAAACCTGGAAGTGGAATGGTGGATAGTGTCACAAGAGTTGACGCCTATGCAATTGAAAATAATGATGTGAAAAGTTATATTGAAAACCGTGAGAAGGTTTTTGACGAAGCAAAGAGCTATTTAGAAGGAAAGGGCTTTGAAGTTTCAAGAAGCTACTTTGGCTCAGAAGACGGCGAAGCCATATTGTATAAGGAAAAAGATAGTAATGACTGGCACTTCTTAACACATTTAGATCCTTCCTTTTGTGATGTGGATGATGTTAGGGCAACAGTGGATGAACTTTTGGAAATGTAAAAGGTCGGTGCAAATGCACCGACTTTTTAATTTGTATCTATTAATAAATCTTTAGGATTTTTCTTTAAAATTTTTGTAGATGATATTACAAGGGAAATTAAAAGCACAAGGGACATAAATATAACTACATAAACCACAGCCTTTGGCATTATGTTTACATCAAGGCTTGTAAGTGTCTTGTTAAATCCGTCAACTTCTGCTCCTCCACCAAGCTGGCTGGAGGAAGCTTGTTTTGCAACTTGCTTTGCAATGTCGCCAGTAACTTTTTGTAAAATATTATTTCCAATCATCTTGCCTGTGTAGTCCGCAAGGAAGTATGATCCTATAAAGGCAGGTATGGAAATAAATAGTAATTCGATTACGAATTGTCCAAATATCTTTGCCTTGGAAATTCCCAGGGAAAGTAGTACTGCAATTTCTTTTTTTCTTGCGTTCATCCACAATAATAACAATAACGAAACTACAACTCCAGCAAATATTAATGAACCTGCAAATAATTTATTTGCGATTCCATAAATGCCTGAGATTGATTGTTGTAGTAGTGGATAATTTGATGAACTCTTTATTAGGTTATATTCTCTCCAGTTGATGTCAAGCTTTCCAAGATTTTTTATAACCTTGTCTAAGTCCTTGTCGCCCTTTACGAAGAATGTTGCATCTTGGTAAACGGCCGTGTCTTCTGTGTTGCCATAGACCTTTGCAGCTGTGTCGATGTCTGTTATTAAAGTATTTTCGTATAATTCCTGTGCTGCAGTTACTCCACCTTCATTGTGTCCATCGAATAGTCCTTTTATTTCAACTTCTACAGTTTCGTCTGCGCCCTTTTCGTTGTCCGCATCAAATAGATTGGATTTTATTTTTAATTTATCTCCAATTTTTAAATTATTTTTTGCCGCCAAGTCTTTGTGCATTAAAATTTTATTTTTGTCTTGGGCTTCTAAGTGACTACCTTCAACTAATTTATATGCTCCTGAAACGAATTTAGTTTCCTTTGATGAGTCGTTAACTCCTGTTAGCATAACGGTTCTACCAAAGTTCTTTGCTCTTTCTTCAGACATACCTGCACGGGTTTCGTCTGTTTCTATAATATCATGGTCAACTAAGTCCGCAACACTGTTAATTCTCTTAACATAGCCGTCAATGTCTTCTGACTCAGATATCTTTTTAATATCTTCGCCTTTAACATTTCCGCCACCCCTTGGTGTACCCATGTTGACCTGTCTATTTATCTCCATGGAAAAGCTGTTTGTAATATTTCCAAAGGTTTCTTTAGATGCCCTATCTGTGGCATCTTTTATGGATAAACTGATTAGGCTAAGTGTTGACATGGCCAAGATAACCAACAGGATTATCAATGATTTTAAACTCTTTCTTGTTACATATGCAAAAGCATTTTTAATCAATGCTATACCTCCTAATTTTTTCTTACTTCTTTTAATTTCTTGCTATCAAGTTCTAACACAACATCAGCCGCCTTAGCAACTTCCTTGCTATGAGTTACAACTATTACACATTTATTTCTCTCTTTTGCAAGTTTCTTTAACACGTCAATTATTTCGCCAGCTGTTCCGTCATCTAAGTTTCCAGTAGGTTCGTCGGCTAAGATTACTGGCGCCTCTGACACCAATGCCCTCCCTATTGCAACTCTCTGTTGTTGTCCACCGGAAAGTTTCATAACATTTCTCTTTACTTGACTCTTATCAAGGCCAAGCTCTAATAAGATATCTTCAGATGCCTTACTGTTTACAAGTCTTATATTTTCCAGTGGTGAAAGGTAATCAATTAGGTTATAGTTTTGAAAAACCAGGGAGATATTATTCTTTCTATGATTGCTATATCCCTTTTTTTCTATATCTTCACCTTCAAATAAAATCTTTCCACTCTTCGGTTTGTCAAGACCTGCCAGTAGTGAAAGCAGTGTGGACTTTCCCGTTCCCGATTTACCGATTATGGCATAAAATTGTCCAAGTTCAAACTTTTGATTTACCGATGACAAAACTTTTTCTCTTGAATTTGCATAACTATATGTTACATTTTTTATTTCTAATACGTCCATTCCATTCTCCTAACTTATTTTTGATAATATTTCTTTTGGTTTCTTTACTAAAATCATTAAAGATGCAATAACAACTGACAAGATGATTATGCTAATTAAAATTCCATAGCTTTGTAAGAAAGTAATAAGGCTTTCTGTAAAGTTTCCACTCTTTAGCATACCATCTGTAACAGCACCAGCACCTTCTGTGTTTATAAAGCCACCCACAATTTGACTTAACATAATGTTACCAAATAGTAGTGAAAAAACTGTTGCAGGTATTGAGACAAATAATAGTTCGAGGATAAACTGTCCTACAATCTTAATCTTACTTACTCCGATGGATAAAAGTATTCCTATTTCGTAGATTCTCTCTCTTAACCAAAGTATTAATATAAGTGAAAGTACCACCACACCACCAATCATTATGGCATAGGTCATAATCTTTATAATATATTTTATTCCTGTTACAGACTCAAGGGCTTCTTCAAAGGCGTTTGAGTCCTTTTCTAAATTATAATCTTCCCATGGAGCGTCAATTTCTTTTATTTTACCCATTGACTCTTTCATCTTGTCCGCAGTTTCTGAAAATAGAGAAACTTTATTTACAATTTTACTGTCACCATCTCTTCCTATGGCACTTTGAGCTCCCTCATAGTCAACAAAAATATTATTTTCGCTAAAGTCAGATGACATTCCAGTGTACATTTCCTGTTTCTTTCCTGAAAATATTCCAACAATTTCAAACTCTGTTTCCTTATTAGAATCGGTTTGTCCAAGTTCAATAAACTCAAGACCAATTTTATCATGAAGTTTCAAATTATTCTTCTTAGCAAACTCTTCATGGACAAGGACTTTGTTTATATCTTTCTTTTCAATATGTCTTCCCTCTTTAATGGTAAACACGCCGCTGCTAAAAAGTACATTTCTCTTTGTGCTGGTAGCTCCTTCCACAGCCAGAATATTTTTAAATTCATCTGGTAAATCTTCTCTTTGAACTTTCTGCTCACCTTCCACAACCTTTGCATCAGTCGGTTTTGCCATTCCAAAGTATTGGTATACCACTTCGTCAATTTCTTTTATTTTTTCCATGTCTTTGAACTTATTTTTCTCAAAATGTCCATTGTCTTTTCGTGTGAGTGCCAGTGAGGAGTTGGAAGATTTATAAAGGGACTCTTCCATCTTCCCACTTGACTTCATCACACTTAAACATGAGTATAGACATGAAAGGACAATTGTTAAGATTATAAAGACGATAATTGTACGATTCTTTTTTCTCGTAACATATCTTAAAGCATTTTTAAACAATGTAAACTCCTTTAATTTTTGAATTTATAGTTGATAGCCTGTACTGGACATGCGTTTTTACATCTTGCACATCGAATACATTCTAAGTGATTACAATTTTTTACAGGATCTATATTCATTTGGCAAACTCTTTTACATTTTCCACAATTAATACATTTGTCTTTGTCGACTCTATATCTGAATACTGATATTGGATTAAATACTGAATAAATTGCTCCAAGGGGGCAAATGTATTTGCAAAAAGGTCTGTAGATTATAATGGAAAGAAGTATTGTCATAATTAAAATTGTACCCTTCCAATAATATAAAAATCCTATTGCACTCCTCATGGTCTTGTTAAGTAACACAAGAGGTATTCCACCTTCAAGCATTCCAACTGGACAGATTAGTTTGCAGAAAAATGGTGAACCCTGTCCTAAGACATCGACCAAAAACAAAGGTAATAATATCACAAAGACAAGTAGAATAACATATTTTAATTTTCTTAAGTGCTTGTCATACTTAAATGTTTTTATCTTTTTAAAAAATGGAATCTTGTATAGTAAGTCTTGAAAAAGACCAAAGGGACATAGCCAGCCACATACAAATCTTCCAACAAGTGCTCCTATAAAAAATAGAAATCCAACTATGTAGTAACTAAATTTATAATTTGAATTTCCTAATACCGCTTGTAACGACCCTATGGGACATGAGCCTTTGGCTCCAGGACATGAATAACAATTCATGCCCGGAACGCAAATCTTCTTTAAATTCCCACCGTAAATTTTACCGGTTTTATATCCTTCAAAGTAGGAGTTGGTTATTAAAAACCAACATGACTGAAAAATATGTCTTATAGAGTCGTGTATTTTATATTTATTTTTCTTGTTTCTGTTCATTTTATCCAATTCCTATACACTCCATACATATTCTTATGGCCTTTTCCAATACAACCTTTGCTTCACCATTATTGTATCCATAGTAAATCATTCCAATACTAATGGCTATGATTACAAAGCTTGTAACTCGGCTCTTTAAAATTTTTTCTTTCATATTTATTTATTTAAATTTTCTAATTCTTTTTCTACAATCTTCTTCCAGTCTTTTAAATCGTGGGAACCTGAATAAGTTTCTCCAACAATCTTTCCATTTTTATCAATGAAGAAAGTTTCTGGTAGAGCTTGAATTCCGTTTAATCTTCCATTGAAGTTAGTCTTGTCTGGCATTAAGAATGGATAATTTGCCTTTGTTTTTTCTTGAATTGTCTTTGCCTTTGCAATGGCGTCTTTATTTTCGCCAGCTTCATCAACTGTGTCAGTTACAATACCTACTACATTAACCCCCTTGTCCTTCATTTCCTTTTGAAGTTCAACAAGATCTGGAATTTCTTTTATACAAGCTGTGCACCATGTCGCAAATACATTTACCATTGTAAGGTCATAGTTTTCGTAGTCTTTCTTTGAAAATTCTTTTCCGTTAATGTCCTTTGTAACAACGTTACTTATGTCTTCAACAGAACCCCCACCAAATGCTTCTGTACCTTCTAAGTCAGTTTTTTCTTGTAGTACAAATCCATTTTCTGGTCTGTCTTTTTTATCTATGATTTCAATTTCTGTCTTTCCAAATTCTTCAGCTAAGTCGCTACCATTTTTAGTGCTTAAATAATATTCATATTTACCATCTGATGATTCACCAATTTTTTTATGGCTGTCACATTTTGTTATTTTAGAAATTTCATCTTCAGACATTCCCTTTTCAAACATTCCTAAAGTAGCAACTCTTTCAAGAGCTTCTTGCCACTTTTCAAACTCGTCACCCATTTTTCCCACTTCAGCATTTTTTTGTTCCTCAGTCATCTTGCTGAAAGTTAACATTGCATATCTTAACTCTTTGTCTATTGGGCTTTGATCGTCTGACATATTTAATTCTTTATTCTTAATAGCAGACTTGATATTTTCTGGAAGTTTGAACTTAAGTCCAAGATATTCATAAACGTATTCGTCCTTTGCTTCAAGTCCATAGTCAGCTGGTTTAAAAGTTTCGTTACTACCTTTTGCATCAGTTGTCATACCAGCTTTTTCAGAATCAATGGACTGAGTTACTCCACTCTCTGTAGAATTTTTGTTTTCATTTCCCTTCTTTTGACATCCTACAGCGCTAACTGTTAAACATACTGCAAGTAAAAATGTTGCTTTCTTTAATAGATTTTTTTTCATTATTTTTCCTCCAAATTTATTCTCATAAGTAAATTTTTGTAATTCATTTTTGATTACAAACATATCTTACAGGAGTTTTATGAAACGTTTATGAAATGAAAAAAATAATTTGAAATTTTTTTATTTTTTCAATCTCTCAAAACTTTTACATAAAAAAATACCCTATAGCCCTTTAGCTATAAGGTATTACTTCTACTTTAAAAGTTTTCCAGAAATCCATGCTTCAACTTTTTTACCATCTCTTAAATTGGTAACAGTTCCGTAGCACCAAATTCTATTTCCATCATTTTTTATTTTCTTTATTTCAATTGCATCGCCTTCAAGAGCAAGCCCTACAACCTTGCCGTCTAAACTTGGCTGTGATCTTAGATTTGATCTTTCAGCCTTTATCTCTACAGTCTTTCCTATCCAATTCTCTGGATTTTGAGGAAGTTCAACAGTCTCAACATCAGTTACATTTGAGTTTGAACCAACAGTATCTTCATCTAATACATCTAAGTTTACCTTTGATAAAAGAGCGTTAGCCTTTTCAGAATCCCCAACTATTTTCACATAGTCTTTTAATATTGATGATGCTAAATAAACATTATCGTCATCAATCGCCTTGTTAACTTCAGAAATAATACTATCTTCAGCCTCTTTTAATTTTTTGTTAGCTTCCTCATAATATTTTGATCCCTCTCTATCTATGCGGGCAAGGATTTTTATAGCGGAAAGATAGTCTCCATCCTTAAGTTTGCTTTCTCCTTGATGAAATATTTTTGACTCTTCCTTGAGTTTAAGAGTTTCCTCTCTCTCCTTTTCGTACTTTTTATCCCCAGTCTTTGTGTATAGCCTTGAATAAATTGTAGATGCTGGGCCGAATTCTTCATCCTTGATATAGCCAATAGCTTCTTGTTCCAATTTTTTTAGTCCCGACTTATTTACTGCATAAGATGAGATTATAGCAATGATAATAATAAATATAATTGCGCCAATACCTATAGCAATTTTACTTGATTTTTTTAAATTCATATAAACCACCTATAACTTGTTATATTAATAATACTACAATTTTAGTGTTTAGGTAAAGCTTAACATATTTTATGAACCACAACTTCCTTAGAAATTTTATCTATATCCTCTCTCCTTGCCAAGTCTTTAGAAAAAGCAGTTGCAGTAGCACATGACATTGCTATTCTAAAGGACTCTTCCAGATCTGCAGTTCTTATATACGTCGAAATAAAACCTGCGATCATAGAATCTCTAACACCTTCAGTCTTCACTTCATTTCCCTTAACGCCTTCACCTCTGTAGACACAATCGCCACTAAATAGATAGGCTCCGTCTTTTCCAAGAGAAATTATTGCATGTTTTGCTCCCATATTAAGAAGTTCTCTTCCATATTTAATAAGAGTTTTCTCGTCTTCAATTTTTGTATCGAAAATTTCTTCCACATCCAAAATATTTGGTTTTATCATTAGAGGACCTCTTTTTATAAAATTTTTCAACTGACTTGGATATGCATCAACTATAAACTCAGCTTTATTTGCCTTGCATATAGAAATAATTCTATCAAGGATATCCTTATCAACATTTGGTGGAAGACTTCCCATTAGTATTACAGTGTCCCCTTCTTGTATTCTTGAAATAAAATATAGGAGTTCAGTTTGTTCATTAAAAGATATGTTTGGTCCCTTACCATTTATTACGATGTTATGATTGTATAGTTTAATATTTATTCTTGTCTCATCGTCTATTTCTATAAAGGAAGTTTGAATACCCTCCATATTAAGCCATTCTTTTATAAAATCTCCCGTGTGTCCACCAAGAAATCCTGTGGCAACTGAAGGCATACCCATTCGCCTTAATACCCTCGCCACATTTATAGCTCTCCCTCCAGGAACTCTAAGTTCCGACGTCATTCTGTTTTTATAATTTTTCTTGATTCCATCAACTTCAACTATAAAGTCCATTGATGGATTCAGGCTGATTGTATATATCATATAATCACCTACAATTTTGATATCATCATTGTTACAATTGGTTTGAAAACAATAATACTAAATATTTCAATTCCAAAAACTACTATACTTGAAAGAGCAAGGTTTTTTAAATCCCTTTTGTCTTTCCATTTATTCATTAAAATCCCCTCAAGTATTAGGGTTTCTAAAATCATAAATATTATGAATAGTAAAGCAGACCTTCCTCTAACTCCATATCCAAGGATTAATCCCACTCCTGGAACAAAGTCGATTAAGATGTAAAAAAGTAGTCTCATCACACTCGTCATAACTGCAAAAGCAACTATTTTTGAAAATTTTTCACAGTCTTTAACCTCTTTAAGTTTATTCCACTTGTCAAAAGTCATAATTATATATGGCTTTAAAATTATCATAGCTAATGCAAATACTGATACTACTATGGTTATTAAAAACCTATTCACACTTAGTGTTTGGGTTGGGCTGGACTTTCTTATCACATCTGTGTTGGTCACCAATATGAATAGAGTGGAAAGTATTATAAAAAAGTCTTTGTAAAATCCCTTTGGGCTTTCTAATATTTCTATAAAACTCTTTAGTGGATTAAATATAGTCTTCATTATCTTAAAATTAATCTCACTGAACATGACTCTTAGGTCTATAGGAGATTCTTCCCTATCTGGGTTTTCCATATAGTTTCTTGCTCTATTCAGGCTATCCTCTTCCCATTCCCTTTGAGTGCCTTCGCTATTTTCACTATGAACCTCTTCCTCATCTTCCACATTTTCATCATCAGAGATTTTTTCAACATAATTTTCTTCTTCATTTCCAATATCTTTATCATCTGAATTTTTTTCATTCACAGATAAATCTAATTCATCTTCAACCTCATCTAAATCTTTTTCTTCTTTAGATTGATTTGAAACTTCAAAGTTTTTATTTTCTTCCTCTGTTTTTGTTTCCTGAATATTTCCCGAATTTTTTAATATCTCTTCAAACCTTTTTGCTTTTTCTTCTTTGGTTTCTTGCTTTATATCTTCTTCAAAAGATTTTTCTTCTTTTTTTATTTCTTCATTCTTATTCGAATATTTATTTTTATAAAATTCATTTATGTTAAGTCCACACATGGGACAGAATTTTGAGTTTTCAGGAATTTTTTCGCCACATTCTGGGCAGTACATAAAATCACCTCGTTAATATTATAGCACTATAGTAAGTGGTTTTATTATTCGTTGACTTGTTGTAACTTTCTACCATGTTATGCCAAACTTACCTGAATGTGCGTTTTGAATCATCTGTCCCAATACGTCCATTGAGCTATCCAAAGACCAATCCACTTCTTCATGCATAATCCTAATTACAATATAGCCCTGTTTAGTTGCCACAATGTCTACTAAACTGTCCTTTAGTGCATTTGGAAGAGCGTTTGTAGAATTATCTTCAAGCTCATCACATTTTTTCATCCAAAACTTTCGTGGGTATCCAAGTTTTAAACTTGCAGGGTAATTTTCAAGTGAAATTTTTCTGTCATTTGTGAACTTGCCATTGCCATCATAAACAAATATCATTTTCTCTGCTTCACAAAATGCAGTGAGCATAATATCATCCCATAGCTCTTCAAGATCTGAAATATTGTATTTATTATCAAATGCATCAAGAATATTTTTTATATCCTCATCATGTTCTATTTCCCTTTTTAAAAAATCTAATTTTTTATTGTATTCCACATCTCCATTAAAATAGATTCTTATAGTTTTTTTCCAAGCTTCAATCTGCTCTTTTTCATCGTGTTTTCTATTAAATATACTACTTGTCATAATTACTCTCTCTATATGTTCCAAATTTCATCTGCATACTCTCTAATAGTTCTATCTGAGGAGAACTTTCCTGCGTTTGCAATATTTTTTAAACTCATCTTAGCCCACTTTTTCTTATCTTTATAGGCTTCGTCAATCCTTTCATGGGCTTTCCTATATTCATGAAAATCATAAAGCACATAATAGTTATCTGCAAAAGGGTCTCTTTCATTTACTAAGGCATTATATATCTCCAAGAACATATACGATCCATTGTCATTTATTTCATCGGATAACAGTGTGTCCACAGTTCTCTTTATTATTGGGTCCTCTTCATAAAGTTTTCTTGGATTATAATCATCTTTAATATCTCTAAGTTCCTCAACTGTCGCTCCAAATTGGAAGTTGTTTTCAACTCCCGCCTCTTGGAATATTTCGATATTTGCACCGTCATATGTTCCAAGGGTCAAAGCTCCATTAAGCATAAATTTCATATTCCCTGTGCCTGAGGCCTCTTTGCCTGCTGTTGATATCTGTTCAGACACATCACATGCAGGATAAATTTTTTCTCCATAGGTAACTCTAAAGTTTTCTACGAATACAACTTTTATCTTTTCAGAGACAACTGGGTCGTTATTAACAAGCTTTGCAACTTCGTTTATGAATTTTATTATAGACTTTGCTCTAAAATAACCTGGGGCTGCCTTTCCTCCAAAGATAAATGTTCTCTTTGGTATATCAATTTCAGGATTTTCTTTGATTGTATGATATAGATAAACGATGTGAAGGGCATTTAAAAGCTGTCTCTTATACTCGTGAATTCTCTTAACTTGAATGTCAAATATGGAATCAGGGTCAATGTCAATTCCCTCGTTTGTCTTTATATACTTCGCAAGTTTCTTTTTATTATTTTGTTTTATATCCCAAAGTCTTTCAAGAACCTCATCATCCTCAAGATATTTTTCAAGCTCTTTTAGTTTTGACAAGTCCTTTGTCCATGAGTCATCACCAAATAGTTCTGTATTTAATTCTGAAAGCTCAGGGTTTGAATATAGTAACCATCTTCTTGGTGTTATTCCATTAGTCTTATTCAAAAATTTATTTGGATATAGCTCGTAAAAGTCCTTTAGTGTTTCATGCTTTAAAATTTCTGTGTGAAGTCTTGCAACTCCATTTACTTTTATTGAAGTGTGGATTGCAAGGTTTGCCATCTTCACAACGCCGTCACTGCATATTGCCAAGTGCTCTATCTTTTTATCATCATAATTTTTTGCTTTTAATTCAAGTCTAAACCTTCTGTCAATTTCTTTTATAATTTCAAGGCATCTTGGATTTGTGGTATCAAGAATATCTTCTGTCCACTTTTCCATTGCCTCTTCTAAGATGGTGTGGTTTGTAAAGGCAAACACTTCACCAGTAATCTTCCAAGCATCATCCCATGATAAAAAGTTTTCATCCATGAGAACTCTCATAAGTTCTGGAATTGCCATTACAGGATGTGTGTCATTTAATTGAATTACATGATATTTTGAAAAATCTTTAAACTTAATATCAAGTGGAAAATTCTTTTTATATCTTGACACCATATCTTGAATTGAAGCAGAAACGAAAAAATATTGTTGTTTGATTCTTAATATCTTTCCTGCTTTTTGTGAGTCATTTGGATAGAGTACTCTTGTAATATCTTCAGCCCTATTCTTCGCTGACATGGAGTCATCATATTGAAAATTGTTGAACTTCATAAAATTAAATCCATCAACAGACTCCGCTTGCCATAATCTAAGTGTGTTTACTCTATTGGATCTATATCCCACTATGGGACTGTCATATGGAACTGCATAAACCATCTGATCTTTGAACTTAACTATCTTGGTGTCTGCTTGGCGTCTTATAGACCAGTTGTCTCCAAGAGATGTCCAATCGTCTCCCTCTTCCATTTGAAACCCTTCTTTGAAGGACTGTTTAAAAAGTCCTTGAGAATATCTAACTCCATAGCCTTCAAGAGGTAAGTCTTCCGTTGCAGCAGACTCCATAAAGCATGCTGCAAGTCTTCCAAGACCTCCGTTACCAAGAGCCGGATCCTCCTCCACATCTTCTATGGCTCCAATAGATACATTGAGGGCATCTAAAGTTTCTTTAACTTCATCATAGATACCATAATTTAAAATATTGTTCCCAAGGGATCGTCCGATTAAAAACTCTGCTGAAAAGTAATAGGCTTTTCTTTTGTATTTATCTTCTTTTCTCGTCCTAATCCAATCGTCATTTATATCTGACATAATTGCAAGTGAAAGTCCATCATATTTTTCTTTCGTACTAACTTCATTTACATCTTTACCTGTTTTATATTTTATAAGATCTTTAGTCGTATCTAATACTTTTTTATCTGTCATTAATAACCTCCTCATTTAGAAGCTCTTACTTTTTACAATGTAATTTATACCTCTAAGTAATATTATAGTATACTTAAATTGAAAAGACATCAAAATTATAGTATTATAAAGCTATTCAATGTGATAGGAGATTGTAAATTTGAAAAATATATTTGTTATCTATGGTGGAATATCCGTAGAACATGAAGTGTCTATTCTCTCTGCACAAAATGTGATTAACGGATTGGATAGAAAAAAATTTAAAGTTTACCCTTTATACATAGATAAGAAGGGTCGTTTTGTTTCATATGGAGAATGTAAAAATTTTATTGAAGACTACAATGAACTCAAGCTTAAAGGCGAAGGCACTGTCTCTTCTTCCATAGCAAAATTTTTAAAAGAGGACTATAAAGAAGGAGAAGAAAATGTATTCTTTCCTATAGTTCATGGCACATATGGAGAAAATGGTGAACTGCAAGGCTTTTTGGAAATAATTGACGAACCATATGTAGGCAACTCCGTTGTATCTTCTGCAATCTGTATGGACAAAGCCTTTTCAAACCAGCTCTATGAAGAAAATAATATTCCTCAAGCAAAATTTAGAGTCATGACAAATCTTTCATATGAAGATGATTTAAAAAATAAAGATGAAATCATAAAATGCTTAGGTCTACCAATGTTTGTAAAGCCATGCAACTCTGGTTCTTCTATTGGAATTACAAAAGTTCACACTGAAGACGAACTTGAACAAGCGGTTTTAGAAGCTTTGAAATTTGATAACAAAATTTTGTTGGAAGAAGCCATCATTGGAGATGAACTTCAAGTTTCAGTTATAGGAAATGAAAACCCGGTAGCTTCTCTACCTGGCGTTTCAAGGGTACAGCAGGAATTTTACAACTATGAAAGCAAGTACTTTGACGACAGAACCATTCACATCGTTCCCTTTGAACTGAAGGATGGAGAAACTGAAAAAGTTCAAGAGCTTGCAAAAAAAGTTTATAAACTATGTAACTGTTCTGGTTTTGCAAGGGTGGATATATTTTTACGAGACAGCGACAGGAAGATGCTTGTAAATGAAATAAACACTGCGCCTGGAATGACCAATCACTCTATGAGCACAATGCTTTGGAAGGTCACTGATGGAACAGAATTTTCAGAACTTTTGGAAAAATTGATTGATTATGGAATAGAAAGGTACAATAAGGATAAAGAACTTATAAGGTTAATATAATGATTGAAAGAAAACTTTTAGATATTGCAAGAATGTGTGATGGAGAACTTTATAATATTTCCCATGGTGATATAGATATTAAAGGTGTTTCCACTGATAGCAGAACCGTTGAAAAGGGAAACCTCTATATACCCATTGTAGGAGAAAAATTTGATGGCCACGACTTTGCCTTCAATGCCCTTGAAAAGGGAGCTGCTGCCATTCTTTGGGAAAAAAAGAGATTTCTACCAAGAAACGATATTCCTGTAATTATTGTTGAAGACAGCTTTAAAGCTATGACAAAACTTGCAAAGAGTTATAGGCTATCTTTAAAATGTAAAGTTGTTGCCCTTACAGGTAGTAATGGAAAAACAACTACAAAGGATATTATTACAGGACTCTTAAAACAAAAGTATAAAGTAGATTGCACAAAAAAGAATTTCAATAATGAATATGGTCTTCCGAAGACGATTTTTGAATTAGACGAAGACTGTGAGATTGCAGTGTTGGAACTTGGAACCGAAAAGTTTGGTGACATATCTTTACTTACAGATATTTGTCGACCTGATTATGCAATTATCACAAACATTGGCGACTCTCATCTATTAAAACTAAAGACAAAAGAAAATATTGCAAGAGCAAAATTAGAAATTCTTGAAGGCTTGGATGAAAATGGAATTTTCTTATATAACTACGATGATCCAATTTTAAGAAAAGTTGTAAAAGAATTTAAACTTCCAGAAAGGACCTTTACCTATGGCATGGACAAGGACTGTGACTTTGTAATAGAACCAGGCATAGCTGACGCTTCTGGAACAACATTTACAATGGATAGCCACATCTATACAGTTCCATTACTTGGACAACATCAAATGTATAACGGTGGCATCGCAATAATAATATCAGAATTTTTCAACTTGGATTACCCGACAATTGCAAAGGGTCTTACTGACATTGAACTGACAGGAATGAGAAACGAACTAATTCATCAAAAGAACTTCGATATTTTAAACGACTCTTACAAATCAAACCCTCAATCTCTTGAAGCTTGCTTGAGAACCATTTATAGCTTAAAGGACTACGACAAAAAAATTGTAGTAATTGGAGATATGTTGGAACTTGGAGTTGATGAAGTTCAAATTCACAAAGACATTGCCGATGAACTTGATCCTCAAAGACTGGACTACGTTCTTACAATTGGTACTTTAGCAAAAAACATTTCAGATGTTGCTAAACAAAATTTTCCTGAAGACACCTGCTTTCACTTCGATTCAAAAAAAGAACTGGTAGAGAAGCTAAAGGAAATAATTACACCAAATACATTAGTTATGGTCAAGGCTTCAAGGGCTATGAAACTTGAAGAAATAGTTAATAGTCTAATCGAATTTGAAGGGTCTTTAAATTGATAATTTATGTTGATGGGGATAGCTGTCCAGTTATCCCCATTATTAAAGATATTTGTAATAGTAGAGATTTAAAGTATATGGTCATCTCTGACTACAATCACGATTTAAAAGTTCCTGAAGAAAACCGATTTATCGTTGACTGTGAACAGGACGAGGCAGACCTTTATATCGCAAATAGAATAGAAAGCGGTGATTTTTTAATCACAAATGACATGGGACTTGCATCAATGGTACTTGGTAAAAAGGTCACTGCTTTAAATTTTAACGGCGACTCAATAAACCTAAATAACATTGATGTATTTTTATTTCAAAGGCATGTGGCATCACGGGAAAGAAAAAATAATATCTACAAAAGTAAATTTAAAAAAAGAAAAAAGGAAGATGACGAAAACTTTAGAACTTCTCTTTTGAATACTTTAGATGGGAGGTAATATGAGACTAGAACTAAATAATATTTGTAAGTCCTTCTCAGAAAAAGAAATTCTACACAATGTTAGCTTTGATGTGGAAAGTGGAAGGGCAATGGGCTTCTTAGGAAGAAATGGTGCAGGTAAAACCACTACCATCAGAACTTTAATGAATGTTTTTAAACCAGACAGCGGTGAAATTTTATTAGATGGCAAGAAGTTTAAGCGACGTGACCACAAAATAGGATACTTACCAGAGGAAAGAGGACTTTATGGAAAGATTTCAATCTTAGATCAACTTGTGTATCTTGGTGAACTTAAGGGCATGAGTAAAAAAGCAGCTCGTTCTTCTGCTACGAACTTACTTGAAACCGTTGAACTAAGTGAACACACTAATAAAAATCTGGACACACTATCGAAGGGAAATCAACAAAAAGTACAAATCCTTCAAGCTGTTATTGATGATCCTGATATTGTTATCCTTGACGAACCCTTTAGTGGACTTGACCCAGTCAATGCTTCTGTATTAAAAAATATAATTAGAGATTTGATTTCTAAGGAGAAAATCGTAATTTTTTCAAGTCATCAAATGTCCTATGTAGAAGAGTTCTGTGATGATGTAACTTTTATTAAAAGTGGCAAAATCATTCTCTCTGAAAATTTAAATAATTTACAAAATAGATATAGAGAGGGCAGATATAGAATAAATTTGACACAGGATTTAAGTAATGTAGAAGATATTTTAAAAGCTGCTGGGGCCCAAGGTGTAAATAAAGATAAAAAATCTTTTATAGTTAATTTGGAAAGCGGAAATTCAGATATGTTTTTAAAAAACTTGTTGACAGAGGGACTGTCAATTAAAAGTTTTTCCGATTATATTCCTTCACTGGAAGATATTTTTATAGACTTGGATAAAAAAGATAGTTTAGGAAAGGACGAATAATGAGAGATACTTTTACTATATTTTCATTTGAATTAAAAAACAGATTAAAACAAAAAACTATAATAATAACTACTCTTATCTTTGTACTTCTTGCTTTTGCAACTCCATTTATTCCAAGAATAATTTCTTCAGTGAAATCCTCCGAGGACAAAGATTCGATTAATACTTCTAAAACTAAAATTGGATATATGATAAATGACGAAAATGTGGATAAAAACTTTGTCACAACATCAATTAATGGATTTGACGCCATTGAATTCGAGGATTTGGACTCAATGAAAAAAGCCATTAGCAACGACGACATCGAATCGGGATTTTTATTTAAAGGAGAAAGTGCTATAGATGGTTATTATAAAAACCAAGGCCTAGGAGTTGATGACTCCAGTAAAGTTCTTATGGAACAGGGCGAAAGCTATTTAAAAAGCAAGAAGCTTGAAGAACTAAACATAGGACAAGGGGAATATGATGAGGTATCAAATATAAAAATAGAAATCAATCCCATCTCTTTAGGTAAAAATGCCAGCACTGGATTCTTAACAGGATATATTGGAATGTTCATAATGTATATGACTGTTATACTATTTGGAAACCAAGTTGCAACTTTAGTTGCTAGGGAAAAGTCCGATAGAACCATGGAGATACTCATAACTACTACAAAGCCAACTGGACTAATTGTGGGAAAGGTATTTGCTACCGCTGTATTGGCCTTAGCTCAAATGTTACTTATAATCCTTGCCTTGTTCATCGGATATAAGTTAAACAAATCCTTCTACCCTCCAGAGCTTTTAGATATGATTACAGCTTCACTAAATCCAAAGTCCATCATAGTATTCTTAGTCTACTATTTACTTGGTCTTTTACTATATCTCTTCATCTTCGCATCCCTTGGAGCACTTGTTTCAAAGGTGGAAGAGGTTGCAAATGCTGTAGGTCCTATCTCTGTCATAATCATAGTATCTTTTATTTTGACAAGTTCTTCAATGTCAAAACCTGATTCTACAATATTGAGAGTTATATCATTAATACCTTTCTCAAGTCCTATAGCGTTTTTTACAAGATACAATTTAATAAGTATTCCTATTATGGATTTTGTGATTTCTCTAGGACTGTTAATATTATCTATAATAATATTTGCCTACCTGTCAATCAGAATCTATAGACTCGGTACTTTGAATTATGGAAATAGAATAAACTTATTTAAGGCAGTTAAAATGCTTAAAGAACAAGATTAAATAATAGACCCTGGAAAACATCAGGGTCTATTACTTTACTCTTTTATCAGTTTTTCTTTATAAACATAATTCTTAGTGAGTTAAACACTGCTATTAATGACACTCCAACGTCTGCAAAGACCGCCACCCACATATTGGCATGGCCCATTACGCCAAGTATCATTACAATAAGTTTGACCGCAAGAGCAAACACAATGTTTTCCATCGCTATAAGTTTTGTCTTTTTGGAAATTCTGTGGAATAGTGAAAGTTTTTTAAGTCCATTACCCATTAGTGTTACATCTCCAGACTCAATGGCAGCGTCACTTCCAAGTTCTCCCATTACAATTCCCACATCTGAAATCCTAAGCACTGGTGCGTCGTTAACTCCGTCACCTACAAAGGCAACTCTTCCTTCTGACGCTTCCTTGATTTCGTTAAAGGACTTAACCTTGTCCTGTGGTAGTAGGCCTGCCCTATATTCATCAAGCGAAAGCTTTCCTGCAACTTCACTTGCAGCAAATTCTCTGTCTCCTGTTAGCATAATAATTTTTTTTATGCCCTGATCCTTAAGTTCTTTAATAGCTTCTTTGGCGTCCTTCTTTATGCTGTCTGCAATTTCAATATGGCCTAAAAATTCTCCGTTTTTAGCAACATATATCATTGTGCCAGAGCTTTCCACTTCTTCAACTAAAACATTATTTTCTTTTAACAATTTGATATTTCCTAAAAGAATTTTTTCTCCTTCAAGTTCTCCACTAAGACCTTTTCCAGGGATGTCCTTAATATTTTTTATGTCCAAATTAACTTCATCTTTATAGTAGTTCCTTATGGATTGAGCTATCGGATGATTAGAATTTTCTTCCATCTTCTTTGCAATTGAAAGCAGTTCATCTTTTGTACCAGATTTTTCTTTCACATCTGTAACTTTAAACGAACCTTCTGTTATTGTTCCAGTCTTGTCCATTATGATTGTATCAACCTTAGACATGGACTCCACATAGTTTGATCCCTTAACTAAGATGCCATGCTTTGAGCTTACTCCAATTGATGCAAAGTATGCCAGTGGAATTGATATTATCATTGCACATGGACATGAGATTACTAAAAATGTAAGGGCAGTGTATATCCACTTTATAAACTCTTGTTTTAAAATAATTGGAGGAAGTACCGCTATCACAACTGCCGCTATAACAACAATCGGTGTATAGTAGCGGGCAAACACCGTAATGAAGTTTTCTGTTTCAGATTTCTTATTTGATGCATTTTTTACTAAGTCAAGAATTTGACTTACTGCCGAGTCCTTGTATTCTTTTTGTACCTTTGCCTCGATGACTCCTTCATTGTTAATGGATCCAGAAATTATTTCATCTCCCACCGATATATTTACAGGCATTGACTCACCAGTTATTGAAGATGTATCAAGAGAACTCTCTCCCTTTGTTATAACTGAGTCTACGGGAATTTTTTCTCCAGGAAGTATTCTTATGATATCACCTATTTTTAAAACTTCTGGTTTTACAACTTCAGTCTTTCCATCTGAAACTAAATTAGCAGACTCAGGCTTCATCTTAACCAAATTTTTTATTGACTTGGTGGAGCTGTCAACGGCCTTGTCTTGTAAATATTCTCCAAGGGTATAAAGTAACATTACCATGACTCCCTCTTCCCTTTGTCCAATGGCTATGGCTCCAAGAGTAGCAATTGTCATTAAAAAGTTTTCATCAAAAATCTGTCCCTTAGTAATATTTATAAAGGCAGTTTTTAATATTGGAAGACCTACTACAAGATATGCTGAAATTTCAAGTATTAGATTTAAAGTGGAATTTTTTTCTTTTATTAGGTAGGCAATAACCATAAGAAGTGCCGAAATTGCCATAGAAATTATTTTTTTCTTTGACTCTGGTTCTTCCTCTTCCACTTCTTCCATTTCATCCACAACTCTAAATCCAGTTCCTGGTTCAATTCTATCAACTATCTCCTTACACTTTTTAAGTGTTTTCTCATAGTTTCCATCTTCAGTTTCAAAATTTAGGGTGCTATCTATTACATTTACATTTGCAAATTTTACATTTGGAAGATTATTTATCTCCCTTTCAATTTTTGCACCACAATTTGCACATTTTAATCCATCTAATTTAACTTCCATAATTATTCCATTATATGGTCGAGACCACTGTTTATAATTTCACTAATATGTTCATCGTCCAAACAGTAGTAAATGACCTTACCCTCCCTTCTATTTCTTACAAGTCTTGCCTGTTTTAAAAGTCTTAGTTGATGACTGATGGCAGACTGACCCATGCCAAGTACATTGGACAAATCCGACACGCAGAGTTCTCCTTTACCTAAAGTAAGAAGTATCTTTAGCCTTGTAGAATCTGAAAACATCTTATAAAAGTCTGCCAAGTCATAAATATCCTCCTCTATGGGCAGAGAATCTTTTGCTTTTTCAATTTTATTTTTATCTATATTACCTTCATTATCCATCTTCACCCTCCTATGAATATATGAGCAACTGTTCATGTGTTAATATTATTATACCAATTCGATTTTTTTATGTCAATACCCTTTGCAATCCTTTTAGCAATAGATTATTATATGTGTAAGGGAGGATGAAATGAAAAACAAATATTTTAGAAAATTAATTACGATTTTGCTTTGTGTGTCTATGTTAGTACCCCTAAGTTCAAAATCTATTGCTGAAGAAATAAATTCTTCTACACCTATACTTGGAAAATCAACAACTACAGTTCATCAAATGAAGCTATGGGCAAGGTCAAGAAATGCAAATCAATTATTTATTAACTTAGCTCCTCTATACTATTCAGTTTCTGTTAAAAGTGGGGTTGACCCAGCAGTAACTTACACCCAATCTGCAAAAGAGACAAACTTTTTAAGATTTGGTGGAGTATTAGACGCTTCTTACTTTAACCCATGCGGACTTAAGACCACTCAAGGTGGCGGAGACAAAGAGCCTTCGGCACACACAAAATTTAAGTCATGGGAAGAGGGAATCACGGCTCAAGTTGATCACCTGGCACTTTATGCTGGAGCAAATGGTTATCCAAAAGAAAACACACCAGACCCAAGACATTTTCCTGCAATTTATGGCAAAGCTCCAATGGTTGAAGATTTAGGAGCAAGATGGGCACCAAGCAAAGACTATGGCGTTGAAGTAGTTTTACTTATGAAAGAACTACATTCATTTCCATACTCTTCTGTTAAAAGAATTTCTGGAAACACAAGATTTGAAACTTCGGCGCTAATAAATAAAAACGCAGATGTAGATTCAGACATTGCAGTAATTTCAAATGGTCATTCATTCCCTGATAGTATTGCAGCGTCAATCCTTGCGGGCAATTTAAATGCCCATCTACTACTAAGCGACCCAGGAAGAGTTACGGGAGAAATTTCAAACACAATAAACACAGGAAAAATTTCAACAGTGTATTTAGTTGGAGGAAATAATCTACCTAAGAGCTATATTGATACTTTAGCTTCAAAGGGAATTGATGTTAGATACTTAAAAGGAAAGAGCAGATACGACACCGCAGTTAAAGTTGCCAAGGAAGATAGCTCAAAAGACATAGTATTTTTAGCAAATGGAATTTTATTCCCAGACGCCCTTTCAATTGCTGGCGTTGCAAAGATGAAAAATGCAAATCTATTATTTACAGACGGAAAGACTTTAAACAATGATGTGATGAATATAATTAAAAATGCATCGGAAGTTTATTTAGTTGGTGGGGATAATTCAGTTTCTAAGGGAATTGAAAACAAGATAAGAAATATTGTACCATCTGTTTCAAGAATATCTGGTAAGACAAGATATGAAACTTCAGTAAAAATCGCAAATAATTACTATAGCAATCCTGAATTTGTGCTATTAGCATCTGGTGAAGACTTTGCCGACGCCCTTTCAGGAACAACTCTTTCAAATAAATTAAGCGCACCAATTGTGCTAAGTAAGAAGACACAAGCACCAAACGAACTTATATCTTACTTGAAGTATAAAAAAATAAATACACTTTATATCCTTGGAGGAAATGGTTCCGTTAGTGGAGCAGTAGAAAAACAAATAAAATCAATTTTAGATGTATAGATAAAAATCTCCCATGAAGGGAGATTTTTATTATTTTTTTATATTCATTCCTACAATCATTCCAAGTAGCATTCCTATGCTTGTGCCAATTGCGAGATTTTCTACACCCCAAGCAGATCCTATGGCTGTACCAAGGCACATACCTATTGCCATGCCCTCTGCCATGGCGTTGTCATCTTCATTGTTACTTTTATTTTTATTTTTAACAAGCTTTATTATATAAACCACCAATATAGCAATTAAAATAATTGGTAATACTACTCTAAGTATTTTCATTTTGCCTCCTAAATTAAAACTTAATTTAATTTCCATAATAATTTTAGCAAGGTTTTAAATGCTCTTCAAGTCCATACAAAAAGACGACGGAATTTCCATGGCCTTGATCGCTAAACTTAGCTTAATGAGCCACCTCAGGATGACCCTGCTCCAGCTGTACATCCATAGCAGTGATCTGCGGTCATAACTTTTCTCTTAAAGTCAAAGCCTTCTGGTATCTCTTTTATATTTAACTGCCCTTGGCATTTAAATCCAAGGCTTAGGTTAAAGTCACAGTCATAGATACTACCGTCCCAATCCACTGATATGGTGTCAAGGCACATTAAGTTTTCAACTACTTCGTAATTAAAAGCAGATTCTAATTTTTTCATATACCTTTCGAAGTTTCCAGACCTCTCAAGCCAGTTCCTAAAGCGGCCTATGGGCATATTGGTAATTGAAAATAGATTATTAAAAACTATTCCATAGTCTTCTTTTAGTTTACTTCTGTATACATTTTCTAAATCTTCTTGATTTCCCGGTAAAATTGCTCCCGATGGATTGTACACTAAGTTTAATGGAAGCTCTGTTCCATATCCTAACTGGTTTAGCTTTTGTAATATTATTATACTGGAGTCGTAAACACCCTCTCCCCTAACTCTGTCAGTCTTAGACTTTTCATAGAATGGAAGGGATGCAAAAATTTCAATTCTATTGTCTTTTAAAAATTCTAAATCGTATCCATCTTCAAGATAGATTGATAAATTTGTCCTTACAATTATATTTTCCGCGTAGTCCCTTAGCTCTTCTATTAGATATTTAAAAACTTTTGACATTTCTGGAGCTCCCCCAGTTAAGTCAAGGACATTGAATCCCTCTCTTTTAAAAACTTCTACACAGGCCTTTGCAGTTTCAAAGTCCATATCCTCTGTTTTATTTGGACTACAGCTTAGGTGGCAGTGTTTACATGCAAGATTACATATTCTTGTCAGATTAATCTGCATGGTTGATGGAGTGGAGTTTGCCACAAGTTCTCCTGCTCTTTCATAAAACGGGGTTACAATTCCTAATTTTTCGTTTCTTTTTTCCATTAAATCTCCAGTTCATCCACAATTTTTGACATTTGAATTCCGTGAGCAAGGGTTGCTCCCCCTGTTATTGCCGATGCAACATGAACCGCTTCCATCATTTGTTCTTTAGTGTATCCACTTTCTAAAGACGCCACTGTATATGCTTCGATGCAGTAAGGACATGAAACTGCGTGGGCAACTGCAAGGGCTATTAAATTTTTTTCTCTTGTTGTTAGTGCGCCTTCTTCAAATACAGGACCATAGTACTTTAAGAAGCTATCCCAAAGTTCCTTTCCGCTTTCACCAATTTTACCATTATTAAAATCTTCTAAGTCTTTTCTTTCAAAATAATCTCTCATCTATTTTTCCTCCAATTTTTCTATAATATTTATGCTATTTATAACAAGCTTTGGACAAATCGCCTTGAAATCTGGATTTTTCTTTGCAAACTCCATAACCTTTTCTTTGTCCCCAACATTTACTCCAAGAATATCTTCACAGCGACGTTCCATTGATATCTTTTGAAACTCCAAGTCAAACTCTTTTATTTTTTCCTTAAGAATAGACCTGTCTCTATTTTCTAAATCATTTCCATAGATTAGTCCAAGGGCCATATATGCACCTGTTATAGCACCACAAACATCTCCCTTTCCCATACCTCCACCAAATGCGGAAGTAATTTTAAGTGCTTTATTAATATCAAGGCCGTTTTTTTCTGCAAAATATGAAAATACTATTTGAGCACAGTTACATCCCTTTGAACTCATCTCTCTTTGAAATTCTAAAGCTGTCATCTATTCCTCCTATAATTTCTAATTTGTAAACTTCCTTTTAAGAAACCTAAGGCTTCTTTTTCTTCTACATCCATTATTTCACATAGAATATGTCCAGTTAGTTTAATTTCATTTTTCCTAAATCTACCAGAGCAGCTGGCACAGTAGGTAGTAACGGGAATGTCATAGTCCCTAAGTTTTTTTACAAAGCCATCTGCCAAGTCTCGTTCTGTTCCAAAGGCAAGTCCACCAAGACCACAGCATTGCACATTTTCAAATGGTATTTTTAGATTTGGTACAAAATATCTTATGTCTTCTAAGACTTCCTTAGTCTGTCTGTCGGGACATGGTATAAAAATATTTCTCTCTTCTTCTATTTTTTTGCCAAGTCCAAGCTCTTTGAGCTCTTCATATATAGAAACAACTTCAATATCATAATGCTTTTTAAAGAAGTAGTAACAGTTCATACAGGCTGTGACTATTCTCTCTATACCCTTTTCTTTAAAAATAGTTTCAAGCCTCTCCTTATCTTTTTTTATTCTCTTTTCGTCTCCAGTTTCATAAACTGGTTTCCCGCAACAATCAAGAGAAAAGTCTATTCCATTTTGGATAAATAAATCGATTAATGCCTTTGTGGTTTCAGGATATTGTCTGGGAAATGAACATCCTAAAAAAAGTAGTGTCTTACTCTTATTTTTAGAATTGTTTCTAAATATGTATGGGGATTTTTCAAATTTCATCATTCCAAAACCTTTTTCTTCACCCATTCTAAGTTCAGTTGAAACCTTTCTACCATCAAGGTCCTGAGGACATACCTGTTTACACACACCACATAAAAAGCAGTGATATTTTAAATCTTCACGTTTAGTATAGTCTTTTAAATTTAAATGGTACTTAGTTAAAAAATCACAATTTTTTGTACATTTTCCACATTCAATACATTTTTCATTTACATAATCTAAATAGCTCATCTTACATTCCTATACCTTTCTGCAATCTCTTCAGGGCTTACTCCCTTTCTGTACATGTGTTGATATTTTTGCATCTTATACATAGTCTTTAGCATGCCACCCTTTTCATATCTAATTGACCTTGTAATTATTTTCGAGTCACACTGTCTAATCTTTATTCCTAAATCCTTTATGTCCATGGACAGTTGATAGTCTTCCATTAGAGGAATCTCCCTATATCCACCAATCTTTTCAAAAAGTTCCCTTGTCAAAAACATTCCCTGATCTCCAAAGGCTATGTTTCTTCGTCTTACTCTAAAACGGGACATATATCCGCATATCTTCATTAGTGGATGGTCTAAGTCAAAATATATTTTCAAGCAGCCTGCTGGGCTAATTTTTATGCCATTTTGAACCTCATCAAGTATATTGTCTTCAATTGTGCTGTCAGTGTGCAAAAATAAAAGAATTTCTCCAACAGACTTCTTTGCTCCATAATTCATTTGAGATGCTCTTCCCTTTGGAGCAAGAAGTATTCTTTCATCTGAATATTTTTCTATTAAATTTTCATCTTCTTCTGTTATAACAAAAAGCAGCTCATAGTCTCCTTTTAGTTTATGTTTTTGAGCTAAAAAGTTTTTCAAAGCTGCTTCATCTTTATATACAGGTACTATAATGGAAATCATAATTTTCCCTTTTTCTTTAAATATTTTGTCAATAGGTTAGATAATATTACTAAAATTATCATGAAGATAACAGAAAATACAAATTCTTTCGATTTGTAATTTATCGCCTTATCTCCCATATTTAAATAAACCGCTGTTCCTGGCATTATTCCAAGTATTGAAATTATTATATATTTTTTAAGTCCTATATCCAAAAGTCCTGACATATAGTTAATTAAATTATATGGGATGATTGGAGTAAGTCTTAGAACAAATAAATAAAATCCTATATCTGTATCTTTTGATGCTATCCTCTTCTTAACATCTTCACTTAGATGTTTGTCTAAATATCTATCAACTTGCCCTTTCCAAACATACTTTGCAATTAAATACATTAAAATACAGTTTATAGATGCACCTATAACAGTATAGAAACTTCCCTTCCAAACACCAAAGGCAAGTCCTGCTGCTAATGCTAAAACCGGCACTGGAAAGAAGAAAATTGGTAAAACTGAAAATAGCAAAATGTAAATGAAAGGAGCAAATCCTCCTCCACTTTGTATTATGCTTCTGACTCTTTCAAGAGGCAGATATTTAATTACAAAAAATGATATAACAACTATCAGTACCGTTATTAATATCTTACTTAACTTCTGTAGATTTTTTTGCTTGCTTTTCATTATATATCTTCTTAATCATAAAAATAATTACAGATAGTGCAAATAGACAAAGTAGTCCTATTACTAAAGTCTTTGCAGATCCACTTAGTTCTCCGACTTTTGAATAAATTAGTGTAGCAGGAAGTTGTCCAATACCTGTTGCAATAAAGAACTTCCAGAATCCCATAGGTGTAAGTCCTGCTGCATAACTTACTGCATCAAATGAAACAAATGGTAGTAGTCTACATACAAGGATTGTATAGTTTCCATATCTCTCAAAAAATCCGTCCACTGATTCAAGAGCTGTCTTGGTTGCAATCTTTTCAACTACATCTCTACCTAAAATTCTTGCAATAAAGAAACACATCGCCGCTCCAACCATGGCAGATGACCATGACAGAATTGCACCCTTCCACCATCCAAAAATAGCTGCGTTTGCAAGTGTAATAAAGAATGCAGGTATAGGAGACATGATTGATTGTAAAATCATTAATAAGAATGATATTACTGCTGCGTATGTGCCATATCCTCTAATATATTCAATAACTCCATCTAAGTCCAATTTTGTAAGTGTCTTTACTGCACTATTAATACCACTATTTACACTTGGAACAAAAAAGTAAACAAGCAGACATATAGCTACTACTATAACTAAGGCTATACGTTTCTTACTTGCACTGGTCATTTTTTTCTCGCTCATTAAACTCTCCTTTCAAATTCGTCAATATCCTTTTTATTTCCTGTGACTTTATAAAAGTCATCTATTTCGTCAACATCAAATATCTCTTTAAGAAGTCCATATGTAAGATCTTCTCTTTCTATTCTACCAATTAAATTTTCCAAAACCCTACCATGACTTAACTTCGTCTCTTCAAAGGGGGAACTTTCTTTTTTCTTCATGCCAATTAAACAATATCCTCCGTCCTTAACAGGTCCAAGGACTATATCTTTGTCTTTAAGTAACTCAAAGGCATTTTCCAAATAATCTCTATCTATTCCTATTAGGTCTGAACCAAGTAAAATAACTTTATCATAACCTAAATCCAAAACATCAAAGATTGCATTTTTCATCTTCTCATTTAAATTTTGTCCTATCTGAGGATAGTAATTGTTCTCACCTATAAGGCCAAAAAGAACTTCCTTTTTTTCAATTGGATTTATATATATGAACACATCTGCATTTGTCTCTTTGATACTTTTAAAAATAGACTTTAGCATAATCTCATGAATTCTACATGCCTCTTGTGAAGAAAAATCTTTTATAAGCCTTGTCTTTGTAAGTCCAGGGAGTGGAACTCTTGTAAAAAAAATTATCGCTTTTTTCATTATAAAAAAAGGCTACCCCAGAAGGAGTAGCCCCATATTAGACTATTTTACTAATTCGTAGTCGTATTCTTTGGTTCCTTCAAGAACGTTGTATACTTCGTAGCCCTTTTCAGCAAGTTCTGTAGCTACTTCACTACTCTTATTACCTGTGAAGCAATAAGCTATAACTGGTTTTCCTTCAGGAATCTTATCCATATTATCTGCAACTGCGTCAAATGGAACTGAAACAGCGCCATCAATATGTCCTTCTTCGTAGTCCTTTGCAGGTCTAGCGTCAACTACAGTTGCATCATTTTTCATTTCTAAGAATTTCTTAGCTGTAATACTTTCGTATTTTGCTAAGTTTTGGTATTCATATTCTTTAACACCAGCTGCATTAGTAATGTCTTTGTAGCCATTTTCAGCTAAAATTTGAGCAGCTTCTCCACTCATCTTACCTGAGTTGCAATATAGGATAATTGGAGTTTCTTTGTATTCAGATAAAACTTCAGGATCAGCCTTGATTTCATCAAGAGTTACGTTAATAGCATGTTTTAAATGTTTTTCTTTGTATTGTTCTGCTGGTCTAACGTCAACTACAACAACTTCATCTTTCTTCTTGTTGTCACCTTCGATGGCGTCTAATTCTTCGCCTGTCATAGTTTTAATTTCTGCTGCTTCAGCTTGTTGTGTTTCAGTTTCTTGTTCTGTTTCAGTTTGCGCTGGAGCTTGTGTTCCTGCTGTTTCATTAGGTGTAGCTGGTTTGTTACATGCTGTTAAACCTAAAGATGCAACAACTGCTAATCCTAATACAATTTTCTTAAATTCCATTAAATTTGCCTCCTAAATTCTCATTTTTATTCATTTATGATTATATCATAAAATAATAAAATCTCAATACTTATTTAACTTATTATAAATTTCTTTTTTATTAAGCTAATTTCTTTATTTCTTCAAAAGCCTTATCGAAATCTACAGCATCTCCTGATTCAGGAACATATTCTGTATAAGTTATCTTTCCATCCTTATCAACTATGATAATTCCCCTTGCAAGCAACATATTTTCTTTCATTAAAAAACCATATTTTCTTCCAAAGTCATGTCCATTGTAATCTGAAACAGTTGCAATGTTATCAATTCCTGCAGCTGCACAATATCTTTGTTGTGCAAAAGGTAAATCCACAGAAATAGTTACAACCTTAACTCCATCACCAAGTTCCCCTACCTTTTCATTAAAAGTTCTTGTTTGAATGTTACAAACTGGTGTATCCACTGATGGAATTACAGAATAAACTACAATCTTACCTCTATCTTCCTTTGAATCGTATACAGATAGATCATTATTTATAGCTTTAAATTCTGGAGCCATTTCTCCAACCTTTACTTCTTCTCCTTCAATTGTTACTGGTGTACCACCAAAAGTTCTTTTCATATAAATTACCTCCTTGTTTTTTGCTTTCAACATTATTTTTATACCCTTACACTTAATTCTAAAACTTTTTTCTGTTTTTTATACTTTTATATCAAAGTGCAATAAAGTATGGTAAAATCTATTTGAATAAAAAAGAAAGGATGAATTTATTTGAAGAAATATTTTAAATTATTTGCGATTGTAGCATTGATGGCGTTAACTTTCACAGCTTGTAATAAGCCTGAAACAAAAGAAACAAATGTTACTGAAATTGTACAAGCAACTGAATCTGAAACTGAAGCTACAGAAGCAGATAACAATACAGGTGTTGAAATACAACCTGTAGTTGAAGAAAAAAGAGTTTACGTAGATGTAGACTGGGCAAAGGACTTTTTAGATAAGACAGATAAAAAAGATTATGTTCTTGCAGAGGTAACTTGGGGAGAAGAAAAGGACAGTCCAGACTATCTAACTAAACATATACCTGGAGCAATCCACATAAATACCGACTTAGTTGAAGAAGGACCAGTTTGGAATTTAAGATCTCCAGAAGAACTTGAAAAGAACTTTTTAAACTTAGGTATTACTGCTGATAAGACACTTTTAATCTATGGTCCTGACACAGGTGCAGATAGAGTTGCCCTGGCGGCGCTTTATATGGGAGTTAAAGACGTTAAGATAATTGATGGCAGACTTTCTGCTTGGGAAGCAAAGGGACTTCCAACTGAAGAGGGTTCTGTTAAACCAGAAGCTCAAAAAAACTTTGGAGTTAAAACTCCAGCTCACCCAGAATATATACTAAGTCTTGAAGACGCTGCAAAAAAACTTGAAGAGGACAAAGACTTTGAACTTGTTTCTGTAAGATCAAAGGAAGAATGGCTTGGCGAAACTTCCGGTTATTCTTATATACCAAAGGCTGGAGAACCTAAGGGAGCAAAATGGGGAGACTCTGGACAAGGCAATAGTGGTATGGAAAACTACTGGAACGACGACTCAACCGTTAAGAACTTTGAAGATGTAGTTTCGAAGTGGAAAACTAATGGAATTAATCTTTCAAATGATATGTCCTTCTACTGTGGAACTGGTTGGAGAGCTGCAACACCTTTCCTAATGATGTACGAAAGAGGATATGATGTAACTCTATTTGACGGTGGATGGAATGAATGGCAAATGCATGATGATTTAGATGTGCAAGTTGGGGACCCAAACTCATCAGATGTAAAATACGAAAAGGTAAAAGATTTATCAGATGATAAAGCAGCGAAATAAATCATACGTAATAATTTCAGTAATACAAGTGCTACTTATTATAGTGGCACTTGTGTTTAATTATTTTTCCGTAAAAAAAATGGGTCTTATGAGACATTTAGTCTACAGAAACTATGTCCTTGATGGTATAAATATAAAAATATATTTCTGGCTTATAGTCGCTGCTTTAATATTTGCAGTTATACTTTTACAAAAGGGAAAAAAATTTAAAGTAACATCGGATCATATTTTTATGTTTCTGTTGATTGTTTTAATAACTTTACTATTTAATCAAATTATTCCAAAGTTTAAGTACGACTACTACTATCAAGGCTTCTTGTTCACTATAATAGGATTGTTGCAGATTTTTAAATTAGATATACGTTTAAAAAATAAAAAATCCAGGGATTGATTCCTTGGATTTTTTTCTCTTATACAAATGCAACTTTATTTTTAATAAATACGTCCCAAATATAGACAGCTATTGCCATTAGTAGTTTAAAATCTTTTTCATTTTCAACTTTAATTTCCATCTTCTCATAGGGTTTAAATCCCTGTTTTAATGATTTTATTCTGCCAAGACCTTCAACGTAAAATTCTTTTGCTCCCTTAGGCAAAGACATATGCTCTTCTATATTTCTATAGTCGAAGTCTATTACAATATCTGATCTATCCAGTCTTGAAACTATATGTCCTATTTCTTTTTCTCCTTCAAATAAAACATATTTTTTATCTTCGCTATAGAAATGTCTCTTAATTCTTAATATTTCTTTTCTATCTGCGTCATAAAACACAAATTCCGCACCTCTGGAGACAGTTTCGTTTACAAATGCATCAAAGTATGAACCTGGATCTCCAACTTTTTCTCCTACTACAAGGACATCATCACTATTGTCAGTGTAAACTTTAAATCTATCGTTTACATATTTATCAATTTTTATTTCATATATCATTTTGAGCCTCCTGGACTTTATGTATTTATTTTAACATATAACTTGAAATTTAACTATTTAACCAAGATATGATTATAAAAAATTGCTCCAGTTTAAATTTATGAAAATAAAAAAGCAACTCCACTGGAGTCGCCTTTTAAAATTACTTATTAACTGCTTCTTTTAATGACTTTCCAGCTTTGAATACTGGTGCATTTGATGCAGGTATCTTAATAACTTCTTCAGGATTTCTTGGGTTTCTTCCTTCTCTTGCTTTTCTTGCTCTTGATTCGAAAGTACCAAATCCTACTAATTGAACTTTTTCATTATCAGCTAAAGCTTCTGTTACAGTTTCAATAAATGCATTTAATGCTCTTTCTGATTCTACTTTAGTTAATTGGCTCTTTTCAGCCATCTTTGTTAATAATTCTGCTTTATTCATTTATTTCCTCCTACTTTTTCTCTTGAATATACCATTCTTTCTGATTATAACTAAATAAAAGCAAAGTTTCAAGGTTTTAAGCTATTTTTTTATACGAATTTTCAATTTTTTATTATATTTAAGCTCAATCTAATGACCTTTGAACTATGTTTTTATTCTGTAGCTTCTTCTTGTTCTACTTTTCCTTCTGTTGCTTCTTCTTTTGCGCCTGTAGCATCTTCATTTTTTGAAGCATTAGGATCTACAATCTTACTAAAGTCAAAACTTGCTATAGCCTTTCCAGCATCTTCTACAACCTTTCCATCTTTATCATAATATTCAACTTCTATTTTGTCTGTTTCTTCTTGTTTATATTTTGAAATCTCTTCTTCAAGTACCATATCTACATATTTTGCCTTGATTTGATTTTCATAGAAGTCCTTATCAAGTTCATCAAATTCAGTCGCTTTTGAAATTTCTTGTATTATATGGAATCCAAGTTGTGTCTTCACAAGTTCTTGACTAATCTCTCCTGGATTCATAGCCTTAACAGCTTCACTAAACTCTGGTACCATATCTCCACCACTGAAGTTTCCTAACTCTTCAGCTTTTATGAAAGTTCCTGAAGTGGTCTTTTCTTCTTTGTCCTTATAGTCCTTGAATGCTGCTTCAAATTTTGCCTTATCTGTCTTTACCTCATCAAGTTTCTTTTGAGCTTCTTGTTTTATTTCTTCAATCTTAGCTTCGTCTGTTATTGGTTGACCATTTTCATCCATTGTTGAGAATAAAATGTGATTTGCGTTGTAAACTGGAAGTAGAGTATCTTTATCTTCTTCAATTCTCTTTTTTATATCTTCATCTTTAGGTTTAAATTTTTCTTTTAATTTTTCATCGAGCTTTGTTAAATAATTTTGCTTTTCAAAGGATTTGAATTGTTCTTTTCTAAACTCTTCCTCTGTTTGTCCAGTCTCTTTTAAATATTTTTTTAGTGAATCTTCTCCACCTGCTTGTTCAATTAAGTTGTCAATAGAAGTATTTACTTCATCATCAGTTACTTTAACTCCTTCATTTTTAGCAAGTTTCACCGTTTTTTCTTGCATTACTAAAGATTTTAAAATCTCTTCTCTAATGCCTTGTGCTGCCTTTTTGCCTTCTTCTGTCTCTTCATCGAAGTTATTATTTTGACCATACATAGCCATTTGTTGTTTATAATAGCTAAAGTATTCCTGTACTTGTTCTGCACTTATATACTCACCGTCAACCTTTGCTATTGCATTTGATGGTTTTTTTCCTCCCTTTCCACAACCTGTCAGCAACAATGATGTGGTAAGTACTCCCATTAATATTTTTTTTGTAAATTTCTTCAAATTAATTACCTTCCTTTTTACTAAAATTATTGAAATTTAAAATCAGCACTAAGAGTCTTATCACTGGTTTTAAATCTTTTGAGTTAACAAATATCTTAGGATTTTCTCCTAAGTCAAAGTTCATACTATCTTCAAAGTTTTCACTAATATACTTTAGTTCGTCTAAATCGATATCTTTTTTGTCACTATATTCTAAACCAAAAGAACCTTCTTTTTCAAATACCTTTATAAAACCTCCCCTTGCACTATAGGATTTTGTAAGGGCAATATCCATTATGTTTTGCACCGGCTTTGGAAGGTCTCCGAATCTGTCTATCAGCTCTTCTATCAGTTCGTCATAGTCATCTTCATCAAGTATAGATGCAATCTTTTTATACATTTCTATCTTTTCACTTGAATCCGATATATAGGACGAAGGAATATATGCGTCCATCTTAATATCAACTTCAACTTCAGACATTCTTACTTTGTTTTTGTTCTCTCCCCTCAGTTCTCCCAAGGTCTCCTCTAATAGTTTAACATAAAGATCGTATCCTATTGCAGAAATATGTCCAGATTGTACTTCTCCTAAAATATTTCCTGCTCCTCTAAGCTCCAAATCTCTCATGGCTATCTTATACCCAGAGCCAAACTCGGTAAAATCTTTAATTGCCATAAGTCTCTTTTCTGCAACTTGGGATATGCTTTTATTTTTTTCATATGTGAAATATGCAAAAGAAGTTCTGTCGGACCTTCCTATGCGGCCCTTAAGTTGATATAGCTGTGAAAGTCCCATTCTATCTGCGTTATAGACAATCATGGTGTTAACATTTGGTATGTCCATACCAGTTTCTATAATTGTAGTGCAAAGGAGTATGTCAAACTTACCGTCTTCAAAGTCAAGCATTATATTCTCAAGCTCTCTTTCAGACATTTGACCATGGGCAATAGCAATTCTTGCGTCAGGGACGAGTTCTTGTAGTCTAAATGACATTTCATCAATATCTTGCACCTTGTTATAAACAAAATACACTTGTCCCCCTCTGTCCATCTCCTTTAGTATTGCATCTTTAATAATTCCTTCATTGTACTCAATTACATATGTGTTTATAGGAAATCTCTCTTCAGGAGGTTCATCCAAGGTAGACATATCCCTTATTCCCACAAGCCCCATCTGTAATGTCCTCGGTATTGGTGTTGCAGATAGGGTAAGCACATCTACATTTTCTTTTAAACTCTTTAGCTTTTCCTTGTCCTTAACCCCAAATCTCTGCTCTTCGTCCACAATTAAAAGACCTAAGTCCTTATATACCATGTCCTTTGATAATAGTCTGTGGGTTCCTATTATTATATCTACAAGTCCTCTCTTTACATCTTTTATTATCTTTTTTTGTTGTGAGGGTGTTCTAAACCTTGAAAGCATTTCAACTTCAACTGGGTAGTCACCAAGTCTTTGCAAGATGGTATTATAATGTTGTTGTGCAAGTATTGTGGTTGGAACGAGGATCGCAACTTGTTTTTCATTCATAACAGCTTTAAAAGCCGCTCGTATTGCAACTTCAGTCTTACCATATCCAACATCACCACATAGGAGTCTGTCCATTGGTCTATTTGACTCCATGTCTTTTTTTATTTCTGCAATAGAACGAAGCTGACTTGGTGTTTCTTCATATATAAAGTCCTCTTCAAATTCCCTTTGCCACGCTCCGTCTTTGTCAAAGGCAAAGCCTTCAAGCTTTGACCTCTTGGCATATAGCTCTACAAGTTCTTCCGCAATTGTCTCAACAGATTTTTTTGCCTTTAGTTTAGCTTTATGCCACTCAACACCACCGAGCTTGTTAAGTTTAGGCCCCTTATCAGAACCTGTTCCAACATATTTTTGTACCAAGTTCATCTGATCTGTAGGGATGTAAAGTTTGTCGTTTCCCCTATAGGTTATAACTAAGTAATCTTTTTTAGTATTTTGTACATTGATCTGTTCAATTCCTTGATATTGTCCTATACCATGATTTTCATGAACCACAAAGTCGCCAATTTCAAGATCGGAATAGTTAATTATTTCTGAAGAAGTCCTCTTCTTTTTAATCTTACCTGCTCTTCTTTTCTCCTTGCCATAGATTTCCCTTGTAGTTAAGCAGGTGAACTTCAGTTTTCTATATTCAAATCCCCTTGGCATTTTAAATGGAAGGATATATATCATTCCCGTCAAAAGTTTTGAATCCAAATCTTCAACTATGGCTGCATTTAACTTCTTTTCTTGACATAGATTAAGTATTGAAATGGCACGGTCTTGTGAACCTGCAAATATCGCAAATTTCTCTCCTCTTCGAGTATGTGCATCCAAGTGTTCTTGTAATACTTCCATGTTTTTATTAAAGGACATGGCCTCTGAAGATTCTATCAGAATTTCAACATTTGGATTTAAAAGTCTGGTCTTTTTTGAAAGAGGTGTAACATTTAGAACCGTATTATCCATGACGGACTTTAAAATCTCCTTAAATTCTATAAAGATGTCCTCATGGGTGATAAACACTTCGCCCTTTTCCATTCTATCTGTTATATCTTCTTTAAAAATTTGATTGATTTCACTATTTCTATCATAGACTCTTGAGATATCATCTACGATTATAAGAGAATTTTTAGGAAGATAGTCTATTATATTACTGTAGTCAACTTTTTTTAAATATGGCACAACTAAATCCGGATTTGAAATTTCATATCCGTTCTCTATATACTCTAAAATATCTCCATACTTTTCCAACAGCTTGTCTTTGTCCACCCCATACATTGGAGAGCGATCAGCTATATCCAAGTCTCTGCAAAGTCCCTTTATAATCTTTTGCCTAATCTTAGAATCAAGTATAAGTTCTCTTGCAGGTGCCACTCTTACTCTGTCAATATTTTCCACAGACCTTTGATCCGAAACATTGAAGGTTCTCATAGAATCTATTTCGTCGTCAAATAATTCAATCCTCACAGGATGTTCCTCCTGTATTGGATAGATGTCTATGATACCACCTCTAATCGCAAATTGACCGCGTCCTTCGATAATACTTACCCTCTCATAATTTAATTCAATTAAATCTTCTGTAAGCTTATCAAGATTTAAAGTGTCATCAATATGAATATCAATACTCATATTCTTATAGCGATTGATTTTTGTGAGTTTTCTTTGAGTAGCTCTTGAACTTGCAACAGTTATAAAAGGTTTTTCTTCCATTAACCTATTTAAAACTTTCAGTCTTTGATCTTCATTTTTCTTCTCCAAAGATGAAAAGTTATAAAAATTAAGCTCAATTTCCGGGAAGTGTTCTACTATATTTGAGTCTATTACCTCCAAGTCATCTACCAGTTTTTTTGCCGAAATCTCGTCTTCAGTGATAATAAAAATATTTTTCCCTTCATTTTCATACATGGAGTAAATTAAATGATATAGGCTTTCTTTAACAACTCCATGTAAATAAATAGAATTTTTTTCAATTTTTAAAGCTTCAGAAAGTCTTTTATATTCTGTTAAATTCTTTAGTACATCTGTAAAAAAATTCATTCCCAAATCCTATCACAACT
>QWCE01001105.1_pt1 | contig 51339 bp, 48 predicted proteins | sample 1972531 | NCBI WGS metagenome assembly QWCE01 (sample SAMN09866716, study PRJNA288562) | Human gut metagenome isolate term4_stool, whole genome shotgun sequencing... | reverse complement strand
TACTACTTTCTCCTTAAATTCTGTTTTGTATTTTGTCATTAAAAAACTGACCTCCTTTAGTTGGTTTGTTAGTCCAACTTTTGGGGGTCAGTTCATTATAAAAGGGGGTTTTTATTTTATATTTTTCTAAACATTTAATTTTTTCTACTTCGAATAATTTTCTATGAAGTAGATTATAATATTTACTATTTCTTCTTGTGAAAACCTAGATGAATTAATGGTAAAGTCATAATCTGAAGCACGACCAAAGCTACCTTTGGTGAATCTGTCGTAGTGGTTGATTCTTCTAAAATCCATCTTTTTAATCTTACTCGTCGCCTTTTCTTCGTCATAGTCCATCTGATTCATAATATTTTTAACCCTGTCTTCGAAGTCACAAGCTATAAATATATTAAGAGGCTTGTAGTCCCTTAGAATATACCCAGCACATTTGCCTAGGATAACAGCATTTCTACCTTTTGCAATATCTCTTATGGTCTTTGCATCAGCTAAAAATCTCGCGTCAGAGATCATCATATCCTCTTCTTGATAAGAATCATTTTCTCTGTAGAGATCATAGACTGTTCCCTTTAAAAACGAATCATCTTTGGAAACAGAACTTATATCAACTTGAGTTTCCAAAGTCTTAAGTTCGATTATATTCTCATCAAAATACTCAGCTCCAAGCCTATCAGCAACAGCCCTCGCAATTGAATCGCCCTTAGAGCCGTAGAGTCTATCGATGGTTACAAGCGTATTTGATTTTTTATTTGAAAAGTTAAATAATTTTTTAAACATAGTCTTCTCCTATAAGTTTGGCATTACTTTAGCACATATTTATGAAAATAAAGTTAATAATATTGGAATATTTATTCAAACTTAGTAAATTTTCTAGATTTCTTCTAAAAATTTTAAAAATATTTTATTCGATAATAAGTCAATGTTTCTTTTAATTAATTATAACATATGTAAATTAATCTATTATTTAAGAAATTTTAAAGAAAATTTTATTTGCAATTCATCCAATAAAAAAACCAAGGTTTCTCTTGGTTTACTCTATTGAATGTTTTAATACTTCCATTATGTGATTTAGTTTTATTAAGTCTTTTGATTCTTGTTTTATATTTTTCGGCACGTAGATATTTTTAAATCCCATGCGTCTTGCTTCTGATATCCTAACATCTATTGACGGACATACTTTAAGTTCTCCAGTTAGTCCTACGTCTGCGATAAATACGCTGGAGGCTTTTACTGGTTTGCCTACTAGGCTTGAGTAGATGCTTACTAACACCGATAGATTCGATGCTGTGTCTTGTAGTTTTATTCCACCTGTGGTTTTAACTACTACGTTTTTATCCATCATCGGCACTTCGCCTCGTTCTTCTAGGATGGATATGAGGGTGAAGAGTTGTTCCTTTCTAAGATGCTCTGATACTCTTGACGGATATGGCATAAATGATTTTGAAACCAAAGACTCTACTTCGAGTATGATTGGTCTTGTGCCTTCTCTTGTTACTGATAGGGCTGAGCCTGGTACATTTTTTCCGTTTTCTCTCTCTGTCATAAAGTATTCCGATGGATTATCTATGGATGTCAGTCCTTTTTCATCCATTTTAAAAAATCCCATCTCTCCTGTGCTTCCGTACCTATTCTTGGTGGTTGATAGTATTCTAAGTTCTTCGTAGGCTTCTCCTGATAGTAGAAGTACTGTGTCAACTGCGTGTTCTAGTGATCTTACTCCCGCAAGTGAATCTTCCTTAGTCATTTGTCCGACAATAAAGACTGCTCTTGGTCTTGTTTCATTCTTAGCCATATTCATTAGCATATGGATAGATTCCATAATTTGTGTTGGCGATCCTGCCCTTGACTCAATGTTTGGAATTATAAATGTCTGTATCGAGTCGACGATTACAAAGTCGCAGTCCAAGCTTTCCACTTCGTCTATGACGTCTAGTAGATTGTTGGTTGAGATTACGAATAGATTGTCAGAGATATTTTCTACTATTCTCATGGCTCTCTGTCTGATTTGGCTTGCCGATTCTTCTCCCGATGCGTAGAGTACCTTTTTCCCTTTTGATGCAAGGATGTTTGATATTTGTAGAAGCAATGTTGATTTTCCTGCTCCTGGCCTTGCCGTTAAAATTGTGAGGGAATCTTTTAAAATTCCCCCGCCCATTACTCTGTCAAATTCTGACACGCCTGTCATTATTCTCTCGTCTTCTATAGTCTTTACTTCTTTTAATGGTTTTGAACCTTTTGATTTGAATACTTCAGTCTTTGATACGGATTTTGTCTTCTTCTCCTCCTTGGTCTCTTCCATTGAGCCCCATGCTCCACACTCTGGACATTTTCCTAAGAATCCTGGAGAAGTATATCCACATTCACTACACTTGTACATTTTCTACTTCCCTATTTTTTACTTTATTTCTACGAATCACTAGGGATTCTCCATTTTTATAGACTGTTACTGAGTCGCCTCTTTCGATTTCTCCGTTTACAAATTTGTCTGCAAGCACGTCTTCTATATTGGTTCTTATTGCTCTTGCGATTGGTCTTGCTCCATATTCTTTGTCAAATCCGACTTTGGAGATATAATCTACCACGTCTTCTGTAAATTTAAGTTCTAGTTCTAAGTCCTTAACTCTTTCTCTTAGTTCATCGAGCATTATTCTTACAATGTCTCTTATTTCTGCTTTACCCAATTCTTTAAACACGACTATATCGTCAACTCTATTTAAAAATTCTGGTCTAAATGTCTTCTTAAGTTCTTCGTTTATGATGTTTTTCATCTTTTCATATTCATTTTCTTCTTTGGTCTTCTCACTAGTTCCAAATCCAAGGCTTGATTTATTCTTTAGAAGGGTTGCTCCTGCATTAGATGTCATGATGATTATCGTATCTTTAAATGATACTGTCCTTCCTTGTGAGTCTGTAAGGATTCCATCATCTAATATTTGTAGAAGAATATTGAACACGTCTGAATGAGCCTTTTCTATTTCGTCAAAGAGGATTACTGAATATGGATTTGTCCTAACAATTTCTGTTAGTTGTCCACCTTCTTCGTGACCTACATATCCTGGAGGTGATCCTACTAGTCTACTTACAGAATGCTTTTCCATGTATTCACTCATGTCGATACGCACCATGTTGGATTCATTTCCAAAGACTTCTTCTGCCAGCTTCTTGGATAAATATGTCTTACCTACTCCTGTTGGTCCTACGAATATAAATGATCCTATCGGTCTATTCTTGTCCTTAAGTCCTACTCTTGCCCTCTTTATTGCTTTTGATAGCGTCATTATTGCTTCGTCTTGTCCCTTTACAGATTTTTTAAGATTGGTATCCAGTTCTCTTAGTTTTGTATTTTCTTCTCTGGTTAATTTAGTAACTGGTACTCCTGACCAAGACGAAACTATTTCTTCTATGATTTCTACTGGTACTTCTGGTTTTTCTCTATTGTTATTATATTCTTCCTTCTTAAGCTCAAATGATTCTCTTATGGATGTTTCTTCATCTCTTAGTCTTGCTGCAAGTTCATAGTCCTGTGTATTTATTGCTCTTGCCTTTTCTTTTTCCAAGTCAATTAGCTTTTCTTCAAAATCTTTTACAAATCTCGGTGTCTTTGTATTTTTAATTCTCACCTTGGATGCCGATTCGTCGATTAAATCTATGGCTTTATCAGGAAGGTATCTATCGTTTATATACCTGCTTGAAAGTCTTACTGCAGTCTTTATTATTTCATCAGAGATTGTAACCATATGGTGAGATTCATAAGCAGGTCTTAGCCCTTTTATGATTTCTACTGATTCTTCTTCTGTTGGTTCTTTTACATTTATCGCCACAAGTCTTCTTTCAAAGGCAGGATCTTTTTCTATATGCTTTCTATATTCCTTGGTGGTTGTGGCTCCGATGATTCTAATATCTCCCCTTGCCAGTGTTGGTTTTAAAATATTAGATGCATCCATTGCGCCTTCTGCACCACCTGCACCCATGATGACATGCATCTCGTCGATAAATAGAATTATGCTTTCATCTTTAGTCGCTTCTTCTATTACAGTCTTAAGCCTTTCTTCGAAGTCTCCTCTGTACTTTGCCCCTGCGATTAGTGAACTTACGTCTAGTGTCAATATTCTTTTGTCTTTTATTACTTCTGGCACATCGCCTTCTACGATTCTAGCTGCAAGTCCTTCGACTATTGCCGTCTTACCTACTCCTGGATCTCCAATTAATACAGGATTGTTTTTCTTTCTTCTTAGAAGAACTTGAATTATTCTCTCTATCTCTTCACTTCTTCCGATGATTGGATCGATCTTTCCTTCTCTTGCCCTTTTATTTAAGTCGATGGTCCATTCGTCAAGCTGTGAATTTTCTTCTGGTTTATTTCTTCTATCCTGTTTTTGTGATGGATTAAGCGCTCTTAGAATAGATGCTTCCAAAGATTCTATATCTATTCCAAGATTTTTTAAAATCATTACAGCTATTCCTTGTCCCTCTTTTAGGATTGCCAAGAGAAGGTGTTCTGTGCCAACTAGTTTAGAGTTTGTAACCCTTGCTGCTTCGTAGGACAGATCTATTATTCTTCTCGTGCGTGGGGTGTAGTTGAGAGGTCCCAAGTTTTCTCCTGAAGAGTTAACTGATACGATTGAGTCCAATTCTTGCTTCGCAAGATCATAACTAATACCCACTTGGTAAAGGATGCTCGAGCCTGCTCCTGTAGATTCTTTTATAATTCCAAGTAGCAGATGTTCCGAGCCTATATATGATTGGCCGCTGATTCTTGCTTCTCTTTGTGCAAGTAGCATCGCCCTCTTTGCCGGTTCTGAAAAATTATCAAAAATCGCCATTAAAATTCCTCCTTCATAAGTTTTCTGACTAGATTCGCCCTTACAATATCCAGTGACTTATCGTCTAAAATCTGTTTTCTATCGTGCTCAATCGCTCCGTTTGTAAGTGAATCCATCTCATCTATTAAATTTCTATTTCCTATCTTTTTTATTATTGAGAGAGAAACTCCCAAATCCAAAATTATTAAATTGTCCATCATCTCATAGGTTTTTAAAATTCGTGCGTTTCTAAGGAGCCCATAGGATCTGTTGACCATATCCTTAAGCACTGCAATATCGTCAAGATATAGTTTTTTTCTATTGTCTTCTTCTATCTCAACAAGTTCCTTTGCTATGTTTGAAATCTTATTTATTATAGTAAGTTCTGATTCACCTATGGTCACCATGTTTTTAAGCACAAATATATTTTTAAGGTTTGTATTTTTTACTTTAAATGGTTCAAGCATATAACCCATTCTATTTATAGATTTTGAAATATTTTTGATTCCAAAATAATTTGTCGCAGGTAGTGATACTACTACAAAAGCTTGAAGTCCAGTTCCCACTATCCATGGATCTGTAGTCAAATATCCAAAATCCTTGTCAAATGCATAATTTATCTTGGAAGATATTCTATCATCTAGGCTGCATATCTTTTTATATTGATCTAAGAGATTCTCTCTTCCCATTGAAGTAAAAACCATGTGGTCTTCGCCCATCAGGTATATCTTTGCATCTTCATTTTCCAAGTAGGAGGAGAACTCTCCATTATTTAAAAGACGTGGACTTGTTGTAAACTCTTCCTTTAATTTCAAAAGTTCATAAGTGGTTAGTTCCTTTAATCTTCTGTGCTTAAATTCAGGAAGCTCTTCTGCAATTTTGTTTCCAAGCTCAATTGCCTCAGAGCTATTTAATGTGGTTACAAACTTGCTTCCTTCGAGATTTCTGTGAAGTCTTATGGCATTATAAAGTATCATTTTTCACTTCCAAATCTCGTATCTCATCTCTTAAGATAGCTGCCTCTTCGTAATTTTCAAGAATTAACGCTTCTTGCAATTTATCTTTTAGATCAAGAATCTTTCTTCCTACCTTTAGATCGGTTGGACATGACTTTGGAATCTTGCCTTTGTGTACAGAAGATAGTTGGTAATTCTGCAAGAAATCATTTATTTCATCTCTAAATTCATCGTAGCAATGGATACATCCGAGATTAGAAGTCTTAAGCACTTCCTCAATCCTTCTTCCACAGAATCTACAAGTCTTCTCTATATCTATTGTCTCTTCTGTATTAAAAAGTTCTTTGAAAAGATCTTTAAATCCATCCATCATTAGAAAATTTCCCTTGAACTTCTTTGCTGCACATTCTTTGCAAAGATGCACCTCTGTCACTTCGTTATCCTCTATTTTTGTAAAAGAAATAACCGACTCTCTTTTTTTACAGTTGTCACAGATCATTTCTCTTTCCCTCCCAGTACATAAACAATCATATTTTTAAGAATATCAGCTCGCACCTCGTTTCGATCCTCTCTTATCTTGCATAGAGATCTATTCGATATTGCTGCCATGATTAAATTCTTTTCGTTCTCATCTATTTTTCCCATTTCATAGAGAGCTTCGACTATGTCTTGAGCCTTTTCAAAAGTTATGGAATCACCAATCTCATTGAAGAGATTCTCTCTCTTTCTGCCATATTCTGTAATGGTAAGCCTTGTGATCCTTATGAAGCCTCCACCTCCGCGACGGGATTCCACATAAAATCCTTTAAAAGGAGTAAATCTAGTTGTAAGCACATAATTTATTTGAGAAGGGGCGCAATCAAATTTCTTCGCGATAATTGACCTTTGGATTTCTAATGAGCCCTCTTCCTCTTCTAAAAGTTGTAATAAAAATTCTTCTATATTGTTTGAAATCTTTGCCATCTTTTCACCTTTGACATTCTTTGACATTTAAGTTTAAAAAAATTTCTCTGTTAATGATTTTATAATACCACATATTGGTATAGATTGTAAATAGTTTCTTGACGTTCTTTGACATTTGAAGATTTTCTTGTTCAAATTAAATTTATGATTTGAAAATTTTTTAAAATGTGTAGCGATCACGCAAAAATATAAAATAAAAAAACCTGCTGATTTCTCAACAGATTTTCTATCTTAATCTTCAAATTTATAATCTTTTATCTTTTCATTTTCAAATGGATCTTTGTACTTAGAGTTTTTCATAAATTGATCCACGTTTTTCTTAACCCTTGTGGTTGATTGAATGGTTCCAACTCCTGCGATGCATCCTCCAGGGCAAGCCATTCCTTCTAGTAAGTATCCATCTTTTCTTCCAGCTTTTGCAATCTTTAGCATCTTTATACATTCAGATAGTGAGTTTGCACCTTCGATTAAGATTTCTCTACTTGGATCTATCTCTTCAGCCACTTTTTTAACTGCAGCTGCAACTCCTCCTGCTACTGGATAACCTCTTCCAAGTGCAGATGAATCTTCTATATCATCTTCAACTTCTATGTCCATTGGTTCTACATCTTTTGCAACGAACATTCCCATCAGTTCTTCAAATGTAAGCACGAAGTCAACTGAAGACTTAATAGTGTACCTCATTGGTGAGCCAGAGTCGGAGATTTGATCACTGAGTTCTGGGAACATATTTTTAATCATAAGTGACCAACTAAAGCAACATGAAGTTCCCATGTAAGGGATTTTTTCTGGTACTCTTTCTAAGTATTCATGAGCTTCATGTAGAGTTGTAAGGTCTGCTCCTAAACCAACTTCAAAAACATCTTTAAAGCCAAGCTGCTTTATCGCTTCGAATACTTGTTTTGGAGTTGTGCTTAGTCCAAACTGACCAATAAATGAAGGCGCTACAGCTGCATATAGTTTCTTGCCAGCTTTAATCGCCTTTATTACTTGGTAAATCTGTGATTTATCAGCTATAGCTCCGAAAGGGCATTCAGAGATACATCTTCCACAAGCTACACACTTATCTTGGTCTATCTCAGCTCTATTGTATTCATCTGAACCGATTGCACCTACACCACATGCAGCACTACAAGGTCTGTCATAGTCAACTATTGCGTGATAAGGACAATTATCTCTACACCTTCCGCATTTGACGCATTTGTCATGGTCTATTTCTGCACGACGCTTGCCAATCGTAACTGCGTTTACAGGACAGACACTGGTACAAGGGTGAGCCATACATCTTCTGCAGTTATCTGTCACATAAAATGCTCTTGTAGGACATGATTCACATGCAAATTTAATTACATTTACAAGAGGCTTTTCATAGGCATTTGTGTCTATGTCTATCTTATCAAATCCATCGGTAATTCTCTTATATACTCCAATATCTCTGATTGGTAGACCAAGAGCAAGCCTTATTCTTTCGTCGGCGATTGCTCTTTCTCTAAACATAGATTCTCTAAATTGAGCAACTTCTCCTGGAAAAAGACGATAACTTGCGTCTTCGAAATTACTGGTGTCTAAATCATTGTAGGCGATTCTTGCAACTTCTGCAAAAACCCTACGTCTGATATCGACTATCCTTGAATAACTCTCTTTCATAGATCTTTCCTCAATGCATCCATTACTTTTTCACTTACTACTTGTGGTGTTGCATTGTATACTATTTCATCATCAATCATTACGATTGGAGCCTTACTTACGTTATCACCTTTGCATAGATTTAAACATTTACTAATGGAAATTTCCAAATTTTTCGAACTACAAATCTCTGATTCAGGACCACAGAGATCTTTTGCTATGTATTCTAATTGATCATAGATCTGATTGGCACCCATCATTGTGCATCTAGATCCCATACAAACTGTAACTTTCATTTTATACCTCCTACATTATCATTATAACAGAGAACATTGTTCTTTTCTATGATGTAAAACACAATGAATCTTCTCTTGTACTTTTAAAATCAAAATATTTTTGTTATAATGATCTACGGTGATTTTAATGAAAAAAATAGGTGGAGTTTACATCTTTCTATCTTACTTCGTCGGAATAATATACCTACTTGCATATTATTTCTTGATGGCGGAGTTTTTTAAGGTGAATCCATTTCACGGAATATACTTAGTTTTTTCAATCTATATTGTCATTTGTTATATTTTATTTCCTTGGTCATGGAACCATCTATATGATTTGGTTGAAAACACTCCTCTATCAGTGCTTAGTTTTTCAAAACTATTTATGGGACTGGGATTTTTCTTCCCATTTATTCTACTCTTTAACGACAAAGAAAAGAAAGATTTTTACGAAGAAGTTTAATGTACACATAAAAAGCGACTAAAGTTTTGTACTCTAGTCGCTTTTATTTATTTAACCATGACAGTAAAGTCAGATTTTATTAAGATTGTGCTTCCTTGTTTTATATTTCCGTCCAAGGATATATTTGCTATCTCAGTCATAAGTATCTCTTCGATACTTCTTTGAATGTCCTTTGTCGATCTTATGGCAAACCTCTTTATTATATCTTTTAGATTTAGTTCCCATTCCAAAAATATTGCTTGGTCTTCAAGTTCTAATTTAATCTCGTTTAATCTAAGCGCTAGTATCTTTGAAAGTTCGTCAATGTTAAATTCTGACAGTATAAGTGCGTCATCCACATGGCTTATAGTTTCAGGATTTGGTTCTTCCCTGGTAGTTAAAAACACAATGGTATTTTTACAGTCGATCTCTCTTCCCTTATTGTCTCTTACGGCACCTTCGTCGATTATTTGATAGATAATTCCAAGCACCTCTCTATTTGCAAGCTCGATGTCTTCAAATAATAATATTGAATAAGGTTTCGTCCTTATGGTCTCTGTCAAGATTCCACCAAGTTCATGTCCAACGTATCCTGGAGGAGCTCCTATGAGTTTTGTAACCGAACTCTTATCAGTGTATTCGCTCATTTCAAAACTTAGTACAGAGCCGCTCTCTTCATATAATTTTTCAGAAAGCACCTCTGCAAGGTAGGTCTTGCCAGTTCCTCTGGGACCTGAAACCAGGTATGAAATTGGTTTATTCCTTTTAAATAGACCTGACTTCGCCCTTATGACTGCATTTACAACTTCATTTACTGCACTTTCTTGTCCAATATATATCTTTTCGATTTCAGATTTAAGTGATTTTATCTTTTCAGATTCTTTTTTATTCAAAGTCGTTATTGAAATTCCAGTGTTTCTCGATAGAACTTCTAATATTTCAGATTCTGTAACTTCATCCTTAATAGGATAGTATGGAGCTTTTTTTCTAAGTTCGTCAAGATGTTTTTCTCTACTGTCAAACTCTACGCTAAACTGTTTTAATTTTTCAAAGTCATGGGATTCTTTTGCAAATTCTATATTTTTGCTCAGAAGTTCTAAGCTCGATGTTTCTTTAGAAATGTCGTCGAGTCTTTCTATTTCTTTCTTCCAAAGACCCTTCTTTTCATCGTAGACTTTTCTCTTTTCCTTTATTTCAACTTCCAGCTTTTGAAGTCTTTGTTCACTTCTTATATCTTTTTCGATTTCCAAATCGACTTTTTCTGTCTCAAGCCTTATGAGTTCACGGTTTAATTCGTCTATTTCTTGTGGAACTGAGTCGATTTCCATCCTTACCATGGAACTTGCTTCGTCGATTAAATCGATGGCTTTGTCCGGAAGATATCTATCGTTTATATATCTACTTGAGAGTTTAACAGCAGATACTATGGCTGAATCTTTGATATTTAATTTGTGATGGGCTTCGTACTTCTTTTTTATTCCCCTTAGAATTGAAATAGCCCCTTCTTCTGAAGGCTCTTCAATCAGAATTCTTTGGAATCTTCTCTCGAGTGCAGAGTCGGTTTCAATATATTTTCTATATTCTCTCGTGGTAGTTGCACCGATGGTTAGGATCTCTCCCCTAGCAAGCATAGGTTTTAATATATTTGATGTATCCATTGCGCCATTGGTTCCACTTCCAATTATATTGTGAAGTTCATCTATAAATAAGATTATCTGTCCGTCGGAATTTTTAACTATGCCTAAAACTTTTTTAAGTCTCTCTTCAAAATCTCCTCTGAATTTCGCTCCCGCAAGGACAGATGTCATATCTAGAGAGAACACAACTTTATCTCTTAAGGTTTCTGGTACATCTCCAGATGCAATTCTTAAAACAAGTCCTTCAACCACTGCAGTCTTACCGACGCCGGCTTCACCGATTAGGACCGGATTATTTTTTATCCTCCTTGATAGAACTCTTATGACATTTGATGTTTCTTCGTCTCTTCCAATGATTGGATCAATCTTTCCCTCCTTGGCTTCTTCTGTCAAATTCCTTCCAAATTTAAGAAGATACTTCATATTTTCACTTGAAATGTTTCCAAGCTTTTTTTCTGTAAAATCCTCTAAGAATTTAGATTTCATAATTTCGTATGATAGTCCAAAACTTTTAGCAATTTCTTGTGAAACAGTCTTGTCTTCTCTAAGGATGGCAAGGTAAAGTGAGTTTACATTTACAAATGATTCATATTGATTTCTAGATATCTCTTCAGAGTTTACAATTATCCTTTGGTATGGACGAGAATAGTATAACTTAGTTAAACCTTTTGAGCTTCTAAGTTTTTCTATTGCACTTACAACTTTGTTCTCATACTCTTTTAAATCCACGCCCATTTCAAGAAGTGTCTCCAAGAGAGAAAGACCGTTAGTGCGTAGTATGGCAAGGGTTAAATGAAGATCAGTTATCTCTGCATTTTCATATCTTACCGCCAAATTCTGTGCATCTTTAAATATATTTACAACCTGCCTCGAAAACTTTTCTGGATTCATATTATCACCTCAAAAAAATAAGGGAGCGACTGCCCCCTTAAACTAAAAAATCAACATTATTAAATGTGATGCGATTCCTGCACAAATGCCACCAATTGTGTGGCTTAATATGGCATTACCTGTCATTTCTTTTGTTCCAAGAGCATCCATCATTGCTATATGTGTAGATAGATATCCACTCCAGCACATACAAATAGATGTAAATACTGCGATATCATTTGCATTTACAAGATTTTTGTTAACCATTTCTGATACCATTCCTATAGCAGCACCAGAACTTCCAAGAGCTGTAATTGGTACAGCGATAGCTTGCGGACTAGAAAAACCAAATAAAGGTTTCAAAATTACATTTAGTTTTTCTCCAAGCACAGGAAGAATTGCAATACCTTGGTTTGCTGATCCATTGTACACACCCGCTTCACCTACACCATTTGTAAGCATTATAACAAGTGTACAAATTAAAACAACACCCGGGATGATTGAAACTCCCATGTCAACTCCAACCTTACCACCGTCAAGTAGAGATTGGATAAATCTTGAACCTGCACTACCTTCTCTTACTCTTCTCATACCTTCTGGAATTGGATCTGATAGAGTGGTCTCTACCTTGTCAACTGTTCCATAATATTTTTTTGTATGTCTCATCATTAGTCTTACAGAAATTATAGAACCTATTACTGCTCCCAAATTTCCAATAAGAGCTGCTCGTATTGCTCCTTCAACTTTGAAACTCATCATAGTTGTAGTAACTATAAGTCCCATTCCAAATGCTGTCCCTAAATTTGTAAGGGCTGGCATTTGATATTTTTTAAAGTATTGTCTGAAGTTATCATCGTGAGCAAGCGTAAGTATCGCTGGATTATCAGACATGTAGCAGTTTAACATTCCTAGAGAACTAGCTCCAGGTAGATCGTAGAGTGGTCCCATTACTTTAGATAAGACTCTATTAATAAGTGCAATAACTCCAAATTCTGAAAACAGACCACTGACACCACCTGCTAAAACCGCAACTGCCATAAGATAGAAGCATACGTTCATAAGTAGATCAAACCCTGTGTTCATCATAGTCTTGATCATGTTGGTGCCGCCCATAATACTTCCCATGTAACAGAAGAACGCCATAAATATTGCGATAAATATAATCGCTTCTAGGCCAACTTCTTTTTTAAATAGGGATTTGCTATTATTCTTTTCCAATTTTCCTCCTTAACGTTATAAATTAGTTGTATTAAGAAAAATACCGGCTTTAATTCAAAGCCGGAAATTTTTATATGGTTAATTCTTATTATACAAAATATTCATTATTTATCAATACTATATTTTCCAGGTTTAGCTTCTCCTTTTGCTCCTGGATAGTATTTAGGATTTTTAAAGAAGTCATCACAAATTTCTTTGACTTCTCCACTAAGTATAACCATACCAAGCATATTTGTAAATACTACAAGTCCTAGAGTAAAGTCTAAGAATGCGCCAGCATCTTCGAATTCAACGAATGCGCCTAGAAGTACCATTGCACATCCTACGAATCTCATTATTTTGCCAAATGCTGTACCAAATAGGTATTCACCTTGTTTTTCTGTATAGAATACAATAACTATAATTGTAGAAAGTACGAATAAGAATAGTGATATAGCTATAACAGCTGTACCAAATTGACCAAAAGCTGTGTTGAATGCTCTTTCAACAGCGATACCAGAATTACCAGCATCATGCCAGTTATCAGTTACTATTACTATAAGAACAGAAATTGAACAAACTATAATTGTATCTGCTATAACTTCGAAAATACCCCACATTCCTTGTCTTGCTGGGTGGTCTGTGATAGCTGTAGAGTGTGCATATGGTGCAGAACCCATACCAGCTTCGTTTGAGTAACATCCTCTTGCTAGACCAGCTTTAATAGCTGCTGCAAGTGTTGCTCCACCAATACCTCCAGCTACCGCTTGAGGATTAAAAGCCCCTTTAAAAATAACTGCAAATGCATGAGGAATTTGACCAGCGTGCATAACCAATATGATAAGTCCCATTATGATATAAATTCCAGCCATGATTGGAACCATTTTTTCTGTAACTTGTCCGATTCTTTTAATTCCACCATAAGATACTAGTACAACTAGTACAAGTATAATTAATGCTGCAATTAATCTGCTAAGTCCAAGTTGTTCAAGAGGTCCAGCTGCTGCGATTGTTTGAAGTGTAATAGATGGAAGTATTTCTATCATAAAGAAGAAAGATACTAAAAATCCCATGATATTACCAAGGGTTCCACCGATTCCTTTTTTGAAAGTATAAGCAGGTCCACCAACAAACTCTCCATCAACATTCTTTTCTCTGTATTTAATTCCTAGTACAATTTCACCAAATTTGGTAGCTTGACCTAAGATACCAGCAACCCACATCCAGAAAATAGCTCCTGGTCCTGCAACAAATATAATTGAAGGTGCAACTGTTATATTTGCAGCTCCAATTGATGATGCAAGAGCAGCTGAAGCAGCTTGGAATGGAGATACAGTACCTTCTCCGCCAACGTCTGATTTGAACATTTTACCAAAAGTTTCTTTTAAAATAAATGGTAAATATCTAAATTGCATAAATCCTGTTCTAATGGTGATTAGAAGACCTCCACCCATTAGAAGAATAAGTATAGGCCATCCCCAGAAAAATCCGTTAAACTTATTCATAATATTCATAATAAATTCCATAATGTACTCCTTTAATTTATCCCTTTAATACATTTAACTAATATGTATAAAATTACTCCCTCCCTCGGGAAGGAGTAAAATTCAACTATTAGCAAAGAGTTGCGTATACTATAGCTTTTATAGTATGCATTCTGTTTTCTGCTTGGTCAAATACAAGAGATTGTCTAGATTCAAATACTTCATTTGAAACTTCCATTTCTTTTAGACCAAATTTTTCTTCGATATCTTTTCCAACTTTGGTTTCAGTGTCATGGAATGATGGTAGGCAGTGTAAGAAGATTGCTTTTTCGTTTGCATTTTCCATAACTTCCTTGTTGATTTGGTATTTGTGAAGAACGTCGATTCTGTGTTTCCAGATTTCAGCTGGTTCACCCATAGATACCCAAATGTCAGTGTATAGAACGTCTGCGTTCTTAGTTCCTTCTTTAACGTCAGAAATAAGTTCTACTGTACAGAAGTTTTCTTTAGCAATTTCTTTAGCCATTTCAACTAGGTGTGCTTCTGGGAATAGTTCTTCAGGTGCACATGCAACGAAGTTAACTCCCATCTTAGCACAAGCGATCATTAGAGAGTTTGCTACGTTGTTTCTAGCATCTCCCATGTAAACAAATTTAAGTCCTTTTAGATATCCAAAATGTTCTTCGATAGTTAAAAGGTCAGCAAGCATTTGTGTTGGATGCCATTCATCAGTTAGACCATTCCATACTGGAACTCCTGCATATTCAGCAAGTTCTTCAACAACTGATTGTTTGAATCCTCTATATTCGATACCGTCGTACATTCTTCCAAGTACTCTAGCAGTATCTTTTATAGATTCTTTATGTCCCATTTGAGATCCTTGTGGATCTAGGTAAGTAACTCCCATTCCTAGGTCATAACCTGCAACTTCAAATGAGCAACGAGTTCTAGTTGAAGTCTTTTCAAATAGAAGAACGATATTTTTTCCTTCTAAGTATTTGTGTGGAACTCCTGCTCTCTTAAGAGCTTTGAACTCTTTTGCAAGGTCTAGAAGATATCTCATATCTTCTGATGTAAAATCAATTAGTTTTAAGTAATTCTTACCTCTAAAATTCTTTGGCATAATAACTCTCCTTTTTAAAAAATTATAACGTATTCCTACAATCTCATTTTACAATAATCACAATATCGTGGAAGGACAAAATCTTTTATTATTTTTGTTTTTAATTGATTAAACCAGGAAAATGTTTCCTTTGTGTAGTTTTATCGATATTCTCTTAATTTAAAGTGCTTGTTATTTAAAAAAATTTGATATAATTAAAGTGGAGGTTATCATGACTAAGAATAGAAAAATCGAAATTCAAAGAACTTTTAACAAACAAGATCGAGAAGGAGATATTGTTAGCTTCGATGTGGAAGTAGATTATACGAAAACTGCTCCTCTTCTTCATAAAGAATCTAGATTTTTATTTGTTTTAGAAGGCGAAGGAAAAATGAAAGTCCTTAATAAAGAATTTGATTTGAAACCAGGAGTTATAGTAGCTCTACTTCCTTGGCAAATTTCTGAAATAATTGAAGTTATAAAGCCTGTTAGTTACTACTTGCTTGTATATTCTTTCGATGTTGTAAACGACATAATAAAAAGAAATTTAAATATTGACAATGAGGTTATAAATATAATTTCAAATCTGTATAAATATAATTATATTGTTCCTAACATAGTAGAACATAGAAAAATTAAAACTATCTTTGAAGATATTAGAGATGAAATAGGAATAAGGTCAATGTCAAACACCTACCATCACGATTATTATTCCATATATATAATTTCTAAGCTTTCAGAGTTAATAGTTTTATATCTACGAAATATACCTGATAATAAAGAAAAAAAATTTGACCTATCCCCTCTTCCTTCTGAAGAAATTTTCCAATATATGTATCTTAATTCTCAAAGAAAGATAACTCTAGAAGAGATGAGCAAGATATTCTGTATGAGTGAGTCTTCAATCTCTAGATATATATATTCCCTAACTGGTCTTGGATTTTATGATCTACTACAAGAAATGAAGCTAAACAAAGTAATTTATTTCCTATTATATACAGATTTAACCCTCGATGAGATTGCAGATATTCTAAACTATACTGATGCAGCTCACCTTTCAAGAGTTTTTAAAGAACAAAAAGGAATAGGTACCAAGAAGTTCAAAGACTCTTACCAAAACATAAATAATATCACTCACATTAAACATGATGATAATGCTGGTAGTATGGTTAAATATATCTACAAAAATTATTCGAAAAACTTACATATAGGCAATGTTTCCAAAATTTTCGATATGACTCCTCCATCTATCAATGAAGCTCTATGTTATTTAGTTGAAATGAACTTTTCAAATTTTTTAAATAATTTAAGAATAAAAAAAGCAGCGGAACTTCTTTTAGAAACCGATAAGCCAATTATAGAAATCGCTTTAGAGGTTGGATATAATTCAAGCAAATCATTTTCTCGAAATTTTATAAAATTTATGAAGGTGACTCCTGGTGAGTTTAGAAATATTGAAACATTGGAATAGCGTTTGCAGGATAAAAATGACCCAGATAATTGTATTTAATTGAATAATTAAATACATTATGGCTTGTTGACTTGTTTTCTAACAAGTGTAACAATAAATACTACAGTATTATAACATTAATTATGATAAACTATAACCAACAAATACTAAGAGGAGGCAGTATGAAATTTCATTTACCGATATTCGAAAAGCCTGACTTTTCAAAAGAGGCTTACAAAAATGCAAAAAATGTAACTGTAGCTGAAGTTGAAAAAGATGGAGTTGCTCCAGATCATTTTTACTTAACTACACACCTTCCTACTTTTTACAAAGTAGATGGAGAATGGTTACTACCAGAACACAACTCACTTAACTGTGTAGCAGTTCTTTCTGATGGCGAAATAATCATTAAAGAAATTAGAGATTTAAAGAAAGGCGAAAAGGTAGTTACTGGTAGAACAAAAGATGGTTCTAATGGAGTTTTAGTTTATAAAGAAGGTTTCCCTAAATCAGTTTATTCTGAACCTGGTCAAGCCGTTGAAACTTCTTTCTCAAGAGATTACAAATTCCTATTCGAACAAATGGAATACGAAAGAGATAATGGTGGATACATCGTATGGGTTCTTGGACCTTCAGTTGTTTTTGACCACGACACTAGAATTGCTCTTAATCACCTAGCTGAAGCTGGATATATAAACTGCTTAATGGCTGGTAATGCAATGGCAACTCATGACCTTGAAGGTGGATTCTTAGGAACTGCCCTAGGACAAAATATCTACACTCAACAAAACGTACCTAACGGACACTACAACCACCTTGACCTTCTAAATGAAGTTAGATCAATAGGATCTATTAAAAAATTCATCGCTGAAGGCAATGTAAAAGATGGTATCATAAAGACACTTTCACAAATGGACGTACCTTTTGTCCTTGCAGGATCAATTAGAGATGACGGACCTCTTCCTGAAGTTTATGGAAATACAACAGAAGCTCTAACTCACATGAAAGAACATCTTGACAAGGCAACTTTAATCATAGGTCTTGCAACTATGCTTCACAACCTAGCTGCAGCTAACCTAGCTTCAAGTTATAGAATTAGAGAAAATGGAGATATCACTCCTGTTTATATGTACGGAATCGACGTTACTGAAAACGTAGCAAATAAAATGGCTCACGCTAGAGAAAATATTGCATTCGTGCCAATGATTACAAACGTACAAGACTTCGTTGTAAATCTAGAACGTGCACTTGTTACTCCAGCTGATAAGACATTTGCAGATGAAATGGAACTTCCTGAAGAAGAATATGTTGAACTAGAAAGTAAATCAAAAGAAAATGAAGAAGGAGGATTACTATGATGGATTTCCAAATGCCTAAATATCATCATCCAGATTTCGAACAAGAATTTCTTAAGAATGCACCTAATGTTCATTTAGAAGAAGTTAAGGTAGACGGCATCAGCCCTAGAAATTACCACGCTCTTTCAGTATATCCAGAGTACTTTAAAATAAATGGCAAGTGGGTTTTAGCTACTGAGTCAAGAATGGATACAGTATGTGTAGCAAACGATACTCCAGGTGAAGAAGCCGTTGACATTGTAGAATTTAGAAATCTTAAAAAAGGTGACAAAGTTGTAATCGGAAGAACTGAAGATGGTTCTGAAGGTATTTACATGTGGACCGGCGGATTCTTAGAAGAATCCGCAGAACTTGACACTTTTGCTTTTAGAGCAGGAAGATCAAGAGAAACTGCTTTTTCCGTTGACTATGATACACTTTACGATGTTCTTCGTCATGAAAAAGCTAACAATGGTTATGTTACTATGATCGTTGGTTCTGCAATTGCCCTAGATGAAGATGCAAGACTTGCCCTTGAAAGACTTATAAGAAACGGATATATTCAAGCAATCTTCTGTGGTACCGAAACTGCTGCATTCGACTTAGAACGCGGAATCTACGGTACAACTTGGGGACAAGAACATTTCGTTCATGAACAAAATACTACCGAAAATCTATATGAAACTATAAACCTTGCAAGAAAATATGGTTCAACTAAGGCTCTTGTTGAATCTGGTCTTGTAAAAGACGGTTTTATGAAAGCTACTATCGAGTGTGGCACCGAAGTAGTAATGGCTGGTACAATTAGAGATAGACTTGCACTACCTGAAACTATCAATAATGTTTACGAAGCTCAAAACAAGATGAGGAGCCACGCTAGACGTACCTCAACAATCATAATGCTTTCAGCTATTCTTTATACAATAGCAACTGGAAACATGACACCATCTTACAATGAGTTTGAAGGAGTTATAAGACCTGTTTATATGTACACAGTTGATATTCAAGAATTCGCTGTAAACAAACTATCTGACAGAGGAACTCTAACGGCTGTTTCAATGGTTACAAACGTACAAGACTTCATTAGAAATATAGATAGAGCTTTAAATAGTTAATTAGAGTTAAAGGCTTCTGTTATCAGAGGCCTTTTTTTAGTTTAGTCCTGTTATATTGACAAAACTATAAATTTAATCTAATCTTAAGTTAAGTTATTTGAAAGGAGAACTTATGAACAAAAATATTAATGTTTATTCAGAGATTGAAAAATTAAAAAAAGTTATTCTTCATAGACCTGGTCATGAGCTTACAAACCTCGCTCCAGACCAACTAGGCGAACTTTTATTCGATGAAATTCCATTTCTAGATGCTGCTATTGAAGAACATGATTACTTTGCACAAATCTTAAGAGACAATGGATGCGAAGTTTACTACCTAGAAGATTTGGCTGCAGAATCACTTACAGATTCAAGAATCAAAGAAGCTTTTATAAATGAATTCTTAGAAGAATCTGACATACAAGTTGATAGAGAAAAAGAAATCTTAAAGGAACTTTTCCAAGACATGGACAACAAAGAACTTGTTCTAAAGATGATGGGCGGAATTAGAAAGTCTGAAATGCCAGAATACAAAAAGACTTCCCTTCCAGAAATAATCGAAAAGGATGAATTCTTCGTTACAAAACCAATGCCAAACCTATACTTTACTAGAGACCCATTCTCTCTTATAGGCCACAGCGTTTCTCTAAACCATATGTGGAGCGAAACTAGAAGACGCGAAACATTATTTGGTAAATATATTTTCAAATATCACAATGACTTTAAAATAAAAGACGAAGATCTACACTACAATAGAGAACTTCCAGCATCAATCGAAGGTGGAGATATATTAGTTCTAAGCGACGAACTAATAGCTGTAGGTACTTCTGAAAGAACTTCTGCTCGTGCGATTGAACAATTTGCAAAGAGAGTTCTTAGAGAAGAAACTGGATTTAAAAAGATTCTTGTCCTTTCAATTCCTAAAAAACGTGCTTTTATGCATCTTGATACAGTATTTACCATGGTGGATAGAGATCTATTTACAGTTCATCCAGAAATCGAAGATTCTCTAACTTGTTTCGGAATTACATTTGACGGCAAGAACCTTCACACTGTAGAAGAATCTTCTGACATAGAAGAAGTCCTTCTTAAGAATCTTCACCTAGATAAGGTTGACCTTATTCGTCAAGGTTCAGGCGGACTACTAGATGCTTCTCGTGAACAATGGTCAGACGGTTACAATACTCTAGCTATTGCACCAAGAGAAGTAGTTGTTTATGATAGAAACGTAGTTACAAACCAAATTTTAAGAGACCACGGCGTTACACTTCACATTATGAAGTCAGGGGAACTTTCTAGAGGTAGAGGGGGCCCAAGATGTATGTCAATGCCTATATATAGAGAAAGAGCTTAATATTACAACAAAAAAAGGCAGCTTCGGCTGCCATTTTTATTTGTCAACTTATTGTATAGTTTAAAAGAGACCCATAAGGATCTCTTAATTAAGATTTAATATTAATATAATTGTTTTACATTGCCGATAGCAGTTGAAACTCCATCATTGAAAAGCTCATTGCCTTTGAAGTGTTCTTCTATTCCAGATTTAACCTTAGGGTCTTTTATCCTATCAAGAGTTCCTTGAGTTAAAGTCATCATGTATCGAACATCAAACTCATATCCGTGAACTTCCTTACCTTGCTTAATCTTTAGTCTGTACCTTAAAACATCGCCAAGTGGTGGAGCTAGAAGTTCACCGTTTCTATCTTTAGTTCTTAAATAGTTGTAGTTGTTTGGATTGCCTTGGAATAAATCATCAAAAACAACATATGAGGTTGTATTTTTTTCGACCCATCCACTTAATTTATCTCCAACAACGTGCCCATCATATTTGCCCATATATTTTCCATTTATTATATCTTTATGCCCGTTTTTCTTAGCTTCTATATGTTCGTTATAAGGGTAAAATCTAGGGTCAATCAATTCTATGCTCATAGTCCAGTCGTCAGGAGCGTTCTTAAAAGCATCTTTATTATTTACATAGAAGTGGAAAGGAGACATTAATTTGCCTTGTTCAACAGCAAATGGGTCTTTGTATCCAACTCTTATCTCAGGGGTTACCCAGTTAGCACTTACCTTGCCTGGATATTTATCAGCAGGTGGTGTTGAAATTACTTGAGACATTCTGCCGTTAACTATAGCATCGTTGTCTCCAGGTCTTCCCCAAACTTCTCCTTTGTGGTAAATCTTGCTAAAGAACAAGTTCAAGAGTTCGTCTTGGTTCAAATCCTTTCCTGCAACAGGCTTATCATTTCCTAGTGTTATGTCGATGTAGTGGTGTCCTTTTATTTGTTTGTAATCCACATTATATCCCATGTTTTCAGCTACGAATCTCAGAGGAATATAGGTTCTGTTGTCTTTTAAAACAGGAGTAACTGACTCATTTTTATCGATGAACTTTGGTTTATCGTTTAGAGTGGCGACGTTTTCGCCTATTATAAATATTAACTTTCTACCTAGTGCTTTATTTTCTACATAAATTATTTGACCTTTTTCCTCCCAATCGACCTTAAAGTTCATGTTTTCTGCAACTACTCTTAGTGGAACCATGGTTCTATCGTTTTCGATATATGGCATTCCTAGGTAGTCGCTTAACTGTACTTGCTTACCATTAACCGTTATCACAAAATTGTTTGGTTTTGCTTCTGCTTGTGCTTTTGCACCTGTAATTAGTACTGCAATAAACACTATAGCAAATATAATTCTAGAATTAAAAATACTTTTTAGTTTTAATTTCATAGTTTCCTCCATTATTACTATATTCGTTAGAAATATTATATCATATTTTTGATTTCATAGAATAACATAAAAAATAGCTGAAAACTTTTAAAGATTTCAACTATTTCTAACTTTATCATATTTTTATATCTTCAAGAGTAAAAGGCACTGGAAGTAGATATTTATTTACACGGTTTAAAATCGTCTAATATAAAAGACATAGGTAGTAGTATTTTTCCATCTTTTGTTTTGATTTTTTCAGAATATTCTGTAAAACCATATTTTCTATAAAAATCAACTACTTTTCCATCGCCTTTTTCATTAGTTACACTGTCGACAAGTATTATTTTACCACCAACTAATTTTTGTATGTCTCTTATTACATCAATTGCTGTTAAAAGTAATTTTTCTCCTGTGATTGTTGTGTCATTTTTTATGTTTCCATTAGTTTTTTTATTTTGACTATATAGGTCATTTTTGGCTAACTGTCCTATAAGATACGCTGGTATATAATCTATATTATCTGGGCTTTTTCCAGTACATACCATTTTCTTCTTAATTTTTTTATCTAGCTTGTTTATATTTATTACTTTTAAACTTAAAGTAAAGAAACCAAGTATTTTAAAATCTCCTCTTGGCATTATAAAATAAGTCCTAGACAATTGATGTTTCTCATTATTAATTGCTTTTTTTAGTAAAAATTTGACAGCTTCTTCATTTTTTGCACATTTAAAAGAGGATTTTAAATCCTCTTGAAATTGTTTTATATTTCTATTAAAATCCTCTTTGGTTTCTGATTCTATTATATTTTGTAAAGATACTAATTTTACTTCCATACTTTTTTTAACTTCTCAATTTCCTCTGGGTTTTCTACAAATTTAATGGGGTTTTCTTTATATCTTTTAAAAGCCTCTTGAAAGTATTTAGTAGGTTTAGCTTTAAGCATTTTTTTATATTGCTCTTCTGTTACTTCTATTTTTCTTGTGAAACTTATTGTTGCCATTAAATCCCCCTCCTTTTTATTAAATTATATCATACTACCGGTTATTTTCAAACAATTGAACTTTATAAAGCTTAACAATTAAACGATTTTATTTTTTCTTGTACAATACATTCTTAAGCCCATGCGTGAAAAAAAGGACTAACTAGTACCAAGAGTTACAATATAAAGCATATAGGCTGCCATTTTTTGTACCAAATTTAATTAATCTTAGATTTTTATTCATCTAAAATAGTCATCTTGTGTTTATTAATTCTGTGAAGTCTATCTATTAGTCGTTTTTTATTTTCATCTAGTTTGATTTCCTTCATGATATAACCATCTAGCTCATCGTAGGTAAAGCCCATTTCATCTTCATCTGTCTGTCCTTCGAAGAGTCCTGCTGACGGTTTCTTTTCTATTATTTTATCAGGTAGTCCCAAATATTTTGCCATTTCAAATAGATCTGTCTTTAGTAGATCTACTACTGGAAACATATCAGCTCCAGAGTCGCCATGTTTTGTAAAGTATCCTGTGTAGTATTCAGAATAGTTTGAACATCCAACCACCATGTAGGAATTACTTTGTGCGTAGTAATATAGGGTGGTCATCCTTAGGCGAGGCTTCACATTGTGTTTGCTCATTTCTACCTTGGTTTCATCCACAGATTCCATAAATGCATCGAAGGTGCTTGTTAGGTCAACCTTTTTCAAATTTATTCCAGTATTTTCTGCTACTAGTCTTGCATCTAATTCATCTTGTTCTATTGAGTGAATAGGCATGATTATTCCAAGTGCGTCGTCTTTAAATGCTCTCTTACAAAGTGCTGCTACTACAGATGAGTCGAGGCCTCCTGATAGTCCAAAGACCACACCTTTTAGACCAGCATCTTCTACTGTCTTTCTAATATAATTTACTTTTTCCTCAATAACTTCTTCGAAATTTTCTATTCGCTTAATCATTTTTCCCCCAAGATTTTGTAAATGCAGTTAGTTACATAGTTAAGTCCAAGTTTATCTGCATATTCCAAAGTTTCATCTGTGTAAGTCCCTGGTTGGAAAAATATATTTTCAATTCCAAGTTCCTTCGCTTCATCAAGAACTGATATAGCTACCTTTGGATTTACAACTACATCAACCACGTCTATCTTTTCTTCTATGTCAGATAATTTGCTATATACCTTATGGCTTTCTATTTCGTTTAATTTTGGGTTTACCATAAATACATTGTAACCATGCTCAATCATTCTCATAGGAATCTTGTATCCAAATGTGGCCTCGTCGTCTCTTGCTCCTACAACTGCCCATTTTTTTAATTCTACCATTTTATTTATTTTATCCATTTTACACCTCGTATATTATTTTTCCATCCTTCGTTGGAAGTATCACTTCCCCAAGAGTTTTAACTTCTACATTGCCACTGGTCATATCGTTCATGTCTTCAAATATTTTTTTATCCTCTTGGGCTACGTCAATGGTGACACTTACCATGTCTGTATAACTTTCTTCTATTACTTTATACCCATTTGTGATGAGATAATTTGTTATTGCGCCGTGAGCTGTATAGTCATAGATGAAAAGCGTTCTATTCATGGATTTTATTAGCGCCTTGGTGCCGTTATTTATCGCTTCGACAACTCCTCTTGTATAAGCTCTTACAAGTCCCCCGGCTCCAAGCATAGTTCCTCCGAAGTATCTCGTAACCACCGTTACCACATTGGTCATGTCTTCTTTTTTTAATACTTCAAGCATGGGAACTCCTGCTGTGCCACTGGGCTCACCATCGTCCGAATATCTTTGGATATTTTTGTTTTCACCAATTATATAGGCGTAGGTGTTGTGGGTTGCGTCATAATATTCTGTCTTCTTTTCGTCTATAAAATTTAGAGCTTCTTCTTCTGTTTCAACCCTCTTTATAAATCCTATAAATCTCGACTTCTTTTCAATGAATTCTCCAGTGGACTCACCTAGCATTGAATAATACTTCATATAAATTCACCGTACTCTCTAATTTCATTTTCATTTAGTATAGCTTTAACCTTTGTGCCTTCTGGTAAATATTCCACAGAAATCGCCTCTATTCCACTTAAGAATCTGTCCAGCTTGTCTCCGTCGCTATATGGAAATAGAAGTGAAACTTCTCTATAATTTATGTTTAAACATTTTTCTATGGCGTTTAAAAGTTTATCCATGTTTTCATCATACTTAGCTGAAATGAAGATATAATCACCATCAACTTGTGGAAGAATGATATCTTCAAGCTCTGCCTTATCCATCTTGTTATACACTGTCAAGATTGGAATATCCATCACCCCGATGTCCTTTAGGATGTTCATGGTGGTCTTGTACTGGATTTCTAAATCTTGTGAGGACGCATCCATCACATGGACGATTAGATCAGAACCTCTTATCTCTTCCAATGTAGACTTAAATGCTTCTATAAGTTTCGTCGGAAGTTTAGATACGAATCCAACTGTATCGGAAATTATAAAATCCCTTCCATTTAGAAGTTTTGATTTTCTAGAGTTAGGATCAAGAGTTGCAAAGAGCATATTTTTTACAAATACTTCCCTGCTGTTAGAATTTTTTATTCTGTTTAAAATCGTGCTCTTGCCAGAGTTAGTGTAGCCAACCAAGGACACGATTGGAAGTCTCGATTCCATTCTCCTCTTAGACCTGGTCTCACGATTCTTTTCTGCAACTTTTAATTTGTCACGAATTGAGTCGATCTCCCTTTGGAGCCTTCTTCTGTCAGTTTCTATGATCTGTTCCCCAGGACCACGAGTTCCGATTCCCCCACCTGTTCTTGACCAACCCTTGATTCCAAGAAGCCTTGGCATTTCATATTCCCTCTTTGCCAAAAGCACCTGGAGTTTACCTTCATAGGTATTTGCACGAAGGGCAAAGATGTCAAGGATAAGGTTCGTTCTATCTACAATTTTTAATTTTAACTCTTTTTCCAAGTTTCTAAGTTGAATTCCAGTCAGTTCGTCGTTAAAGATAATGGTTTCAACTTCCATATTCTTAGCGATTTCCTTTATTTCATTGACCTTTCCTGAGCCTATTAAGAATTTAGGATTAAACTTCTCCAAATTTTGAGTGACAACTCCCATCACTTCTCCACCATCAGCCTCAACCAGTTCTCTAAGCTCTTCCATGGAAGAATTTAGTGAGTTAGGCAATGCTCCAAGGTCAGTTCCAACTAATATTACTTTTTCTTTTTTCTTAAGATTATCAATATATTCCATAGCTTAATTATACATTAAAATATAAATTTTATCATTTTATAGATTTTAAACATCGTAAAGTTTTCTCATGGTTTAAAAGAAATTTACACAAATAATGAAAAAGACAAAACGATTTCTTAATGCTATAATGAATTTAGGAGGTACAAAATGAATCAAAAGATCGATTTTAAATTAAATTTTAATTATAAAGATTTAAAAAAATCCGACAAAGCAAAAGTCATAATTCTATCTATTCTTATATTCTTTATAATAGTAGGTACTATTTTTGCTTCAGTTTGCTATTCAATAATTAAAAAATCACCTCCTACAGATTTAAACAATCTGTCTTCAAGTTTTGAACAAACATCGTATATTTATGACGAAAAAGGAGAACTGTTAGAAAAAATAGATGCGAGACAGTACAGAACTATCTTATCGATAGATGAAATTCCAAAAGTCATTCAAGATACATTCGTATCCATAGAAGACCAAAGATTTTATACTCATCACGGCATTGACTTAAAATCTATTGCTGGAGCAACTTTTACAAATATAAAGAGTAAGAACCTCGTCCGTGGCGGATCTACAATCACTCAACAACTGGTTAAGAATGTGTACTTATCAAATGAAAAGACCCTTACCAGGAAGATTCGTGAAGCATACCTGGCACTTAGAGTTGAATCTGTTTTGGATAAGCCTGAAATATTGGAAGGATATCTAAATAGAATCGACCTTGGACAAGGAGCCTTCGGAGTAGAAGCAGCGTCTCAGTCTTACTTTTCAAAACCGGCGAAGGATATAAACCTTGCCCAAGCCGCTCTTCTTGCAGGAATTGCAAAGTCTCCAGTGGAGTATCCTCCAGTTAAGAGGCTGACTGTAGATAATTTTGACAAAGATAAGAATAAGTTAGTTGGAACTACTGTTATAGACGGTACAGAATACTACATAGTTCTAAATGACAAAGCATTTGAAAGACAAAAGATAGTTCTTAAAAAAATGTTGGAGCTTGGAAAAATAACTGAAAAAGAATATAAAGATGCGTTGAACTTCGATATAGTAGGATCAATAAAACCAGGAATTAAAAAATACCATCAAATGAGTAGCTACTCCACAGACTTTATAAAAGCACAAGCAACGAAAGAACTTATGAAACTCTTTAACGTTTCTGCCGACGAAGCTGAGTACAAACTACTTACCAATGGCTACCACATCATCAGCTCCATAGATAAATCAAAACAAAATCAACTGGAAAATGTATATGAAAATTTAAAAACATATATCGAAAATGGTGGCGAAAGCATAAATCTTTCAATCAATATAGATCCAAATGAAAATATAATCGACTGGGCAGGAAATCTCGTGTACTTAAATCACGATAAGTACTTCGACGAAAATTTCAATCTCAAAGTTTCAAAGGAAGACTACTCGATTTCTAATTCAAAAGATCTTTCAATCAACAAGAATTTTCTAAGAGTCGACAAGAAGATTGATATCATAGACACTTATAAATTTATCGATAAATCCCTTGTAACATATAATATTCAAGAGATTAAGGTACCTGATACTTCATTTAAAAATCAAAAGGATTATATAGTAATAGATCACGCGTTCTTAAATGAAAATCCAAATTTCTATAAAATTGTAGATGATAATTTAGTTATTTCAAATGAATTTATAAATATTGACAGAACGCCTACCACACAGCCTGAATCAGCATCTCTTATAACCGACGTAGACACTGGATATATAAGAGCAATAGTTGGAGGCCTCGATACAAAATCTAAAAATCAAAAGATTTTCAATAGAGCTTATGACAGCACGAGAAATCCAGGAAGCCTATTAAAACCATTTTCAGTCTATTTAGCTTCTCTTTTAAAAGGAGATAGACTCTCCGATGTGGTAGACGACACTCCTATGTATGTAGATGGAAATATGTGGCCATCCAATGAATATCGCGGCTACAAAGGACTTTTAACAAGAAGGCTTGCCCTTGAAAATAATTCAAATGTAGCAGCAGTTAAAATACTACAGGAAGTAGGGTTCCAAAAATCCGTTGAAACACTTAAATTAATCGGACTAATAAATGAAAATGACAGATTCTTAACTACAGGAGAAGATCCTTCGAGAAGCGATGAAACTTTGGACGGACTTGGTCTTGGAAATCTACATTACGGTTTCTCACCATATGACATGACCAAAGCCTATCTAACTGTTGCAAGGCTTGGAGATTATAAGGAGCCTACTGCAATTATAAAAATAATAGATAGCAGCGGAGCAGCTTTAGTAGATAACTCAAACCCAAGTGGAAAGAGAATTTATAAAGAAACTGTTGCTCATTTGCTAAGAGACGTATTAAGAACCAATGTTGCTCGTGGCGAACTAAAGCCTATGCTTAGAAAGTATGATCAAGGGGCTATGATGGGAATAAATAAAGATAGTAGTGATATGTGGCTAAGTGGATTTACCAATGACTATGTCATCACCACTTGGTTTGGTGCAGACTCTCCGAAGATTTCAATAAACATGGATAGAGACTATCTAATAAATACCTATAAAGAAATAGAAAAGATTGCACAAGACGGAGAACTTCCTGGCAAGTTTGAAACACCAGAAGGCATAGTTAAGAAATTTATCTGTGAAAAATCTGGAAAGCTTGGAACCAAACTCTGTGAAGAGGCACAAGACGGGTATTTGGAAAGTTTTGAAGCAACAAATGTGCCTACAGAATATTGCAAAGGACATGTTAAGCTTCTTATTTGTAACACATCAGGCAGACTCGCCGGAGAATACTGTCCAAAAGAAGATGTAGAGCTAAAGATCCTATTTAAGAGAGATAAGCCTTATAATTCGAAAGAACATGGAGGAATATATCCAGACGACTATCAATATGTACCTTCCCTTTACTGCAATGTTCACGATGAAGATTGGTACATGGAACATAAGAAAAGAGGTAGAAGATGAAAAAACTTAAACTGGCATTGCTAACTTTTAAGACTGCCAAAAAATTTACCAAAAGCCCAATGAAAAATTTCAAAAATATATATTTTGCAACGAGAAGAATCAAAAAGAGAAAGAAATATATGTAACTCCCCTCAGTGGGAGTTTTTCTTTTAGTTGAAATATTTTTTTAAAAGTGGTAAACTAAATAAGATGATTTGCGGAAGTGCTGGAATTGGCAGACAGGCATGTTTGAGGGGCATGTGCGACTATTCGCGTAGGGGTTCAAGTCCCCTTTTCCGCACCAATTAATACCGATACAATTGTGTCGGTTTTTTTATTTTTTTGTTTTAAAATTAAGATTCATAATAAAACTTAACTCCAAAAATTTATTTCAAAAAAAGCACCTTTTGAGATGCTTTTATTTTAGGGTATTAAGTATTGTGTCACAGGATTTTTTAATATTTTCATTAAAAACTTTATAAAAAATTTTGTCCTTATTTATAGAGTAATTGGCGTCATAGTATTTTATCATCAAGTCTTTAATTATAAGATCGAAGTTTTCTTCATCCACCAACTTCAAATAATTTTCGTATCTCTTTGGACTTATATATCTCTTTAAATTTTCAAATGCCGAGATAATCTCTTCTTTTTTCTTAAGTCCATAGTCACTTAAATAGTCGGACTTAATTCGCTCTGTTCTTCTTTCAATTGTGTCCTCAATTAAAAAAACTTTATCCGTCTGCGCCATAGCCTTTATAAGTTCCGCAGGAAGATTTATACTTCCTATGCGTGGGGACTCTCCTTCTACAAAGACTGGACCTTGTTTAAAACTTTTAAAGCTTTCCATAAGCTCCGACTCAAAGGTCTTTTGAGAAGGCTGCAATCCCATGCCTACTCCTCCAAAAAGGGAGCCTCTATGTCTTGCAAGACCTTCAAGGTCAAGGACATTCTCCCCCCTTTTCCTTAGCTCTTTTAAAATTTCCGTCTTGCCACAGCCAGTGTAGCCTTTAAGGACCACATACTCGTAATCCTTAAAAGTATCCATAAATTTAAGGACATACTTTCTATATGACTTGTATCCATAATTTAATTTGTAGACATTGTGCCCCAAGGTCTTTAAGAGATTAAAAAGTGCAGTAGAACGAAAACCTCCCCTAGAACAAAAGAGGACAACTTCATGATCTTCTTCCATTTGGGAAATGCGCTTATAGTAATCTGTAAGCTTAGGTGCAAAAAACTCCACACCTTTTTCCTTTGCTCCCGTCACATCTCCTGACGCATAGATAGTACCTACAATTTTTCTCTCCTCATTTGAAAGTACGGACATGGATATTGCCCCTAAAATTGTTCCGTCTTCAAATTCTTCTTCACTTCGCAAGTCAATAAAGATAGGATTTTTAAATTTTAAAATTTCTTCATAATCTGTCGCTTTAAACATAGTTTTATTATAGTAGTTTTAAAAAAATTTTTAAAGTGTTATAGTGAGTGTAGAGGTGAAATGATGAGGTTTCAAGTATGAAGGGTTTTAATGCAAAAATTCAGTCTACTCTTTAAAAGCAAATTTAGACATATTGGAAGTATTTAAGAGAAAGGAAGTCAGGAAGCTTTGCAATAAAAAAGCACCTTTATGGCGCTTTGAACATTATCTCTTTTCTTTCTTTGATTTTTTATTTTCTTTTTTACTTTCCTTTTTGTTGGACTTTTCTTCTGAGTTACTATTTTTCTTTGGTCCTTGCCCTACCACTACTACTCTATTTTTAGGTATATAGTATGATTTTAGATATTTTTCTACTTTTACTACTTCCCCATTCTTTTTGTATTCTTTATATGATGAGTAGTCGTAACCCTTGTTTCCTTTTGATTCTACTTGCACTTCTCCATCTGCTATTTTATCTGAATACTTGGTGATGGTTTCTGGTGTTTTTTCTCTTTCAAACTTGGTTACTAGGTCTATGTCATATTCCTTATCTTCATGATTTCCAAAAATTATAAATTCAATGGTATCATCAACTATTTTCGAGTCTATAAATATCTTGTGCTTTAGATTGTTTTTGAATTTTAAATCTTTATATCCTGGCGCTACTGCTGCGTCTGCTCCTCTTTCCACATATCCTATTGGTCGGGAGTGGTTGGATCTTTCTATTATTTCTATATCAGATCTTACTAGTGCGTTGTAGAGTGTGGTTGATACTTGGCAGATTCCTCCGCCCCAGCCTCTGTCAAACTCGCCATTTACGATTACTCCTGCTGATTTGAATCCTCCTGCCTCGTTCATCTCTCCGACTGTGTCGTTAAATGAAACTTCTTGTCCTGGTTCTACGAAGATGGCTGATACTTTCTTGGCTCCTAACTCAATATTATATTTTCTATTGTCTTCTGATTTGTGAAAATCTGTAACGAAGCTTGCAAGTACTGTATCTAGTCCATTGAAATATTCTGATTTAATCTCAGGCATTATAGGTAGTGCTTTTAATTCTATGGTATCTTTCTTTCCTAAAGAATCTTTGATCTCTTCTTTTAAATTTGATGTATCAAGGTATCTCCCCACGACTTCATCTTTCTTTACAAATTTGCCATCCACCTGTGAAATGGATGCATCTTCTTTTTTTATATAGACTTTATCCACTAGGTAGTCTATTGATTCTTGTACTTTTTCATCAGATATTATAGTTTTTGCATCTATATTGTGTGTAAATATAGGAAGTGTTATTATTCTGAAGAAATTCTTCACTTTATTTGGACTTCTTCCTACAGCGTAAGCTTCTTCCAAGGCATCCTTTATATCTTTGTCATATCCAAGCTCTGCAAGAGTTCTAGAATACTTTAAATCCCCTAAATTAAATTCTATGCTTTCAGATTTTTTCTCTTCTGTGTTTTCTTTAACCAGCTTCTTAGCTTCGTTGAAGTCAAGACCAGATACATTTACTGAATCAATCTTAACTCCATTGTGTATCTTTCCAGAGTCTTTAACTGAATAGTAGTAGCTAAAGAATAATATAAATAGAATTAGTACTGATATTGTTATATAGACTGTTTTCTTTACTTTATCCAGTTGCAATACTCTCTCACCTCACACAGACCACAATCTGGATTTCTTGCCATACATCTTCTTCTCCCATGGAAAATTATGAGGTGATGGGCCTTGGTCCACATGTTTTTGTCTATTCTCTTCATTAGAGCTTCCTCTGTCTTTTCAGGAGTCTTTTCATTTACTATGCCAATTCTATTCGAAACTCTAAAGACATGAGTGTCAACGGCTATGGCTGGTATGCCAAAGCAGTTAGACGCAACCACGTTTGCAGTTTTCTTGCCAACTCCTGGAAGTTTAACAAGCTCTTCTATTGTATTTGGAACTTCTCCATCGTATTCGTCTAGGATCATCTTCGATGCACCGTAGATGGATCTTGCTTTATTTCTATAGAAACCACAGGTTCGAATAAGTGGTTCTATCTTTGTTGCTCCAAGTTCTTCAAATTGCTGTGGGGTATTGTATTTTTTAAATAATTCTTCAGTCACCATATTTACTCTCACGTCTGTACATTGAGCTGAGAGAATGGTAGCCACCAAAAGTTCAAATGGAGTCGAATATTTTAATTCGCACTTTGCATCTGGATATGTTTTATTTAATATTTCTATTACTTCCGCTGTTTTCTTCTTACTTAAAATTCTCATAATACCTCCATAATTATTGTAACATAAAAAATTTTTAAATTAATAATTTTTCCATTTTGTAACAATAATTATTTGATGTTTATTGAGATTTTACCAAATTCCTGCTAAAGATTTATTTGTTTCTCTTGTTTTCTTTTTTGTGCCAAATTCTTCAAGATCGATGTTTGTTTCATCAAATGAATATTTTTCTAAAATATTTTTAAATAGTTCCACCCCATAGAGGATTCCTTCTTCATCTAGGTCGAATTTTTCGTGATGGGGTGGAAAGGAGGTAGCTTCACGACTTGATGTGCCAACATTTATAAATGTTCCCTTTACTAGGTTTGTAAATTCTGAGAAATCCTCTGCGCCTAGAGATGGTTTGGAATCCGTGATTACATTTTCGCTTCCAAGTATTTTTTTAGCTATGGTTTGCACTTCTTCAGTCAGTTCTTCGTCATTTTGAAGTATAGACGCTGCATTATAATTTTCAAATTCTGCATCGCAATCATGAACTTCAGCTACATTTTTAGAAATAAGTTCAATCTTCTTTAAGATTTTTTCTCTTAAATCCTTGTCTAGAGTCCTTAAAGTACCTTCTATATATGCGTCATTTGCGATGATATTATAAGCTGTGCCTGCGTTTAGTTTGCCAAGAGTTAAAACAACACTATCAAGTGGATTTACTCTTCTTGATACAATATTTTGTAGTTCAACGGCGATGGATGCTGCTGCAAGTAGGGCGTCTCTGCCAAGATGTGGTCTCGATCCATGTGCACTTTCGCCTTTTACATGGATCTTAAAAATATCGCAAGCTGCATTGATTGGGTCTGGTACAATTGCAACTTTGCCAACTGGAAGAGAACTTGCAACGTGGATTCCAAAAGCGTAGTCAACATCTTTTAGATGACCTGCTTTTACAAATTCTTTGGCTCCTCTTCCAATTTCTTCTGCTGCTTGGAAACAGAGTTTAATCGTTCCGTTTACTTCATCTTTTCTCTTTGCAATTATCTTAGCTGTTGCAAGAAGTCCTGCTACATGGGCGTCATGACCACATCCGTGAGATACCCCTTCATTAATAGATCTATAATCTGTTTCTATCTTATCTTTAAGTGGTAGTGCGTCCATATCTGCTCTTAAGAAAACTGTCGGACCGTCATTTTTTCCTTTTATTGTTGCAAGGATTCCAGTCTCACCTACATTTTCATATTTAATTCCAAGCTTACCTAGTTCTTCTTTTATAAAAGCCGATGTCTTATATTCTTTTAGTGATACTTCTGGATTTTTATGAAGATATCTTCTAGTTTCTACTACATAGTCTTTAAGTTCTAAAACTTCTTTTGAAATCATCTTCTGCCTCCCATTTAGGTTTTATTTTATTTCCAAGCTGCTATTGAAGAGCCTTTACTTTCTTCTTTGATCACTTCTTCAGTGTCATCAGATTGGTATGCCGCTACTATCTTTTTAAATACTTCGTTGTCCTTGTCTTCTGGTCTTGCTGCGATAACATTAATAAATGGTATTGAGTTATCGTCAACTGGTTCTAACAAAATTGCGTCTTCTGTTGGGATATATCCTGCGTCAGTTGCAACTCCGTTATTGATACATGATGCAGCTACGTCATCTAGTGCTCTTGCTGTTTGTGATGCATCCATTGGTATTATTTCTAGGTTCTTTGGATTTTCAATTATGTTTTTAGGTGTAAGTGGATCTCCAGGTTTTCCGTCAACTTTTATAAGTCCTGCAGTTTTAAGAAGAATTATTGATCTTGCTTGGTTTGAAACGTCATCTGGAATTGCAATCTTGTCTCCATCTTTTAATTCGCTTACGTCTTTTATTTTATTTGAATAGATTCCAAGTGGAGCTAGTACTGTCTTACCTATAGAAACTATATTTGATTTCTTATCTTCGTTGAAGTGATCTAGGAAGTTTTGATGTTGGAAAGAATTTAAATCAATATCTCCTGATAAAAGCGCTACGTTTGGTTGGTTGTAATCTGTGAATTCAACTAGTTCTGCTTTTATTCCTTCTTTTTCAAGCTTTTTAATTACAAAATCCCAAGTTTCATTCTTAGTTCCTACAACTCCTATCTTAACTGGACGATCTATTCCTACATTTTCATCTACCTTTTTTGCGGTATCTTTTGAACCACATGCTGTTAATACTACTGCTAATGCTACTACTGCTAAAAATTTAATTGTTTTTTTCATTTTTATACCTCATCTTTCTAATTTTTTAATTGCTAAATTTGATATTCCTTGTACTAAATACACAAGTATTAGTATTAGAACCATCGATACTATTACTATGTCGTCTTGAAATCTATTATAACCGGTGGCTATCGCAAGCTTACCTAAGTCTTGAGCTCCTATGGCTCCTGCCATTGCGCTAAGTCCGATTAAAGATATCATCGTAAGGGCTGAAACCCTTACTAAGTTTTGGAGTCCTTCTCTTAGATAGACTCTTGTGATTATATTAAATGGACTATCTCCCATTGAAATTGCAGCTTCTATAAGTCCTTTATCTATTGAAGATAGAGCTGATTCCACTTGTTTTGAATAGAATGGAAATGCTCCAAAGAACAGTGGAACTATTGCTGCTGTTGCTCCTATTCTTGTGCCTACGATTGCCTTTGTAAGTGGTGCTACCACTGCCAATAGAATTATAAATGGCACTGCACGAAGCAGGTTAATAATCTTGTCAAGTATGGAATTTAAAACTTTGTTTTCTAGGATTCCATCTTCTTTTGTGGTTACAAGCACTATTCCAAATATCAGTCCCACTATACCTGCAAAGATCGAAGTAAAAAATACCATATAAATTGTTTCTAAGGTTGCAGGTAAAAAATCACCTTTAATCGCTATCGCATTTTTAAAAAATTCACTCATTGTCTTCCTCCAGTCTAAGTTCTGTTACCCTAATATTTTTATCTCTCATGTAGTCAAAGGATTCTAATATTTTTTTGCAATCTCCTTTTAACGAAACTATAAGCACTCCCAATGGTGTATTCTGTATAAATTCTACATTTCCCCAAAGGATCGATGTAACTACATCAAACTTTTTATAAAGCTCAAGTATTATAGGTTCCAGTGTTGAATCTCCTATATAGTCAAGCCTTACTAGCTTTGAATTATCCGATGTCACCACATCTTTATTATTTTTTAAAGTTTCGAGTACTTCTTCTGATTGGATAGTGCTTTCAATAAACTCTTTAGTAAGTCTATGCTCTGGATTAGAAAATATTTCTAAAACAAACTTGCTCTCTACTATGTTTCCATCCTCCATCACTGCGCACTTGGTGCAAATGGATTTAACCACCTGCATTTCGTGAGTAATGATTACTATGGTGAGCCCTAGATCTTCATTTAACTTCTTCAAAAGTTTTAATATCTGATAAGTGTTTTGAGGATCCAGCGCCGAAGTAGATTCATCACAAAGAAGTATGTCAGGATCATTTGCAAGTGCTCTTGCTATTGCAACCCTCTGTCTTTGACCTCCTGAGAGCTTGCTAGGGTAATCATCTCTCTTTTCGTATATGTCCACCAGTTTCAAAAGTGATTCTACTTTTTCAATTCTCTCACTCTCTTTTAACTTTGAATGTTTTAAGGGATAGTATACATTTTCAAATATCGTTCTAGTTGAGAACAGATTGAAATGTTGAAAGATCATCCCTATCTTCATCCTCTTCTTTCTAAGTTCTTTCTCTGATAATTTTGTTATATCCTCTCCTTTTATATATATTTCTCCAGAGTCCGGTCTGGTAAGTAAATTTATGCATCTTACCAGGGTTGATTTACCAGCTCCAGAGTAACCAACAATTCCAAATATTTCTTTTTCTTTTATTTCAAGAGATACATCTCTTAGTGCGTGCACCACTTTGTTTTTATTTTCAAATGCTACACTTACATTCTTTAGCTCTATCATTTTGCCTCCCTTAAATTTAAATAAAAAAAACGCCCTTTCTATCCACATAGGATAAAAAGGACGAAATTATTCCGCGTTACCACCTTAACTTGCATTTCAAAAATGCCTCTTCATGTACCATCATACACTAACTCTATAACGGGAGTTCCCGTGTGATTCTAAATATCGAACCACCCCATCGAGGATCATGTTCAAAAGATTTCATCCTGCTACTCTCACCAAAATGTAGCTTCTCTGTAAAGACTAAAATTCTTTTTACTCTTCCTGTCCAATAGTTTTTAAATTTGTTTGTTTTGTTTTTTTTGAACTTGTTTTACATTGTACGGACTATTTAAAAATTTGTCAACACTATTTTTAAAAAATTTTTTTAATTTATTTTTTCCTTATTAAATTTATTATTAGTGTCTAAAATGTCTTATATGAGTAAAGACTACAGTCATATCATGAGCGTTTGCAAATTCAATAACTTCAGGATCTTTTACTGATCCACCTGGTTGTATTATAGCCTTGATGCCATACTTATTTAAAAGTTCCATGGTATCAGCGAAGAAAAATCCGTCTGATGCGAAGACTGCTCCTTCGATCTTATCTCCTGCTCTTTCAAGGGCTTCTTCAACTGCCCAAGATCTCTTAGTTTGACCTTGACCAATTCCCAATGTGCCGCCGTCTTTAGCCACTACAACCGAGTTAGATGCGCTTGCTTTAACGGCAGTCCATGCAAATCTAAGCTCTTTCATTTCTTCTTCTGTAGGTTTTCTATCGGTTACAACTTCAAGTTTTTCTTCATCTAAGTCCACATTGTCATATTCTTGAACGATTAATCCATTTAAAACTTCTTTAACAGACATTTTTATTTCAAAGTCATTGATTCTTGGCATTTCGATAAGTCTTATGTTTTTCTTCTTAGCTAGAAGTTCAAAGGCATCTTTTGCAAATGATGGAGCTACTACGATTTCTAGAAATATTTTAGAAAGCATCTCTGCAGTTTCTAAACCAACTTCTTTATTAAGGGCGATGATTCCTCCGAATATACTTTCATCATCACATTCGTATGCTTTTCTAAATGCTTCTGACAGAGTCGCTCCTGTACCCATTCCGCAAGGGTTTGTGTGTTTAACAGCAATTGCAGTTGGAATATCTCCGAAGTTCTTAAGTGCCTTTATTGCTCCATACATATCGTTTAAGTTGTTGTAGGAAATTTGTTTTCCATGAAGAACTTTATATTCAACTTTGTCTATATTTTCTTCTTCATAGAAGGCTGCCTTTTGATGTGGATTTTCTCCATATCTTAGGACTTCTTTTAGAACGTACCTAGGTTCAAGTATTTTGTCGAACTCTTCTTCTTCACCAAATGAATTGAAGTATCCAGCGATTAAACTGTCATATCTTGCAGTTAGATTAAAAGCTTCCTTTGCAAGAGTAAATCTAAAGTCTTCGTCACAAGAATTTTCTTTTAATCTCTTTAGAACTTCGTCGTATTGGTTTCTATTGGTTACGATTAGTACATCTTTATAATTTTTTGCAGCTGATCTAATCATAGATGGTCCGCCAATATCTATATTTTCGATCATTTCTTCGTGAGAAGTGCCTTTCTTTAGGCATTCTTCAAATGGATATAGGGAATTAACCACTATATCTATGGATGTTATACTATGTTCTTTTACAGTTTTTACATGTTCTTCATTATCTCTTTTATAGAGGATTGCTCCATGTATAAGTGGATTTAAAGTCTTAACTCTTCCATTTAAAATTTCTGGGAATTTGGTAACTTCGTCAATTTCTATTACTTTAAGTCCGCTTTCTTTTAATTTTTTGTATGTTCCACCTGTACTTACTATTTCGTAACCAAGTTTTTCAAGTTCGGTTGCAAATTCTACGATTCCTTCTTTGTCATATACTGAAATTAGTGCACGCATCAATTATTACTCCTTATCTTTACTCTATTTCCTACTACTTCTAAATTTCCATGGGCGAATAATTTTACAGACTCAGGTAAGATTTTATGTTCTTCCTTCAAAATTTCTTGTTGTAATCTATCCGCATCATAAGAAAAATCTACATTCACTACCTTTTGTAAAATTATCGGACCTGCATCGGCGATTTTATTTACAAAATGCGTTGTGCATCCACTTACCTTCACTCCTCTTTCTATGGCAGCTTCATGGACTTTTATTCCATAGTAGCCCATTCCACAAAATGACGGGATCAGTGATGGATGTATGTTTATAATTCTATTTGGAAATTCGTCTATAATACTTTCTGGAATTATCTTTAAGTATCCAGCTAAAACAACTAAATCTATTTCGTATTCTTTTAATTTTTTTAATATCTCTTCATTGTCTTTGATGAAGAAATTATCTATTCCTTCGTTTTCTGCTCTTTTAAGTCCAAATGCTTTTTCTCTATTTGAAATGACTAGAGAAACTTCTGCTCCAAAATCTCTATCGTTTTTCGAAGCGTCAATTATAGCTTGAAGATTTGAACCTGATCCAGAAACTAGGACAGCTACTTTAGTATTTGAGTTCGATTTCATCGCCATCTACAACTTTTCCGATCTCATAGATAGAGTCGTAATCTTTAAAATGGTCAAGTACCTTTTCTCTATCGGATTCCTTAACTACAAACACCATTCCAAGACCCATATTAAATGTGCTATACATTTCTTTTAAATCAAGATTTCCCCATTTCTTTAAAAGTTCAAAGATATATGGAACCTTTACATTCGTTACATCTATCTTAGCTGTAAGTCCTTCTGGCATCATTCTAGGTATGTTTTCGTAGTAGCCGCCGCCAGTTATGTGGCAAGCTCCCTTAACTTCTACCTTTTCCATAAGTTCAAGCATTTCTCTCACATAGATTCTAGTTGGTGTTAGAAGTGTCTCTCCTAGAGATTTTTCTAAACCTTCAACTTTATCTGTAAGTTCGTGTCCTGATCTTTCAGAAACTATCTTTCTAACTAATGAATATCCATTTGAATGTATTCCAGATGATGAAAGTCCAAATATGATGTCACCTTCCTTAATTGTAGATCCATCGATGATCTTATCCTTGTCTACAATTCCAACTGCAAATCCAGCTAAATCATAGTCTTCTCCATGATAGACTCCTGGCATCTCTGCAGTTTCTCCACCGATTAGCGCCATATTTGATATCTTGCAACCTTCTGTCACACCTTTTACAATTTCTGCCATTCTATGAGGTTCAAGCTTCGCTGTTCCAATATAATCCAAGAAAAATAATGGTTTTGCACCTTGGCAAAGTATATCATTTACGCACATGGCAACACAGTCTATTCCAACTGTGTCGTTTATATCCATACTTTGCGCTATGATAACCTTGGTACCTACACCATCTGTTCCAGAAACTAGTACTGGATTTTTATAATTCATACCTTCCAGACTGAATAGCCCAGAAAATCCACCTATTGATGATAGAACTTCCTTACCATGGGTCGCTTCTACCATAGATTTTATAAGTTTTACTTCCTTTGCTCCAGCTTCAACATCAACGCCAGAATCTTTGTAATTAATTGACATCTTCATCTCCTTATTCAAATGGATCGTATCCACCAAAACATCTTTCATAGAACTCACCATTTCCACAAGCTCTATTTAGTCCGTCCAAACTTAAAAATGCTAGGGAATCTGCACCTATAAGTTTACGGATATCTTCCACAGATCTTCCGTTTGCGATTAATTTTTCTGGACTAGGTACGTCGAATGTAAGAGACTCTGATCTTATTACTGGAGGGCTCGCAATCCTCACGTGGGCTTCTTTTGCTCCAGAATCTCTAAGTATTTCTATGACGTGTTTTATTGTATTTCCTCTTACTATTGAGTCGTCTACAAGGACTACTCTCTTGCCTTCAATTAGAGATCTTATAGGCGATAATTTCATCTTTACGCCTTTTTTTCTCATTTCATCTGATGGAAGTATAAATGTCCTTCCAATATATCTGTTTCTAACTATTGCTTTTTCATATCTTATACAAGAAGCTCTTGAAAATCCAAGTGCTGATATCATTCCCGAATCTGGTGATCCTACTACTATATCTGCATTTACTGGAGATTCTTTGCAGAGTTCCATACCCATATTTATTCTTGATCTGTAGACGCTTGTTCCATTTATGAATGAATCTGGTCTAGCTGTATATACGAAGTCAAATACACATGGTGTTGCCGTGAAGTTTCCAGCTCTTAGTGATTTTACTTCGTCCTTTGTAACTAATACAATTTCTCCTGGTAGTAGATCTCTTTCTACTTCTGCATCGGCTCCTGTGATTCCACAAGTTTCTGTTGAGAAGATGATTTCTGAGTCAATCTTTCCCATTGAAAGTGGTTTTATTCCGTGAGGGTCTCTTATTGCTATCATCTTATCTTTTTTTGCAAAGATAATTGAGTATGCTCCCTTTAAGTTTAGGATATATTCAGGTATTTTTTCAATTGGACCGTTTAAGACAGTAGCTATTTCTTCTACATCTCTATCATCTAAAAATTTGCCGTCTACAGCTATAATTACTTGGTCCTTGCCATCTGGATAGTATTGCCATGGCATAGGTAGTGTAGTGATATCATCATCTGAATATTCATACTTAACATGACCGATTCCTGCGTATCCACCGATACTGTTTTTGTTGTCGTGCTTTATATTATCAGATACTAGGCCTCTTCCCTTGATCTCAGATATCTTTTCATTTTCAATTAAGCATATGCCCATGGCCTCTTGTCCTCTGTGTTGAAGGGCATAGAGACCAGCATAAATTCTTAAAAATACATTTTTATTTTTCTTTTGAGAAAAAACTCCATATATTGCGCTCAAATTTTAGTCCTCGTAAATATATTCAGTTTCTTTTATCTTTTCTTCCATATCAAGTTTCATTTGTTTAAGTTTGTTTCTTAAATTTTCATCTGAAACTGCTAGTATTTCTGCAGCTAGGATTGCAGCATTTTCTCCACCATTTATAGCTACTGTTGCTACTGGTACTCCACTTGGCATTTCAACTGTTGAAAGTAATGCTTCAAGTCCACCTAGTGTTGAACTCTTAACTGGGATTCCAATTACAGGTCTTGTGGTCATGGCAGCTATAACTCCACTTAAGTGTGCTGCTTTTCCTGCGATTCCTATAAATACTTTTGATTCTTCTTCTGCAGATTTTACATATTCTTCAAGAAGTTTTGTAGCTCTGTGGGCAGAGATTACTTTAACTTCTGTTTCTATATCAAATGATTTTAACTTTCTAACTACTTTGTCTGCTATTTCCTTATCAGAAATAGAGCCCATTATAACTGAAACTCTCATTCTTTCTCCGTTCTTTAAATAAATTAAATATCTAAATATTTAGATAGTTCAAGTGGTTCGATGTACTTGCCGTCTTTGTATGCTCTCATGTTTCCACCACTTACTTCGTCGATTAAAACAATTTCTCCATTTTCTTTAAGTCTTCCGTATTCAAGTTTGATGTCGTATAGTTTTAGTCCTTTTTCTTCTAATATGTCTCTTATGATTTCAGCGTTTTCAAGGTTTTGTCTTACTATTTCGTCGTATTCTTCTGCTGTTAATATATTTAGAGCTACAAGTCCATCTTTAGTGATTAGTGGGTCATTTCTATCATCATCTTTTAATGTTATTTCTGTGTATCCTGGAAGTGGTTTGCCTTCTTCGATATAGCTTCCGTATCTTCTTATAAATGATCCTACAGCTACAAATCTTGTTATTACTTCAAGTCCATGACCAAAGATGGTTATAGGTTCAACTTCCATTAAATTGTTTTCAAGATCAGAGTCAACATAGTGGCTCTTTACATTTTTTTCACGAAGTTTTTCAAAGAAGAATTTAGAAACTTTTAAGCATTCGCTACCTGCTCCTTCAACAGATCCTGCGACTTCATTTCCGCCTGTATCAAATACACCATCTGTTCCAGTCATGGTATCTTTAAATTTTAAAAATATCTTTCCATCTTCTGATTCTAGTACGTTTTTTGTCTTACCTTCGTAAATTGTTTTCATAATACACTCCTTAAATTTTTTCATTAAAAGAGCCCAGAAAGATAGGTCAGCGAAACCTATCCTCCTGGGCTTTTGTCCCTTCGGTGTAGTGCATAGCACTGTGCCGCTTGGTCCTTTACGATTGTACGGATCCCTAGGCACTCTTTCGCTCAAATTTCTTGAGCACTTTCTAATGCAATAATACCAGTAAGAAATTATACTGTCAACAAGATTTTTTCATGAGATGTAAAAAAATAATTTCTTACAAGTTTTAAAAATATAACAAAAAAAGAGACACGAGGTCTCTTAATTTACATTGTAAATGTAGCTATCTTAAGCATATTGTTTGCTTCTTCTAGTTTTATATCCCATTTAGATTTTCTTCCCATAGCTTTCATAAGCTCTTCGAAGTAATACATTATTACACCACAGTCAACTAGCGTCTTAGTTCTATCATATGTTTCTACCATATAAAGTTCCATAGCTGAATTCTTAATCAAAAATCTCCATGGTTGTAGGTTCATGTAGTTAGGTGCGTATCTAATAGTTGACATAATATTTAGAATTCCGTATTGTTCCAAATCTTCTGGAGTTGCAGGATGATTAAAATCATCTACAAAAACTATTTCTGATACAGGTTTTCTTTCGCTTTGAGTCTTAGGATCGAAAAGTTTTCTAGCTTTTGGATATCCAAATGCGATTAGATAAGAAATATTGGCTCCTTCTTCACCAAATACTGCTTTACAAGTCATTTCATCTACATTATCAACTGTAATCCAGCAAGTTGAAAGTCCAAGTCTAATAAGTTCTGTGTTTATTTTTTCAAGATAATATCCTATTTTTAGTTTGTCTTCATCTGAATTTCCTTTTGCAGAAAGACCGATGTAATGAGGTGCAACTATCATTGTGTTATTATATCCAGCTTTTCCTTCTAGTCCTTTTGAAATGATCTTTCCATTTTCAAAGAGAATGTAGTTTTCTTCTTCTGAGTTATTGATTATTGATTTAACTTTGTTTAAAATTTCTGCATCAGCAGATTTGTCTGTGAAGTTTCTAACTGATTTTCTTTTTTCTAAAAAGTTTGTAAGTAACATATTAACCTCCGATAAAAATTCTGATTTTCTCATATAGAATTAAGTATAGTATCCAAGCTATAAAAGCTCCTGCCACCGTATCTGTTGGATAGTGAACTCCAAGATATACTCTTGAAATAGCCATAAGAATTGCAAATATTAGAAATACATAAAAATATTGTGGAAATATGCTTTTTAATACGAAAAATATTGTAAAAGCAGCATTGGTATGGCCAGATGGAAATGAATAGTCATTTAAATCTATTCCCAGTGTATTTATAAATTCATCTACCCAGTATGGCCTAGGTCTCTTTCTAATAATCTTTATGATGTGAACCACAATTCCGTTTACTACTAGCATTGAGCCTAGTTGCAGTCCTATATTTCTAGTTGATGCTATTAAAATAAGTAGAGCTGTCATTATTGTTAAAAATACTGGATCACAAATATGTGTGAAATTTTTAAAGAAGACGTCTAAAGGATGACATTTAATCTTCTTATTAAGTATCTCTATAATAAGAGAATCAAATTTTTTTATAAATTTACCCATTACTTTTATTATAATACAGAAAACAAATGATTTAAAGGAGTTTTGTGATACTTTAGTTATTATATTAATAATATTTAGACAAGCAAAAAACCAAAAGCGAATTTATTTTTCACCTTTGGTTTGTAATTTATAATATTTCTTTTTTAATAATTTTTAAATTTTCGTCTAGTGTATATACGATTGGTTCTCCTGTTGCTATCTCTACAGAAGTTATCTCTTCATCGGATATATTTTCAATATATTTTGTAATTGATCTAAGACTATTTCCATGGGCTGCCACTAGTACATTTTTGCCAGAGATTAAGCTTGGTCCAATTTGATCCATAAAAAATGGAAGAGTTCTTTCCATTGTAAGTTTTAAACTTTCTCCATCAGGAATTACATCTTGAGGAAAATCTCTGTACTTTCTATCCCTATGAGCAGAGTTTTCATCGTCTTTGTCCATTAGTGGTGGTGCTATATCAAAGGATCTTCTCCAGATATGCACTTGTTCGTCGCCGTATTTTTCTGCGGTATCCTTTTTATTAAGTCCTTGTAGTGCACCGTAATGTCTTTCGTTTAATCTCCAGGTTTTAACAGTTTCTATAAAGAGACTATCCATCTCTTCAAGAGCGATATTTAATGTCTTTATGGCTCTCTTTAAGTATGAAGTGTAGGCGATATCAAATTCGATACCAGCTTCTTTTAATTTTCTTCCAGCAGATTTTGCTTCTTCTACTCCTTTTTCTGAAAGATCTACATCCTTCCATCCAGTGAATAGATTTAGTTTGTTCCACTCGCTTTGTCCATGTCTTAATAATACTAACTTCATTTTGACCTCCAAAATATTCTAGTTTCATTTTGACATATTAGAAATAACTTGTCAAAACTAGTCAGTTAAAATCTTCTCCCAATTATAAAATTTATTTAGATTTTCTACATAATTTTTGTATTCTTCTTTACTATTAGCATGAACTACAGCTTCAAATATGGCTTGTAAGTAGCTCGACATGAAAATATGTAGTTCTTCTTCTGATATTTCAGGAGTTCCTTCTTTAGATGATAGATATTTGTATGCAACGTCTGACATTGACTTGGCTACATTGTGGAAAAATTCAGCATACTTTGTACCTTCTGCAGCATTTAGAAGTAGTATCAAATTATCCTTATGTTCATAAAAATTTAGAAGTGTGTCTTCATCTTGGCTTCCATTTATTACCTTTTTAATGAAGGTTGGCATACCATCATGGGGAGATGAAACAAGATTCTTGACTGACTGAACAGACGGAGACACTATCGTTTCGAAGAGATCTGTCTTGGATTTAAATCTTCTATAAAATGCTCCAGTAGTTATATTTGATTTTTTGCAAATTTCTTGAAGAGATGCTTTTTCAAATCCATTTTCAAGGAATTCATTCTTGCCACATTCTATTATAGATTTAGTTATTTCATCTTTCATATCTTTCTCCTCTCGACAATAATTCTTCTATTTATTATAGTATCATATTGAGAATTAAAGTCAATAGGAAACGATAATCTATTTATCAATAAATTTTTCAAACAATTTATTTCTATTATTATGTGGAAATTTTACTTCTCTATAGTTTAACTCTTTTAAAATATTTTCTAAATCATTTTTTCCACTGCCTAGTTCAATTTTTAAAATTTCAAGTTTCATATCTGACGTCTTTTGCTCTATAAATGAAATCAGTGCCGTAAAAGATTTTTTAGAGCAGAAGGAAGCTTCTATTTCTGAAATAAGTAAGCAGTCATCATTAGATAGATTGTTCCCGTTGTCAATTTTATTCTTTTCTTTAAGCGTAAAGCTTGCCAAAGTCTTTTCTTCATATTTAAATATATAACTATCTTTCTTTTCTTCTATAGAATAACCAAGGTCTATTTCAATTTCATCTTTTAGCTCAATTGAGTCCTTAGTTACTCGGCTATTGAAACCCACTATCTCAACTCCTGCTTCCATAGATTTTAGAAGCTCTTTAGACCAAAGTGGATCTGTTGCAATATTTGCTGTAAAGAAATCCATCTCTTCAAACAAAACCACTATGACAAGTACCGCAATCTTTCCTTTACTCTTTGCATCTGCAAGCTCAATTAAATGTTTTCTGCCTCTTTCTGTAGGAGATCCTGGAAACATGGAAATATTATTTCTCTTTAAATTTACAGACTTAACTTCTATGAAACCTTCTTCTCCGTCAATGGTTGTAAATCCAAAATCGAACCTGGAATGGGAGTAAGTGACTTCTTTCTTTAAATCTTTTATCTTTAAATCAGTCAGTATTTCTCCACCGATTATTTTTTCATACACCAAGTCATTTGCAACTGTTGAGACTATATTTAAAATCTCACCATTTTTTACGATGGATATAAGTGTGTAGGGAGTCTTTCTCTTTTTATTTAAAGCTTCTTCTAAATAACATTTCGCCCCTGGAATCAAAAGTTCTCTAAGCCTTGCTGTGGTTGGCAGATGAGCAAGTTTAACCTCTCCATCAACTTCTACTTCTGCTGTAAATCTATTTAATTTTCTTAAAAATATTCCCTCAATAATATTTTTATACTTCATAGAATTTTCTTCTCTCGCCTACATTTTGTCTTGAAATTTCAAGTAGGTTTAATTTCGTAAATCCATGAACGCTTAGCCTTAGATTCATGGTGCTATTTAATTTCTTCGCCAGACCTAAGATTTTATCCTGGTCTTTTTTATCCTTCATATTTATGAGATCTACAAGGATGATTCCAGAAATATTCCTAAGTTTTATCTGCCACATTATCTCTTCTATCGCTTCTCTATTGGTTGAAAATGCTAAGTTTTTCATATTTGTATCCCAATTTTTATCAGAGTTTACATCGATAACTGTAAGAGCAGTGGTGTACTCAATTACGATATTTCCTCCCGACTTAAGCTCAACCTTTTCTTCAAATGATTTCAAATAATCTAGGTAAATCTTTGAATACTTGATTTCAAAATTCTTGTCGTAGTTTATTTTATAAATATCCTTATATTTTTTATAGATTTCTCTGTCGTTGGTTGTGATTTCATCGTCGTACCTATCTAGGACTTCCTGTACCACATCCCTCCTATACAGAAGTCTCGGTGCCGGTTCAAAATCTTTTTCGAAGTTGACTTCTTTATAAATAGAGCTCAAAGCTTCGTACTCACTCCTAAGCTCTTCCTCTGTTGCAGATTTTGATTCCGTTCTAAAGAGCACCCCTTCGAAACTATATTTCTTTAGATCTTGGGCTTCATCTTTCGATAATTTCTTGGAGAATTTATTGTCTCCACCGATTTTCACCATGTATCTTCCAGGGATCGTTATCTCACTTGTGCCTCGTGGAAATTTACCTTCTGTAGTCTTATCTATTTGCAAAAGTTTTTTGTCGCCTATATTTAAAGGACCGCAGTCTTTCTTCCTAAGATAGACCTTGGTCCTTCCAATATCTAAAAAATACGCCTCAAGTGATGGATTGTATTCGACTACCCTTGCCAAGTAAATGTCATCAATCAAATTATCGTCACCAAATTCAAATATCTCTTCCAAGCGATCTCTATATATAAAAATTTGTTTAGATTTTGAGTCAATATATATCAAAATACCATCCCCTCTTCTCTAAAACTAAAGTATCTTCCACTCCCTATTACAATATGATCAACTAGTTCAATATTTAATATTTCTCCAGCTTTTAAAAGTACATTTGTGATATCAATATCCTTTGAAGATGGCTTAGGATCTCCCGATGGATGATTATGACTTATGATGATTGAATGGGCATTTACTTCGATAGCTTCTCTAAATACTTCCCTCGGATGGACCACCGTTCTATCAAGAGTTCCTTTTGAAATTTCAGTCGATTTGATAAGACATTTCTTCGTATCTAAAGAAAGTACACGAAATGATTCGTATGGAAGATGGCTCATCTGTGGGCTTAGAAATTCATATATTGCCATTGGATTATTTAGAAGGAGTTTTTCAAATTTAGAAACTGTAGATATTCGTCTTGCTAGTTCAAGAGCTGCAGATACCATGGCAGCCTTGCTCGGTCCAAACCCCTTGATCCTCATTATGTCCGATGGACGAAGTTTTGTAAGCTCACCGATTCCTCCATAGGCATTTAAAAGTTTTTGGCAAAGTTCCACCGCAGTTTCTTCTTTCGTGCCAGTCCTAATTATAAGGGCGATTAACTCTGCATTGGAAAGAGATGATTCTCCTTCCGCAAATAGTTTTTCCTGTGGACGATCTTCTATTGGAAGATCCTTTATGGTTTTCTTAGCCACGTCAATCTTTTCAATTTTTTCTAAATTTTTTAAACTCTCATTAAATTCCATTTAATCTTCCCTCATCTATCTTTTTGATTACAGATTTAACTTCTTCTAGTGGTAGCCCAACTATATTTAGAAAACTTCCTTCGTAGTGAGAAACTAAGACTTTGCCTATTCCTTGAATGCCATAGGAGCCCGCCTTGTCCACGTATTCATCGGTATTTAAATATTCATCGATATCAGAGTCACTTAAATCTTTAAAAGTTACAGAACTTGAAACATAGTCAGTATACTTTATTTTTCTATCCAAATTTATAATTGCAAATGCGGTTATGACTCTATGTTCCCTGCCAGAAAGTGACTTCAAAGTTTTAAAAGCATCTTCCCTATCCTTTGGCTTACCGAGAACCTTGCCATCTAGCACCACAATTGTATCTGCGGACAAAATAGTTTCCTTTGGATAATCCTCAGCAACTGACGCAGCTTTTTCAAAGGCGAGAGATATGCAGTTGGAAATAGGATCTTCTACGAATCCAATCTTTTCTTCAATCTGTGGTTTCACAGTTTCGATTTCAAACTCATCTTTTAAAATTTCTATTCTTCTCGGCGAAGTGGAAGCGAGTATTAATTTCTCCATTTTATCTCCTTATGTTTTGAAACATTTTTTGAAATATAGTAACTTGCAAGACCTACAAAATATCCGGTAAATATCCCCATCAAAAGTAAGTATGGAAGATATGAAATAAGCGTCGTGCTCTTTAAAATAAATATCGCCGCTACAATTTGACCGAAGTTATGAAATGCAGATCCGATTTCAGAAACTCCGATTGGGCTTAGATACTTTCTAAGATATTTATGGGAGAGAATCATCGCAACGGATGAAAAAAGTGCCCCATTTGCAGAAAATATAAATGCACTTACTGCACCAGTTACAAGCATGAGCACTATGGATTTAAAAATCATAATTAAAAATCCTTCTCTGTAACCTAGCGTATATATAGCTACCAAAACCACCATGTTTGATAGTCCAAGTTTCGCCCCTGGTACCGGAATAGGAAGTGGAATTTGTGATTCAAATGCTCCGAGCACTATTCCTAGTGCCACTAAAAGTGATATGAATAATAATCTTTTTGTCTCTTTCAATGTAATAACACATCCAATCCGTCGTCTCCAGGCTCAATCTCAATCACCAGTCTATTTGGAAGACACACTATTGACTCTCCCTTTGAAGTAATTTCGCCCATCTTCATACATAGTTTGTCCTTGCAATCTGATTCAACCATCTTAACTCCATGCTTTGTAAACATAATTTCATTGTCCCCAAACTCAGTGTGAATATGCTCAACCTTGCCTTCCATATTGCCATCCACCTTGATGGTTTTTACAACCTTTCCATTTACCTTTATGTTTATTGTAGAACCTTCAACGAAGGCTCCCTTTCTAGTTGAAAATAATATTACAAAAGCGATTAAAACGATGGATATGATTACGATTAAATCTCCAATTTTAAAAACTTTTTCTTTAAATAATGATTCTTTCATAAGTACATTTTAACATAGATTTATTTTAAGTAGCAAAATTATAAAAACAAATATCAAATTGGGTATAATAACAAAAAATGAACAGGATTTAGGAGGAATTGGATGATAAAACATTATATAAAAGATCACATCGCAGTGGTGACTCTATCGAGAGAAGGAGGTTTAAACGCCCTTTCATCACAAATGCTCGAAGATCTTTTAAAAATTTATAGAGATTTAGAAAATAATGACGATGTAAAGATTGTCGTTTTAAATTCAGATAGAAGAGATTTCTGCGCAGGAGGAGACTTAAAAGAAGTATATGAATCTTTTTCAAAGTGCAAGGACAGAAAATGTCTTATGAGTTATTTTACAAAGGAGTACGACCTAGATCTATTCCTAGCAACTACCAAGAAACCAACCATCACATTTTGGACTGGAGTTTCTATGGGTGGCGGTGTAGGACTTACAATGCACTCAAGTATAATAATTGCAGATAAAACTGTGAGATTTGCAATGCCAGAAACCAAGCTTGGAATCGTCCCAGATGTAGGAGTTGGTACTGTCCTTTCAAAGATCGATAGACCAACTGCAAACTATATAACTCTTAACTCAAAGATAATCTCTGCATCAGATATTAAGCATCTTGGAATCGTTGACTATCTTGTGGAAAAATCTGAAACCAATGAAATCTTGGATGAATTATTTAAACTTGCAAATGAAAATAATTCCACAGAAGAAATAATGAAGGATTTCAAAGAAACGCTAAAGGATTATAGTATTCCTACCAAGAAGACTGAACTAACCTTCAACGAAGAAAAGATAAATAAATACTACGACAAAGATTCTGTATTTGAAATTGTAAAAGCTCTTAAAGAAGACAAGGACGACGAGTTTGCCAAAACATCTTTGGAAGAGCTTGAAAATGTCTCTCCATACAGCATGGTGCTACAATTTGAAAAGCTAAAGGCTGGAGAAAAATGGGACAGAGTTGAAACTCTTAAAAGAGACTGGCTGTATATCTTAGACTCTAGTTTGAGAGGCGACTTTGAAGAAGGCATACGCTCAGTTTTAATTGACAAGGACAATAATCCAAATTGGAAGCATAAAACTTTGGAAGAAGTTGACATGGATGAGATTCACCACGTCCTATACGAAAGAGAAACTAAATATAATTAAAATAATCCCCTTAATGTGGTGACCCCATAAAGTTGGACCTAATACCAGGACTTGTAGTTTACTTTTCCTGGTATTATTTTATTCCTTTCCACCCCTAGGGGTGGAAAAATT
>QWCE01000896.1_pt1 | contig 51353 bp, 59 predicted proteins | sample 1972531 | NCBI WGS metagenome assembly QWCE01 (sample SAMN09866716, study PRJNA288562) | Human gut metagenome isolate term4_stool, whole genome shotgun sequencing... | reverse complement strand
GTTCCCGGCCACCAGCCCGCAGAACACCACGAACGCCATGAACATGGCCAGTCCCTGCAGGAACACCGGATCTCCCGTCTCCATCGCCCATTCCATCGTACCCAGCCCCGCTAGCATGAGCATCAGGCTGATCACCCAGCCGTATAGTATGATCCTTCCTCTCATATCACCGGCCCTCCCTTAATTGCGCCTTCGCCTTGATCTTGATCTCGTACACCAGCCCCGGGTCCAGCAACTCCATCCAGCCGAACCGGGTATCCAGCAGCCTGCCCAGCACCGCCCAATTTTCCAGCGATACGCAGTCGTTGTAGTTGTACCACTGGCTCTCGCCCGTCTCCGGATCCAGCCCCACGATCCCCCAGAACGCCTTTCCCGGGTTCCCGATCCGCACCTTGCAGCAATCCGTGGCGTACACCGCCTTGAACACCGGCCGCTCCTCCTCCTTCTCGCCGGTATAGACCAGCATCTTGAAGTTCACGCCATACTGCGAGTCCATCTCGAATGGGGCCTCGCACAATTCCTTGTAATTAATTTTCTCTGCCATAATTCTCAATTTTTAATTTTTAATTTTCAATTTCCAAGCCCCGCCGCCGGTCTCGCTCCGGCACTTGCAAGCCTTTAACTTTCTTGGCGGGATAGTCTTGGTTTTGGTTAAATTGCCTATCTTTAGGCGGTCAAACATAAAATTCAATATCATGAAAATTTATTCTTTCAAATGTTCGGTCGCTATGGGTAATATGTCCACGTTGGAGACCGATACCATGAAAAAAGCTATGGCTGATTTCTTGAAATCATTTCACGTGAAGCCCTCCATTTGCAAAGTACGATGTGGCGAATCAAAGTATGATTATTACTATGATGCGGATATCTCTTACGAAACCTCTGAATATCTAAAGGTTCTGCGCTTTTCCGAATCTCTTCGAGCCTTTTGTCTTTTTTGGAGCATGTCTTATCATGAGTATTACCTACATGAGACTGAGAGGCCGGATCGTGAAATCCCGAAATTTGAGATTTAGCAAGTTCCCCATTTGAATCAAATTTCGCTTTTGTCTGATTTTTCATTTCAATTCGATTTAAATGTTAATTACTTCTAGGACCCTCTCTATCGTCAAGACTGATTGTTGGCATGTATTCTTCATCCCACTTGATACACATCAGCTCGCACACCGGGCGGGGCTCCGGATAGACCCGCCCCTCCTTGCGGTTATACTTGGCATAGTCCGTGATCTCCCGCACGATCCTCTCGCTCATGGTCATCCCGGCATACACCTTCCGTACGTGGCCCAGCGACACCCCCAACTGATCCGCCGTCATCTCCAGCTCGTCCCGGCTGATATACGGCTTCACCCTTTGTTTCCATTCCTCGAAGTACGGGCGGTACTTCGGCAGAGGCAATTTCTTTCGTTCCGGCTCTACCGCCGACTGGCCGTATGACCCGGTGCGACGGATGGCGGGAAGGACCTCGCCGGTCACCCATTTACGGAAGGCGCGGGCTTCGGGCTTGCGGGACTGGAAGATCAGGTTGTAGAGGCCGGATTCGTTGATGAACCACATTTCACGCCTTTGACCTGATACGAATACTGTTCGCATCAGCTTTTCGTCATCATCTAATCGCTTGACTGTGTTGCTGACTTCTGACAATTCCAATGCCGCACACACATCTTTAGCGATAAACCATGCTTGGTTGTTGACCTCTTTCATGCGAATATTCACATTCGACTCTTCATTGTAAAATACTTGCAGTTTTGTTTCCATTTGAATTCGATTTAAATGATTGTTACTTCCTTATAAGGATTCTCCACCTTTTTCTTGGTGATCTCATACATATCACCACCGTGGTTCAGTGCGTAAGCCCGGATCAGCTTGGCCGATGGGCTGTTCGTGTCGAATCGGAGTGCGGACTGGACTGTTCTCTCCGTTACATCTAACTTCTTTGCGATCTCCCGCTGCAACTCCAGCGTGATTTCAATCTCATTGCGCTTTTCTTCCATATTCTTTTAATTGTTATATGTTTTATTACTACTTTTAGAGCGTCTTCTAATTGGAAGACTTTGCAAAGCTATTCAGAATTTCTGAAATAGCAAATAAAAATTCAGAAAAATTGAAATAATATTTCAGAAATCATGGACAAAGAATCTATCAATAAGCGATTCATAGTAGCTGTAAACTACTTATTATCAAGTGGGACGGTGTCTGGAAAAGGTGTTATTTCCGACTCCTTGGATATAAAGCCATCTAAATTTTCAGAAATACTGAATTCAAGAATGAATGTAGGGGCTGATTTGATTGCAACCCTGAGTGATTTATACAATATTGATGCGAATTGGTTACTTAACGGCCGTGGTTCCATGTTGAAAGAAGAGCAAAAACAATCTGAGGAACCTTTGGTTGTCATGTCAGCTTCTACCGATGACTTTGTTCGTATTCCAATCGTAGACATTTCAGTTGCTGCTGGATCTGGTTATAACAACCCAGACTATATAGAAGAAGTAGAATGTATATCCATGCCGGCTTCCATGATAAAAGACGGGAAAGTCTATCTATGTGTTCGCGTGAAAGGACAGAGTATGGTCCCATCTATTTTGGATGGTGGCTATTTGATCATACGAAAAGTTGATCGTTGCGAATGGGAAGGAATCCGTGATAATTATGTATATGTAGTGAGCGACATGGAGGGGAAGGCATACGTAAAACGTTTAAAGAATCGTTTACGTCAGCATGGTTTCGTTGTTTGCATGTCAGACAATGCCGATAAGCAGAATTACCCTAATTTCAATATATACGAAGAGGAATTGAATACCATCTGGTATGCCGAATGGTATTTTAGCGCAAAGATCCCGAATATCCAAGAATCTTATTATCGCAAACAAGGAGAATTAGAGGATCGGTTAGATGAACTGACCGCCCAGTTCCAGCAATTTCAAAAGGCATTAAACAGTAATAATTGAATATCAATAACCCGCGGAAGCCTAAAAGATATAAAAATATGAATGATATTATTTTAACCAAATGGGAAAGACGGTTAATGTTAGCCCTTAAAGAAGAAGGCGAAGTGACATTGGATGATATCCCGAATTTCACACAAGAATTATTCAATGTTTATGCCAAATCTTTAGAGTTCAAAAACCTTGTTGGTACAAATGAATGCGATGAAGACGGTGTTGTTAGGGCGTATCTGACAGAGAAAGGTGATTATTATCTGTCAGAGAATCCTTTGGCCAAGAATCCTTTCTTAACCCCTGAGAGGAAATGGTTGATAACTACTCTGATTTCAATATCAGCATTAATTTTGTCGTTAATAGCGCTATTGAAGTAATGGAAGGAGAATATCTTATTCGTTGTTTTTCTGAACGATAGCTTCCAACTCTTTATTCCGTTTCATAAGCTTGTCTACTTCCTGAAACAGCCTCTGCACGCATCCAGACTCATCCTTATGTTTAACGGTTTTACCGATATAGTCTCCTTTTATTTTGCAATATAAGGATTCCATGGCATGTCTGTACATAGCCACATCCCTGTGATCGTCCAATATTGTCCTGATTATACCTTTTTCCATACCTGTTCGTTCTTTTACAAAATCAATGAAAACTACTCCGCACGGAAGGTCAAACCGCTATTGATATAATGGATGATATCCGCAGCGAAAATATTAAAGTATCTAACAAAGCAATTATTATCCCTATTGCATATCCAAGGCTTTTAACCAGAACCATGAAGACTATAACAAACAATACAACATTAATCTTCCGCTCCACCCGGTCTAAATGGTCTGACAATGGCACATACTCTGTGTGATCATATTTTGATGTAAGACTATTTGTTATATCGTCGCACCAACGGGCGACACTGCTTTTCCTTTGTCTCATACCTAAACCATATTAAAATGTTCATATTTTGCCTCAAATATACATAAATAATCTGATTATCAACTGTATATAGTATTTTTTTCATCGCTTATAAACACCTCTATGTTGGAAATATCCCCCATCTAAAGCAACCGTAATCTCCGCATATAACATCAATTAACCACACATCCCATTTATTCAGAGCCAATATTTTCAAAAAAACTATCCCCAACACTATCCCCAACACTATCCCCAAGTATCAAAAACGATCAAAAAACAGGAGAAACGATGTGATTCCATGGGATAGATAGAAAGTAAAGTTTTACCGGAGTAATATTTTCTTTTTATAGGAATAGACAAGACAGAATAGGCCGAAAAGCCATCCTCTCATCAATAGGCAAAGAAAAACCGACAACATGCCTGTAAGTCGCATACAGACAAAGAAAAAGCCTCGGATATAGAATCCCCCGAAGCTTAAATATATCGCCGGAAATCGCTTTATTTGACTTTTCGTCTGGTTTCGCATTCCCAATCGCGAAAATGTGCAGTTTTTATGGATCAATGCGAAAGAACTTCCCATTTTTAACCCCGATTTTAATCAGAAATGGGAAGCAAATGGGAAGCAATGTGATTTTTCGTTTTATTTCCTATTTTGTATTATTATTTGTGTATCAGTATTTTACAGTGTATCCTGTTTACTTTTCATTCTCTCTTTCATACTTGTATAACTTTTATTACGGCGTGAATTTAACTAAAAGATTTTAATACTCACTGTATTAGGATAATCTAAAAAATATTTGTTGATATAATAGCTATCCCGACGGTGTTACCGTCGGGATTTTTTCGTGTATAAAGAGGAAGATTCAACGAATATCTGTATTGAACATTTCATTGAAGAACGCTACAAGTTCCTCTCGACGCAGGCTATCCCAATAGAGAGAGGCAGGGTGATACGGTTCGTGCCGACCGATTTCATAGGCAATATCCATTTTTGTAAAACGCTTGCCCTGATTGTAGCGCATTTCTGTACCTTCCAACCAACGTGAACGAAGGCTTTGTTGTTGAAGCGGGAGCAGTTGTTCCAACATATAGGCATAATTTTCGCCTACGGTGTGTCCGCTTTCCATTTTATACGGACTGTCTTTACAACGCTTACATTCGTCAATGGCGGCGTTCAAATCTGTTACTTCAATTATGTTTCCGTCTATGTCTTTTATTGTTGTCATATTCTTTGTTATTTAGAGGTTTGTACTTGCATTGAGGAAACATACCAATTATCTTGATACTTGTCTCCAATCAGGTTAAAAGTACCTGATAGTCCGCTATTATCTGCGTATTTCTTGGCTTCCATTATAGAGCTGAACTCGCCCAACTTTTTGAATCCAATAAATAATTTATACATGGTGCTGTTCTGTTTATGCTTGATGACTTCTGCCTGTAAAATGGCATACGCTTCATTATAATTTTTCTTTTTCTGTTCCAATTTGGCTTTGGCTTTGAGTAACTTTTCATCCGTTTCAAGATTGAAAAACAGGTCATTGTGTGTCATATAGTCGATATATTTGGCGATTGCCCTTTCTACCTTAGTTATCTGCGCTTTTGCCGAAGCTACTTTGCCTAAAAGGAAGTCAAAACCTGTTTGCAATCCCGTCCGCTTGTCGTATGCACAGTGATATACCCAAATTTTCTTACGGGGGTATTTACATACCAATTTTGCCCTGCGCCACTCAATAACCCACCGCCAACGGTCTAACATGGCACGAGGGATGTCGATTATATGTAGTATTTCACGGTTTCTGTCCTCGTCCCTTACTTCAAAGGTTATATATACCCAATGTTCTATTTTGAGTTCCCGTTCCGCTTTTGCAAGGTCTTTGGCATCTTGCATCCAATCGTCTATTTTTTCCTGTGCCATGATATTGATAATTAACTGTTATAAATTTGCTGTATTTCTTCTCCGATTTTTGACAACGCTTGTCGTTGTTCATCGGTAAGTGATAGTACAAAATCATCGTTGCTATACCATTCTCCGCTATCTTCTTGTTCTCGGAAACATCGCCTGTTAGCAGTATCTACGATTCCCAATATTACATCAACTTCGGTTGAAGTTAGTCCGCTAATTGTGCAGGTCTTATTTGTTTTATTTACTTTCAATTTCATGCTTTTTGAGATTATGGGCGGATTACTCCGCCCTTTGGTTATTCATATGCTTCAATCCTTTCTTTTACAACCTCATGTAAGTGTGAATTGGATTGATAAATTTTGATTTTTTCTTGAAAGGTTTTATTTTGCCAAAATTGGTTGGCATCATCAAGGAATTTTGCATCTATTTCATTATTGCCGTCTCTGTCCTGCTCTATACCTGTAATATCTTCAAATTCATCAAAACTAAGCCATTGCCACCACGTATTAAGAGTTTGCAAAGACCATTCATTCGGCTTTTTGGGACTTTCCTCAAATGATCTGACAACCGTTTTCAATTTTTGTCCGTCTGATACACTTAATTCTTTATCCCTGTCCAAAAGCCAGTACAGGAAAAAGATGATAGTGTCTTTAGATATTATATGATTGCCATTGAATAGATTTAGCAAAACAACAGGTTCTTTTTCTTTGGCTTTCAATGCTTCTTCGCTTGTGGTATAGGCATTTTCGCCGATACCGAAACGTAGGGAGTTGTTTACGGTAAATTCCACCTTTCCGTATTCTTCCATTTTCCTGTATATGAAGTGTTCTAAATCTCTTATATCGTGTATCAGGTCGAAAGGGTGCAAGGCTTCCAGTTCTTCTTTTAACTGGTTGTGAATATCCCTTAACATGGGTTCAATGGTAAACCATTTAGTAGGGTTGGTTATCTTTCGGCAAGTGGCAGGATCGTGAACGTCATCGAGAAATAAACCATTCTTATCAAGTGTGCAATAACAGTCATAGCAGAAATGCGTATGATATTCCGTTTCGCTCTTTTTGATAGACTTATTTATGATTATTCGGATTTGACCGTTCTGTAACAGATAAAAACGGATGCTCCAACGGTCAGTTTCAAAAGCTATTTGATAATGCTTGCTTTCGCCTGTTACTCTGTTCAGGAAATGTACAACTCCCTTATACATAATTGCTATTTTATTCGGTTTCATATTGATTGGATTTATTAAAAGAATGATAATTCTAATTGTACAGGTTTACGCCCTGTAATCTCGTCAAATAAGGCTTTTGCTTGTTTTAATACATTGATTGCATATCGGTCGGTCTTACTGCTGTCTTTTTCAAGTCCTGTAAGCATTTCATTTAATGCTGCTTTCAGGCAGTCTTTTCTATTGTCGAATATTTTACCCCATACATTAAGCCCATAGCCTGATCCGCCTGTACTGTGAGAGTAACTCATTCCATAAGTCCATTTTCCGTTTAAGCCTTTACCCAGTGTGATATGGTTAGATACCGCCCAACCGTCCCGATGTGGGAATTGTATTTCTTCACGTTCCAAAAAATCAGGTCTTTCCAACCAACCGTATTCGTTAAATTCCTTTTTAATGAAGCCAAATACTAAATGTCTTTCGTACTCTCGTTTATTCATTAATAACTGGCGAGGGGTATCTCCAAAACTCTCGTATTCCTCAATTATCGCCCTGTCGTTACGTCTTAATGCGTTCAGATATATGGCTACATTGTGGCGTTCTGCCCTGCAAAAATTGATGTCCTGTATCTTTTGCAATTTTTCGTATGCTGATAAATCTTTGTATTCCATGACTATTGTTTTTGTATGGGGCAGAAAGGCTCTGCCCCTGTTACTACTTAATCCAATCCGAAATAACACGCTAACCGTTGCTCCTGTGATTTCGGAAATATCCAACCTGCCAACTTTTTACCATTGAATGTCAATCGGCTGTTGAAGCGTCCGCCCATTGCTTTGAGTTCTTCTTTTATGGCTCTCGTTTCTCCGAATACTGCTACCGCTTTGGCTGAATATTCTACTAATGTGCAACCGCTTTGGCTTTCCCCATTCGGATTGCTTGGTGACGTTGTATCGGATTTACTGATATGTATGTTATCTTCGTTTCCTGCTGTGTAAGCAAAATCTTCAATCGTGCGATTTCGGTCGTAAACAGGCTCTTTTTCGATTATCCAACCGCTGTACTTGCTTTTTCCCAAATAATAGCCGTCACCCATACTGTACTTTTCACGGTGTTCGTAATCCTCGTTAAACTCAGCTAAATAGGCAGTTTCTTCAAAATTGGATGCGTGTTTGCGCATTTCGGAAAAGATGTCCCTTTTATGCTTTGAAAAACCTATGATAACCGTCCTCTGTGTGCTATATGCGTAGTAGTCAGTATAGCTGTCGCTCTCGTTTTGTCTTAAACGTGCCACGATAACCGCCTGAGCATCTTTGGGGAATATCTCGGCAAAGCGTTTACGTCCGATTTCCTTAACCTGATCTATTCTGATTTTTTCCTGCTCGGCTTCGGCTTCCTCTGACTTTTTCTGTTGTTGTGCCTGTTGAAGAAGCATTGCGACCTCGAAACTGTCCATAAATTCAGGGTTTTCACTATCGTAATAGTAACCGATGCCGAATTTTTCTTTCAATGGTCTGATTATGTCGGCTGCTTGATACTCCTTTGTACGCAGGTTAATCAGCTTATAAGTAATCCCCCAGTCATTTGTACGGATTTCATAGACTACATACCTGTCGTAACTGTAACCCTCCATTTGGATTATTTGATTAACCTCAACCACTTGTTTGGCTCTGTCAATTTCCTTGTTTGCTCCTAATAAAAATACTTTGCTCATAACTCTAAATTTTAAGGGATTATAAAAAGGTCAGCATTGCGAGAATAAAGAGGATTATAGCACCCATACCCACGAAGAAGTAAAGGATGCCCCGTATAACAGGAAGAAAGAGATACAAGCCCACTAAAGCCCAAATAAACCCTGTTCCCCACACACAGAAGCCCAAAACCGCCAAAACGATTTTTACAACCAATTTTATGCTAATTGGATGGTAGGCTGTCGGTCGTTGTTTCCTATTTTTTTCTGTACTTCTCATAATTTCTGACTTTTTTTTTATGCCAGTATGGAGAGGGTGAGGTGTGATCGAGTTTCAGGTGCCTTACTCACGCAGTGCTTTTTGGCAGCATCAAGATTTTTCAAAAAAATACACTCGCTTTCCTGTACCTGATTGGGGTACAGGTACATTTCTTTAAGAAAAGAGACTATAATTATTGCCCGAATAATTTCTTAAAATCTATTACAAAAGAGATTTTGAATCGAGGAAGATTTTTTTTAAAACACGTCTGATCTTGTGCAGCCAATAAACATGAAATAAATTCGCGCCTGATACTCGTTCACTCCGAACCCCTCCTTTTTTATGGTCATAACTAAATGAGGAAGAAATTATACCGAGGGAAGTACAGAAAAAAGGAAATTTGGTTGTCTGCTTTGCGTTTATCATAATAGAACGCAGAACTTTCCTCACAGAAAGGAAAGCTATATACAAAAAAAAGCCTGTACCGATTTTTACAATACAGGCTCCATTTGGATTGTGATATGTATTTTTATTTTGCTCTGGTTTTTCCATAGCATTTGCTGCCGTCAGGAGATAAGTAGAAATCAAATGTTTCTTCAACGGCTGTTCCACTCGGAGCGATTGAGTATTTGCATCTAACAATTACGGCAAGAACATCATTCGGATTCTTACTGTCATATCCGTTAAGATTATCCGGAGTAAGATTTTTTAGAGAATCAATAGTATTGCTCATCCGTGCAATATCAGCATTGTATTTATCAATTTTAGCTTGATTTTTTTCTCTTGCCAGTAGATCTTCACTCATTTTTTTAGCCAGCTCAATCTTACTGATGTTAGGTCGATTATTTTTCTGAAATTCATCAGTAAGATAGGCAATACTGTCGGCAACCGTAACGTTGCCGGTTTCGCTAATCTCAATAATTTTGAAGTTGAGATTTTCTTTTGTGTCGCTCCCTTTTAACAGGTTATCAGTAATGGTTTTTTCGTAATTACTCGTTGATGAGTTTGAACCGCAGGAAACCATAAAAACAGCGATAAGTAAATAAAATACGTGTTTCATATCTAAATGTATTAAACGTTTATTAATTCATCGAAATAGCCGGAAGTTTTGAGTGTAGGTTATATACTATCAGAACTTCCGTTGAATTTTTATTATCAGTCCGGGTATATTCGGTTAATGCTTTCATTACCCATTCCCGAAATGCTTTTGCTTCAAAAGATGCTATACGGTAGCTGACAAATATCAGTGCTTCCAGATTATACAGTACCGTTTCGCATGGGTGCCCGTTGCTCTCAAATTTATGTATTCGGGTAACATCTTCTTCACGGAGCAAGCCGGATTTGAATATACTCCGTAGATTGTTACCAATCGTATTGACAAATACATTAAATAAGTCGGCAATTTGATGTTTCGTTACCCACAGGGTGCAATTTACAAGTTTTGCTTCAACAATCAGTTGATTTTCACTATTTTCTTTAATATTTATATATCCTCGTTCCATAATATTTTATTCTTCATCCTGTTGAACATTATAACCAATACGCTTACGGGGTTTATTTTCCAGTTCCTTTTGTGATGCAAGTTCGGTAAGAGCTTGGTAAATATCACTAAACTGCATATTTGTTTCCACCATAAATTCCTCCAATTTACGATTTAATTCCGCATAACCCAGTGCATATTGTCGTAAGGCGACAAAAGCTCTGATAATAGATATATTAACCTGAATGGCCAACGTACTGTTAAGAACGCTTGACAGTTGGGCTATACCCTGTTCAGTAAATGCAAAGGGTAAGTATTTTACGTGTTGTCCTTGTCCTTGATTTTCTAAGGTGCCAAAATTGCACCTTAAAAAATCATACTCTTCCTTTGAGAGTTCAATCATAAAATCCGGAGGAAAACGGTCTATGTTCCGACGGACAGAACGTTTCAGATTTTTGGTTTCAACCTGATATAATTCAGCCAAATCGTAATCCAACATAACTCGCATACCTCGGATTTCATAAATCTTGCTTTGAATAATTTGTAATTCCATGATAAATATATTTAGAGGTTTAATGCAGTATCCATACTTGTAAGGTGTTCTGATAATTTCAACATATCCCGCCCAATTTTCCCGTTATCCATTCGTACCAATGTTTGGGTTGTGTTTATATTGGTATGTCCTAACATTCGGGATATTGTTTCAATGGGTACCCCATTCATATAGGTAATAGTAGTCGCAAATGTGTTTCTTGCAACCCTGAATGTAAGATTTTCACCAATACCGCAGACATCACCGATTTCTTTCAAATAATCATTCATCTTTTGATTACTTGCTATCGGTAAATTTTGACCGTACTTATTCAAAATTTTCTGCGGAACTGAAAGCAAAGGGATTATAACAGGTGTATATGTCATGCTACGCATAATTTTGATAATAGGATTACCGTCCTTGTCTGTTTCGATGTTCTCGGCTGTGAGCATAGATAGGTCAGAATAATTCAGACCTGTAAAACAGGAAAAGATAAAAACATCCCTTACCTGTTCCAGTCTTTTAGTCGAAAACTTTTTGCTCAAAATAGACTGTAATTCCTTTTCTGAAAGAAAGGCACGAACTACCTCTTGCCTTTTAATCCGGTAATGGTTAAAAGGATTGTTGGATATAGCCTGTTTTTCACAGGCTATATTTACAATACGACGGAATAATTCTATTTTCTTGGCGGATGTGTTTACGTTATATTTGCGAAACTTCATCAGGTAATTTTCAAAACCTATTATGAAATTAACGTCTATTTCGGACAGCAAATAGTCAGCTTTCCCGTATCGTTGTTTAATGTAATCAGCGATATAGTTTCTCACCGCTTCATATTTCAGGTAGGTAGATAAGGCTTTAACCTTATATACATTCTTATTATACTCGTCAAACAGAGCTATTACTGTTGAATATTCACTCTTTTTCATAACTATAAATATTAAATGAATTAAACTGCTAATTGGGTTTTGGCTTTCATTGGTTTGAAAGTGAGATTATTCTCATTTTGGAAGGTATTTGACCAGAGAGAAGATTTTTCTTCTTCCGAAAGACTATGCCACATAACGGATATTCTCTTTAATCTTTCAGGATCATCTGACAGAGTACCGGGAAGATTAAATAGAGCCATTTTTTCAGATAGTGATAGACATTCAAAGAGTTGGTCTAATTTAGATTTAGATTTGGTTCTTTTTTCTTCCAGTTTTTCAGCAAAAGAAGCCATATCGTTACTTACCTTAACATCTGTTATTCTGGCATATATTTGGGTGGTTTTAATGTTAGTATGACCTAACATCTTTGATACACTTTCGATTGATACACCTTTGGTAAGCGTTAAGGTGGCGAAAGTGTGCCTTGCAAGGTGAAATGTTAAATCTTTGCCGATACCGCATACTTCCCCGATTTCTTTGAGGTATTCATTCATCTTTTGATTACTCATTACCGGAAGGACTTTATCATCAGGTAACTGACCGGAATACTTCTCTACTATTTCTTTTGCTACTTCAAGCAAAGGAACGTTAAAGTTTACGCCGGTCTTTTCACGCTTACCCATAATCCAAAGTCCGTCATCAAAGGAAGTGCGGATATTAGACTGACGTAAGTTCTTTACATCAATATAAGCAAGCCCGGTAAAACAACTGAAAATAAATATATCCCTTACTCGCTCCAGTCGTTCGGAAGCGAATTTTTTACGCATGATTATATTTATTTCATCTTGCGTTAGGTAGCCACGATCTGTTTTCTTGAACCGTATCTTATAATTGGCAAACGGGTCAATATGAATCCAACCGTTATTTTTAGCCATTAATATAATTGTACGGAAACGTTGCAGGAATTTTGCAGTAGTATTTTCCTTGCATTTGCAAGTCGTAATCAGGTAAATTTCAAAATTGTGCAAAAACATATGATTGACTTCTTTTAAGGAGATATCCGATACATTATAATACTCCTTAATAAAATCAGCCATACGTTTGCGGGCAACTTCGTATTTCTGATGCGTTTCTCTTGATTTAGTGATACCGACTAATTTCTCAATATCATCATTATGGCGTTGGAAAAGTTCGAGTACAGTCTGGTGCTTTATTTCAAGACCGAGAAAGATATTCTTTACCCTTTCGGCATTTACATTGTTTTCACGGGTTAGTAATTCGTGATATACATTATAAACACTCGTTTTAATTGCTTCTAAAACAGAATTGATTTCAAGGGCTTCTTTTGTTTTGCCAATGACAGTGGAAGATTTCGTATCCCAATATTCAGGCTGAATACTATATTTAGTATTAAAACGACTCGCTTGCCCATCAATCGTAATTCTCCCAAAAATAGGTATTGAACCGTCCGATTTCGCTTTGTCTCTTTTCAGGTAGAAAAGAATCTTAAATGTACTTTTCATAAACTCATTTTTTAATGTTACAAAATTACTTAGAACTATCTGTAAATGAGTTTTATGCACACTGCCAAAAGGCGACAACACACTGCCAATTTAGGACAAATCGTACCCCCTATAAAGTGATTTTTCGTACCCCCTGTACCCTTTTTGAAAAAGGGGTACGAATTGGGTTAGATGCTTTGTCTTTTTTTGTCTTTTTCTTGGCTTTCGACTAAGACAGGATAAAAAGAAAAAGTCCCTCATATTCACTGAATATGAAGGACTTGTCTTACTGTTGGCGCCTCTTGTCTTAGGCTCCCAGCGGTACGGACGGGACTCGAACCCGCGACCCCATGCGTGACAGGCATGTATTCTAACCAGCTGAACTACCGAACCATTTTATAATCAATAATAATTTTGAAAAAGAGGCGGTCCGGACGGGACTCGAACCCGCGACCCCATGCGTGACAGGCATGTATTCTAACCAGCTGAACTACCGAACCTCTTTTCTTTATCGCTATCTCTCTCGATTGCGGTGCAAAGGTAAGTATTATTTTTAAACCTGCAATAGCTGGAGTAAAAAAAATCAACTTTTCGCTGAAATATTCTTTCCATAGGTCCACATAAGCGATCGTCCCTTTCTTTATTTCCCCTTCCCGATCACACCAGTTTATCACAAATACATTTCATTTTGGAACTTTTCAATCGCCATTCATAATTATGTAATGATAATTTGTTACTTTTGCGACTCAATATAAATGCTTAACAACAATGGACGTTGCCATTATTAAATATAATGCCGGAAACATCTACTCGGTAGATTACGCTTTGAAGCGGTTGGGCGTTACCCCGATCATCACGGCTGATCCGGAATTATTAAATAAAGCGGATAAGGTTATCTTTCCCGGAGTAGGTGAAGCTTTCACGACCATGGAGTATTTAAGGGAGCATAAATTGGATCAGGTGATCTTGAACCTAAAGCAACCGGTACTCGGGATATGCCTCGGCATGCAATTGATGTGCATGCGTTCGGAGGAGGGAAACGCAGATTGCTTGGGGATCTTCCCTACGGAAGTAAAACGTTTTATTCCGCAAAAGCATGAGGACAAGGTTCCTCACATGGGTTGGAATACCTTGACAAACGTTAAAAGCGGCCTATTCAATGAGCGATTGGAGAACAAATTTGTTTACTTCGTACATAGTTATTATGTACCTGTAAATGAATATACGGCGGCTACGACCGATTACATCCTTCCGTTCAGCGCCGCTTTACATAAGGACAACTTCTACGCAACACAGTTCCATCCGGAAAAAAGTGGATCGGTAGGAGAGGTTATATTGAAAAACTTTTTAAAGATATGATTGAGCTTATTCCCGCTATAGATATAATAGATGGCAAATGCGTCCGGTTGACGCAAGGAGATTACGCGACCAAGAAGGTTTACAACGAAGATCCTCTGGAGGTGGCCAAGATGTTCGAGGGTAACGGCATCCGGCGTTTGCATGTGGTAGATTTGGATGGAGCCCGTGAAGGACGCATCATCAACTACCGTATCCTTGAGCGGATAGCGACCCGGACTTCCTTGATCATTGATTTCGGAGGGGGCTTGAAACAAGAGGATGATCTGGAGATCGCCTTCGAAAGCGGCGCCCAGATGGTAACCGGGGGCAGTATCGCCGTGAAGAACCCGGAAATGTTCACCTCTTGGATCAGCAAGTTCGGTAGCGAGAAAATCATATTAGGGGCCGATGCCAAGGAAAAGAAGATCGCCATCAGTGGTTGGGAGGAAACGACCAGCCAGGAGTTGATTCCTTTTATCAAAGGATATTACGACAAGGGGATTACCAAGGTGATCTGCACGGATATCGCACGGGATGGTATGCTGCAAGGCCCGGCTATCGATTTATATAAAGAGATACGGGACGAGATCCCCTTCCTTTATATCATAGCGAGCGGTGGCGTAAGCTCGATCGAGGATATTGAGAAATTATCTGAGGCTGGGATTCCCGCTGTCATTTTCGGCAAGGCCATTTATGAAGGGAAGATCCAGTTGAAAGATTTACTTCGTTTTACTTGAAATAATAAAATAGATATATGCTAGCCAAGAGAATTGTTCCCTGTCTGGATATAAAGGATGGAAAGACCGTAAAAGGCATCAACTTCGTGAACTTTCGCGACGCTGGAGACCCCGTGGAGTTGGGTGCCCAGTACAGCCGTGAAGGGGCCGACGAATTAGTGTACTTGGATATTACCGCCTCACACGAGGGGCGAAAGACTTTCACCGAGTTGGTAAAACAAGTGGCGGCCCATATCAGCATCCCTTTTACCGTGGGTGGAGGTATCAACGAATTGAAGGACGTGGATCGTTTGCTTAGCGCTGGCGCCGATAAGGTCTCGATCAACTCGGCGGCTTTACGTAACCCGGCATTAATCGAGGAGATCGCCAAGAACTTTGGTAGTCAGGTATGCGTAGTCGCTATCGACGCTAATTTTGAGAACAATGACTGGCTATGCTATCTAAACGGAGGGCGTGTCCCGACGGATAAGTATTTGTTTCAATGGGCCTCGGAAGCGGAAAGCCGTGGCGCCGGCGAGATCCTTTTCACCAGTATGACGCACGATGGCGTAAAAGACGGATACGCGAACGACGCTCTGGCTACCTTGGCCGATACGTTGCATATCCCGGTTATCGCCTCCGGTGGAGCGGGAAAGATGGAACATTTCCGGGATACGTTTTCCAATGGGAAAGCGGACGCGGCTTTAGCGGCCAGCGTTTTCCATTTCGGCGAGATACGGATAGGCGACTTGAAGCAATACCTCAAGGACGAGGGGATCAATGTAAGGATATAACACATTATATATAAAGATGAAATTAGATTTCGAGAAAATGGGCGGATTAATACCCGCTATCGTACAAGACAACAACACTAGTAAGGTATTAATGTTGGGCTTCATGAATCAAGAAGCTTATGATGAGACAGTAAGTACGGGTAAGGTTACATTCTTTAGCCGCACGAAAAACCGTTTGTGGATGAAGGGAGAGAGTAGCGGAAATACGTTGCAGGTGGTTAGCATCACGGCGGATTGCGACAACGATACATTATTGATCAAGGCGATTCCAGCCGGACCGGTTTGTCATACGGGAGCGGATACTTGTTTCGGCGAGAAGAACGTAGAGGATATCATGTTCTTGAAATACTTGCAGAACTTCATCGAGCGTCGCCGTCAAGAAATGCCGGAAGGTTCCTATACGACTACCTTATTCCAGAAAGGCGTGAATCGCATGGCCCAGAAAGTCGGCGAAGAAGCGGTAGAGACCGTTATCGAGGCGACCAACGGAACCGAAGACGGCTTCATCTATGAGGCATCCGACTTGGTTTACCACTTAATCGTATTATTGACAAGCAAGGGACTTCGTCTGGAAGACCTCGCCCGTGAATTAAAGAAAAGACATAAAGGTTGATAAATTCTATGGAAGAAGATATTCTACTCAAATTAGAGAACGTGGAGATATGCCGTGAGGAAAACAGGGTATTACACGACGCATGCCTCACGCTTCGTAACGGAGAGTTCGTATATGTGATCGGGAAGGTAGGCTCCGGTAAAAGCAGCCTGCTCAAGTCCTTGTATTGCGAGATACCGATCTTGCGAGGCGAGGCACGTATCATGGATTACAACCTCACCAAGATGAAGCGGAAGGATATCCCTTATTTGCGTAGGAAACTAGGTATCGTCTTCCAAGATTTCCAATTGTTGACCGACCGTTCCGTCTCCAAGAATCTGGAATTCGTGCTGAAAGCCACCGGATGGAAAAAGAAAAGCGAGATCAAGGAACGGATAGACAACGTGCTCCGTCAGGTAGGCATGCAAGACAAAGGCTATAAAATGCCGCATGAGCTATCCGGCGGGGAACAACAACGTATCGTTATTGCCCGTGCCCTTCTGAACAACCCCAAGTTGATACTGGCGGATGAGCCGACCGGCAACTTGGACCCGGAGACGAGCGGACAAATCGTACAACTCTTACACGACATCTGCCAGCAGGGAACGGCGGTGATTATGACCACTCATAACTATACGATCGTGCATAATTATCCTGCCCGCATAGTAAAATGCGAGAATGCCTGTCTAAGTGATGTCAGAGAATAATTTTTTTGTAACTTTGCGGTCGCATTCGATTGAAAAAGAAAACAATTTAATATAGAACAAAAGAAGATGAAAGTTTTAAAGTTTGGCGGTACTTCTGTGGGATCTGCACAGAGAATGAAAGATGTAGCGAAACTGATCACGGGAGACCGTAAGATCGTTGTATTGTCAGCCATGTCGGGTACAACCAACTCGTTAGTCGAGATTTCCGACTACCTGTACAAAAAGAACCCAGACGGAGCGAATGAGATCATCAACAAGCTTGCCATGAAATACATGGGCCATGTTGAGGAACTATACAGCACCGAGGAATATAAACAGAAGGCCAAAGAACTGATAAAATCTCATTTCGAATATATCCGTACGTTCACGAAGGATCTGTTTACCTTATTCGAGGAAAAGGTTGTCTTGGCGCAAGGAGAGTTGATCTCTACGGGTATGATGAATCTTTATTTGAACGAATGCGGCGTGAAATCCGTATTGATCCCGGCTTTGGATTATATGCGTACGGATAAGAACGCGGAACCGGACCCTGTCTATATCAAAGAGAAATTGGAAAAATTACTCGCTGATAATAAGGATGCTGATCTATACATCACACAAGGTTATATCTGCCGCAACGCTTACGGCGAGATCGATAACCTGCAACGGGGTGGTAGCGACTATAGCGCATCCTTAATCGGCGCGGCTATCGGTGCGGAAGAGATCCAGATCTGGACAGACATCGACGGTATGCACAATAACGACCCTCGTATCGTACAGGGAACGTCTCCAGTCCGTCAATTGCATTTCGAGGAAGCTGCCGAGTTAGCTTATTTCGGAGCCAAGATCCTTCACCCGACTTGTATATTACCGGCTAAATTGAACAACATCCCGGTCCGTTTGCTAAATACAATGCAGCCGGACGCTCCGGGTACATTGATCTCAAACGCTATCGAAAAAGGTAAGATCAAAGCGGTCGCCGCCAAAGACAATATTACCTCTATCAAGATCAAGAGCGGACGTATGTTGCTAGCTACAGGTTTCTTGCGTAAGGTATTCGAGACTTTCGAGAACTACCAGACTCCGATCGATATGGTTACGACTTCCGAAGTGGGTGTCTCCGTTACGATCGATAACCGCAAGCATCTGGAAGAGATCGTTGACGATTTGAAGAAGTACGGAACCGTGACCGTAGACGAGGATATGGTTATCGTTTGCGTGGTTGGCGACCTAGAATGGGATAACATCGGCTTCGAGGCTCGTATCGTACAGGCCATGAAGGATGTCCCGGTTCGCATGATCTCCTACGGAGGAAGCAACTACAACGTCTCCTTGCTGATTAAGGCCTCGGACAAGCAGAGAGCGCTGCAAGCTCTAAGCGATCATTTATTTAACAACAAATAAAAACAAACGAGGGCGGCCTTTTACAGACTGCCCTTATTTATCTTTATATAATTTCGTATAATATGCTCAAAGGAACATTTCCTGTAGAAAAGTTCAAGCAGCTTTCTACGCCTTTTTATTATTATGATGTCAAGCTATTGCAAGACACATTAGACGTAGTAAAAACCGAATCCGGGAAATATGGTTACCACGTGCATTATGCCGTGAAAGCTAATGCCAATCCCCGTATCCTTTCCATCATAGCGGCAAACGGCCTTGGCGCAGACTGCGTAAGTGGCGGCGAGGTACAGGCAGCTTTAGATGCCGGTTTTCCTGCCGATAAGATTGTCTTTGCTGGTGTTGGCAAAGCGGATTGGGAGATCAACCTAGGACTGGACAATGATATTTTCTGCTTTAACGTGGAATCTGCCGTTGAGCTGGAAATTATCAATGAGCTGGCGGCCACCAAGAATAAAGTAGCCTCTATCGCCCTTCGTATCAACCCGGAAGTGGATGCCCATACACATGCCAAGATCACGACGGGTATGAAGGAAAATAAATTCGGTATCAACCTTAGCCAATTAGGAGGCGTACTGGATAAATTAAAGGAGATGAAGAATGTGAAGTTGATCGGTATCCATAGCCATATCGGTTCACAGATCACGGATATGTCTAGCTTCCGCAATTTGGTAATTCGTTTCAACGAGATACAGGAAGAACTGGAAGCTCACGGGGTTACGGTGGAGAACCTGAACTTCGGAGGTGGATTAGGTATCGATTACTATCACCCGAATCATTTATCGATCCCGGCTTTCGATAACTATTTCGCGGCCATTCATAAACTGCTTCAAGTACGTCCGGGTCAACAGGTACATTTTGAGCCGGGACGTTCGATCGTCGCTCAATGCGGAACATTAATCTCTAAGGTATTATATGTCAAGGAAGGAGAGACGAAGAAATTCGCTATCCTTGACGCAGGTTTCACGGAATTGATCCGCCCGGCGATGTACGACGCTTATCACCGTATCGAGAACATCAGCAGCGATGAGGCAGTAGAGACTTACGATGTAGTGGGCCCGATCTGTGAGTCATCGGATGTATTCGGCAAGGATGTAGAGTTGAATAAGGCTCATCGTGGCGACTTGATCGCCCTTCGTTCCGCCGGCGCTTATGGCGAGGTCATGGCCTCCCAATACAACTGCCGTCATTTACCTAAAGCCTATTATTCCGATACGATAAAATAATGAGCCAATTGATCAATGTGCCAATGTAAATACCTTGAGTAGCTTATTGGCACATTGGCGTATTAATCATATTGGCTCATTAATGATATTGACACATTGGCATATTAATCACATTGGCACATTATTATGTTTCTACTCAATAATACAGAGCTTTTCCTATTGGGAATCTCCTTAATAGGGTTCGTTATCTTATCTCTTTATTATCTGATCGCTTATGCCCGCCCTTTACGTGCGTCAAGACGAACGGATGATACCTTAGAGGAAGGTAATAAACTCCCCGTATCCATCATCATATACGCTAAAAATGATTCTGAGAACCTCAAGAAACACCTTCCTGCGTTACTTACACAAGATTACCCTGAATATCAGGTAGTCGTTATCAACGATGGCTCGAGAGACGATACCGACGATACGCTAAAGTTCTTTCAAAATGAGTATAAACATTTGTATCATACTTACGTCCCCTCGGACGCTCGTTACCTAAGCCGCCGTAAACTGGCGTTTACCCTAGGCGTGAAAGCGGCCAAATACGATATTCTTCTATTCACGGAGGCGAATTGCCAACCGCTCAACGATCAATGGTTATCCGCCATGGTTGGTGGATACACACCCGAGACCAGTATTGTCTTGGGCTACTGCAAATACAGCAACTACAAGGGATTCTTTCATAAGTTGATCGCCTATGATAACTTATTGACGGGTTTACGTTATCTATCTTCCGCCCTCTCCCATCACCCATATACCGGAAACGGACGAAATTTATCTTATCGGAAAGACTTATTCTTCAAGCATAAAGGTTACTACCAATCCTTGAACTTGCATGCGGGAGACGATGACTTATTCATCAACGAAGCCTCGACCAAGGAGAATACGAAAGTAATTTATACCCCGGACAGCCTAACGGAAATGGATCAAATCGAACGTTTTGGAATCTGGAAAGAGATGAAGGTTTCCCGTGCTGCCACTCAACGGTATTACAAAGGAAGCGCCTTGACATTCTATCATCTCGAATCCACTTGTTTCTACCTTTTCCAAGCATCGGTTATCGCTACGGTAGTGATCGGATTACAGGGCAATTGGCTAATCTCCTTGATCGCCGTATTATTATATTTGACACGTTTTATAATCAAGGCAATCGTTTTCGGCAAATCGGCTCGAATGCTCCAACAAAACCCCACTACCGGTTGGTTATTCCTGTTGGAGTTTATTCAACCCATATTCAATGGATATGTCCGTATTTACCGGCTTTTCAGAAGTAGGAAGGATTATACGTTCCGGTTGGAGAATTAATAATGATGAGCACTCTCATAGGATATCTCTTCTTCCGCCACTTTGGGAAGTTCTTCCTCCTCTAATAGCGGGTAGGCTGGGGTAAACTTCGCATGATAGGTAGATTCCACATACGTCTTTTCCAATAAACGGACGACATTTTCTAAAGTAGCTTGCCGTTCTTTGGGTTTAAGCTGGCATTCCCAAATCACCATCGTATTCCAGCCCATCGCTCGTAATTCCTCACGTACACGGGCATCCCGAGCTTTATTCCGGTTTAGTTTCTCGGTCCACCACTCTACCCGGGTACGGGGAGGACGAAATTCCGGGCAACCCTCGTGCCCATGCCAGAAACAGCCGTTCACGAAGATAGCGGTCTTATATTTACGCAATACGATATCAGGGGTACCGGGAAGGCGCTTTACATTCACACGAAAGCGAAAGCCGCAATGGAACAGGTATTTACGGACTATAATCTCGGGCTTTGTATTCTTGCCCTTAATCATAGACATGATATAGCTACGCTTTTCTTTAGAGATAAGATCTGTCATATCAATCCGGCAAAACTAGAACATATGCCAAAGATACGGCTTTTATTCAAAACGGATACTCTTGGCCGGATCAATCTTCGTAATCAAATAGGAAGGTCCCAGCATCATCAACATGGAGGCGGCCAATGTCCCTATATTCAAAAGGAACAGTGAAAATAGACTCAGATCGATAGGCACGGCATCCAAATAATAAATAGAAGGGTCTAATTGGATAATATGGAAATGAGATTGAAGCAAACAAATAGAGATACCGATGATATTCCCCCATAACATTCCTTTGCCGATCAAGAAGAAAGAGACATACAAGAAGATCTTGCGAATACTGTTATTATTTTGTCCCAAGGCTTTTAGGATTCCGATCATATTGGTACGTTCCAAGATTATGATCAATAATCCGGAGATCATGGTAAACCCTGCGACAGAAAGCATCAGCGCCAAGATAACCACCACATTGATGTCTAGCACATCCAGCCAATTAAAGATCATCGGGTTCAACTCCTTGATCGAGCGGGCGTAGAACGTATTGCCATTTCGGTCTTGCCGTTCCGTCAGATCGAAATAAACATCCTCGGCCACTTGGTCCAAACGATCATAGTCATCCACTTGCAACTCCAGTCCGCTTACTTGATCTTTATCCCAACCGTTCAAGCGGCGTATCTGCTTAATATCAGCAATTACGAACATCTTGTCATAATCAAGGAAACCCGTCTCATAAATCCCCGTGATCGTGAACTTACGGGCACGCACGTCATCTTGCACAAAATAAGTCAGGAAAGAATCCCCTACCTTTAGTCCTAGCAGATCTGATAAATACTTGGAAACAATAACATCTGTAGAGTTCTTATCCGGTTGGATCGTAAAGATCTCGCCTTCTTTTAAATTATCCTTGAAGAAAGTCCAGTCATAATCCGTGTCCACCCCTTTCAAGACAATTCCTTGAAAATCTTGGTCAGTCTTCAAGATGCCTAGCTTCGTCGCAAATTTCTCGACATGGCGAATACCGGGGAATGCATCGAGCGCATTCAATAAAGTATCGCTAACCGCTATCGGCTGCGACTCATAGGAAGAATTACTATCGAAATTCGTGATCTGGATATGCGAGCCGAAACCGATCACCTTGTTCCGGACCTCTTTCTTAAAGCCTATCACGATCGCCACCGAAAGGATCATCACCGCCAATCCCAAAGCGATCCCGATCATGGCAATACGAACAGCGGGAGGAGTAACCTCACGATCCCCCTCCTTGCTGAAATGTATCTTTTTGGCGATAAATAGCTCTAAATTCATTTATAACATTCTTCCCGGATAAGCTTCCAGCGCCTTTGATAACACCGTCAAAGCTTTCGCCAGATCTTCCTTTTTCAAGACATAGGCCATACGGACCTCATTCTTACCAAGTCCCGGTGTCGTGTAAAAACCCGACGCCGGTGCCATCATGACCGTCTGACCCTCGTATTCAAACTCTTCCAGACACCAAGCGCAGAACTTATCGGCATCATCCACCGGAAGTTTAGCCACCGTATAGAAAGCGCCCATCGGTATGGGAGAATAAACGCCGGGAATACGGTTCAAGCCATCGATCAAGCATTTACGCCGTTCCACATACTCGTCATAAGTCTCACGGGCATACTCCTCGGAAGCATCCAAAGAGGCCTCGGCTGCGATCTGTCCGATCAAAGGCGGGCTTAAACGAGCTTGGCAGAACTTCATGACGGCACTACGCACTTCGGCATTTTTCGTAATCAACGCACCGATACGGATACCGCATTCCGAATAGCGTTTGGAGACAGAATCGATCAATACCACGTTCTGCTCGATACCTTCCAGATGACAAGCCGAGATATACGGGGAACCGGTATAGATAAACTCCCGGTATACCTCATCCGAGAAAAGATAAAGATCATATTTCTTTACGATATCCCGGATTTGATTCATCTCACGACGCGTATACAAATAACCCGTAGGATTGTTCGGGTTACAGATCAGGATCGCTTTGGTACGCTCATTGATCAACTCCTCGAATTTCTCTACTTTCGGAAGAGAAAATCCTTCCTCTATCGTAGTCGTCACTGTCCGGATCACGGCTCCTGCCGAGATAGCGAATGCCATATAATTAGCATAAGCAGGTTCCGGTACGATAATCTCATCACCCGGATTCAAGCAGCTCAAGAAGGCAAACAAAACAGCCTCCGAACCACCGGTAGTGATGATAATATCGTCAGCCGTAAGATTAATATCATACTTTTTATAATATCCAACCAACTTCTCGCGATAACTGCGATATCCCTGACTAGGGCTATATTCCAACACCGTACGATCGACATTACGGATCGCGTCGAGTGCCGCTCGCGGAGTGGGAAGGTCGGGCTGACCGATATTCAGGTGATACACATGAACTCCTCTCTGTTTGGCAGCATCGGCCAATGGAGCCAGCTTCCGGATCGGGGAAGCGGGCATTTCGACTCCTCTTTGTGAGATGTTGGGCATTACTATCTTATATTTATTCGTTTTGAGGGGCAAAGATAGTAAAATTATTAATCAAATACCCGGTCTTGGCGAATCTTTGCTAGCGTGCATCGTAGATACAAAAGCATTCGGATCGATCTCTTTTACCTCATCTTTCAAGCGGGGCATGTCCTTACGCTCGGCAATCGTAAAGATAATCTCGGTCTCATGTCCCTCGTACATGCCTTTACCATGGATAAATGTTCCTCTCATACCCATTTTATCGACAATCAAATCACGCATTTCCTTTGTCTTTCGGGAAACGATAAAGACAGCACGGTTCGGGTTCTCCGTCTGAAACATCTCCACGATCTTTCCATATACGAAAATAGTAAACCAAGAATACAAAGGTACCGCCCAATCCTTAAACACGATCAAGCCCAACAATACGACCGCAGAATCCAATACGATGATCATATTGCTGACCTTCAAGTTGGAGTCATTAGCGATCACACGTGCCAATACATCCGTACCGGCACTCGTACTTTGCGCCCGGAAAATACAAGTCACACCCAATCCTAAAATAGCTCCACCGTAAAAGGCGGCGATAAAGGCATCGTTCTCCACCAATGGATCGGTAAGGAAATAAGATAATGAGTCGGTAAATATAGAGATCAGCAAGAAAGTGACGATCGTCTTCGGGCCGGAAGACAATCCGATCTTTTTCATCGCCAAAATCAGCAACGGGATATTGAAGCAAAGCGCCGTCGCACCCATCGGCAAACCATCCGGGAAGAACGGGAACAAATCTTTCGTCACATAGTGGATTACGATAGAGATACCGTACACACCTCCCGGTACGATTTTGTAAGGCGCTAGGAAAAGCACGTAACTAAGTGCCTGCAAAAATGAACCTACCACGATTAAGGAGTAGTCCATTACATTTCTCTTCAAAGTAGCATTAGAAGGGACTAAAAGTTGTTGTGTTGTCATGACTCGAATTAAGCGTTATTTGTAAAACGCCGCAAACTTACACAATCTTCTTCGATTTATACGCAAGCCTTAAAAAAAAGTATCCCCACTATTTACCTTTTGACAGGAAATAGTGGGGGACACACTCTTATATAGTATAAATTACTTACTTGCGTTATCCGCTAAGTACACTTCCGGGAACGTATTAACACCCAGTGTACGGTTGTTATTATTCGTGATGTTCAATAAAGTAACATACTTACGATATTGATCCGGGCTCAAAGCCTTCTTCATCAACTTCAAGTTACCGTAAACCGCCTGATACATCTTCTTGTCCTGCAATTTAGCGCTAGCTTTTACACTTGCGTTCTGCATCTCGATGAAATATTCGTTGATGTTAGCTACCTCGTCCAACTGGCTCGGAGTCAATTGCAAATAGTTCGCTAACTTCTCTGTACTTACCACAAACGGTTCTCTACTCAAACTCGGTTTCTGAGCGAAGCTCATTGTCGCACACATCAATAAGGCTGCGACTGCCATTCCAAAACGTTTCATAATACCTAAAAACCTTAAATTGTTAAACCTAAACAAAAACCTTAAAAACACATAGCCCAATCACATTGGCTTAATTACTTCTCAGCCAAATAGCTGTCCAAAAGCGGATTAGAAACCTTATCTTCCTGATTAGCGCGAGTCACATTAATCAACGCTACATATTTACGATATTGATCTTTAGTCAATGCACGTTTCATCAGTTTCAAATTACACAACAATGCGTTGCGAGTTTCTTCCGGTCTTGCGTTATTGCAAAGCGCTTCCGCAGACAAGGGTTGACCTAATTGATTCTCGAAGTAAGTATTAATCTCTGACACCTCAGCGATCTGGTTTGCGTCAAGCTGCAAATATCTGCTTAGCTTATCGAAACTCATACTCTTTGAATCACTAACCTTTTGAGCAAAGCTCATTGTCGCTACCATCATTAAAGCGACTACCATCATACCTAAACGTCTCATAATACCTAAAATTTAAACCTAAACTAAGACCTTAACTAATAAATGCGGCGTTTCCGCATCTTCTATCTTTCTCTTTTTGTTACTGCAAATATAACAGTATGTTTTATAACATTGTTCTTTAATACGGTTAATTTTTGCAAACAATTGACGTTATTGATATACATCAAGGCATATAGCAATCATTTTGTAATACATATTACGATAAACACTATCTATTTCATCATAGACACCGTTTATAAACAAGCAAAAGCCTAGATATATTCTTATACAAGCCTAGCTGTATTCTTATACGATACCATATCTATTCTATAATCTCCGTCGTGGATTATACAAACCACAGCGTGATCTATAAAAACCACGACATGATCTATACAGACCACGACGTGGTTTATAGAATAGATACAGTCACAAGATACTTTTTATGCAATAGCTTGATACTTTACATCTATCCTTTACTTATTTATCGGCTAGATAAACATCGGGGAAGGAAAGCCCGCTCGTCATCCGGTTATTATTGTTCGTTACGTTGATCAAAGCCACGTATTTCCGATATTGATCGGTGCTTAACGCCTTTTTCATCAACTTTAAGTTGCCAAATACGGCTTGCCGCATCCGTTTATCCCGCATTTTATGACTTCCCCTCAAGCCCTCGCTTTGCTTTTCCCTAAAATAATCGTTGATCATCGCTACCTCATTAATCTGGCTGGGACGTAATTCCAGATAGCTTACCAATTGGCCCACATTGACTACAAACGGTTCTTTATGTAAGCTCGATTCCTGCGCGAAACTCATTGTCACACTTACCAACAAGGCTGACATAGCCATTACTAAACGTTTCATACTACCTATTCCTTTCATTTGTTAAACCTTAAAAACCTATTTCTCTGTGATCTTTGATACAAATATAGGGTGAGGTTTCCCGCTAGAAAAGGAAGAATCGACGAAGTACGCCGTAGGTTTAGACGAAACCGGGAATCAAGCGGATCAAGAAATCAGCTTATTCCTCTCGTACGAGGCTTTTACCAAGCGGATATAGACGAATAAGGAAAGAAGGCAACAAACCGCCCCGACTCCGTAGGCGGTAGCCAGATTGGCACGGGTAGCGATAAAGCCGGCGGATAACATCCCGATCCCCATCCCGAAATCGAAAGAGGTCAAGTAGGTAGAAGTGGCCGTACCGCGCATATGGTGCGGAGCGACATTCACGAAAAGACATTGAAAAGCCGGTACGCTCACGCCAAAACCGATACCGATCGCCAAGGCGCAAGCGAAAAAGACAAACGATGTATGTACGGTAGCGAACACGGAAAACGAGATCGCCAAAGAGACCAAGGATACGATGGACACGACATGGATCTTGCCATGGTCCACCAACCGTCCGGAAATCAAACGGGCCGTCCCTACACCGATCGCCATAAATATAAAGAAGTAGCCGGGGTCCGGCACCTCGATCTCTTTACCATATAATACCACGAACGAGAGCAACATCCCATAAGGTATAGCGACCAGCAAATAGGCCAAGGCCGCAGGAAGCGCTTTTACCAAGATAAAACGATCCAACGAGAAGGCCGGACGAGGCACTTTCTCCCGTTTCGGATAACGGATCAGCCCGACGGAGCCGATCCCGACCAATGCGATCACCAAAGCGACCCCTATGATCCAGAAGAAACCATGCCGATCGTACAGCCCGACCGCCACCAAAGGAGCCAAAGACATGGCGAGATTGATCGTCAATCCGTAAAAGCCCATGCCTTCTCCCCTTCGCTTGGAAGGGATTACGTCTATCGTAATCGTATTGCCGGAAACAGAGGTCAGTCCCATGAACCCGCCTTGGATGAAACGAACCGCCATGATCGTATAGACCGTCATCGCAAACCAATAACCGGCGAACAGACAGGCGAATATCGTGAAGGCGAATACATATAACGGTTTGCGGGAGAAACAATCTACCAGATATCCCGAGAACGGGCGCACGCACAGCAAGCCGATCGTATAGCTAGACAAGACCATCCCCACCTCAGACGTGCTGATGCCCAATTCCTCTACCAGATAGACCGGCATAGTAGGCATCAACATATAAAAGGCGAAATTCATCAAGAAGTAAGAGATACAACATTGGACGAAATTCCGGTTCCAAAGTACAGGTTTAGTCTCGCTCATTCCTCTTTATTACTTATGCCAGCTCGCTCAACTCCAGCCAGCGCATCGTTTTCTCGTCGATCTCTTCCATGACTTGGGTGATCCGTTGAGATTTAGCCATAAGCTCGTCCGTAGACAAAGTACCACTGCTCATAGCGGTCTCCAACTCCGCCTTCTCCGCCTCTAAAGCCGGTATCTCCTCCTCTAGGGCCTCGAACTCTTTCCGCTCCTTGAAAGTGAGTTTTTTCTTTTGCTCATTGACAGGACGAGACGGTTTCTCCGGAGCCGGGTTTTGTCTCGCTTGCAAAGCAGCCTCCGCCTCTTTTTCCAGTTGGTCTTGCACGTCTTTCCAATCCCGATACTGCGTATAGTTGCCGGGAAAATCCTTGATATCGGCGTTACCCCGGAAAACCAGCAGGTGATCTACCACCTTATCCATAAAGTAACGGTCGTGGGAAACGACGATAGCGCACCCCTTGAAGTTACGAAGGTATTCCTCCAATACGTTCAAGGTCACGATATCCAGATCATTGGTCGGCTCATCGAGCACCAAGAAGTTCGGGCTACGCATCAATACCGTACATAAATACAGGCGACGTTTCTCCCCACCGCTCAATTTATAAACGTAACTATGCTGTTTCTCCGGCGTGAACAGGAAATAGTTCAGGAACTGGGAGACACCCATCTTCTGTCCGTTACCCAAATCCACGTATTCGGCGATCGCCTGCACCACGTCGATCACTTTCATTTGCTCATCGAACTTCAAGCCATCTTGACTGTAATAACCGAAACGAACGGTCTCGCCGACATCGAAATGGCCGCTATCGGGAGCCACCTCCCCCATCAGCATCTTGATAAAGGTAGATTTGCCCGTACCGTTATTCCCGACAATACCCATCTTCTCGTAACGGGCAAAAATATAGTTGAAATCCTCCGTAATCTTCAAATCACCGAAACGTTTGCTTACATTCACCGCCTCGAAAATCTTCGAACCAATGTAAGAAGCCTTCACGTCCAAGTTCACCTTTCCGGTATCCCGTTGTTGCTTCGCTTTCTTTTCCAGCTCATAAAAGGCATCGATACGGTACTTCGCTTTCGTGCCCCGTGCCTGCGGCTGGCGGCGCATCCAATCCAGTTCCGTACGGAGAAGATTCTTCGCGCGCTCCACGTCGGCGTTCATCGCCTCGACACGCTCTTGGCGTTTCTCCAGATAATAACTATAATTACCTTTATACGAATAGATTTGCTTATTATCGATCTCGATGATCTCACTACAAACACGATCCAAGAAGTAACGGTCGTGCGTCACCATCAAGATACTGATATTGGCCCGGCTCAGATAATCTTCCAGCCATTCGGTCATCTCCAGATCCAAATGGTTCGTCGGCTCATCCAAGATAATCAATTCAGGGTCCGTGATCAAGACATTCGCCAAGGCTACCCGTTTCAACTGTCCTCCGGACAATTCCCCGATCTTCTGATTGAAGTTATGAATCTTCAACTGCCCGAGGATTTGTTTCGCCTTTTGCTCATAATCCCACGCCTTGAAGCTATCCATACGGGTAAGGATGTCCTCCAGATTCGAATGATCCTCTTTCGCCATCGCCTCCTCGTACTCAGCGATCAACCGGACAGTCTCGTTCTTCGAGTGGAAGCAAGCCTGTAGCACGGTCAGTTCTTCCGGATAAGAAGGTGATTGCTCCAAATACCCGACCCGCAGGTCTTTCCGGAAAACCACCTCACCCGAGTCGTAATCCTCCTTACCACCGATAATATTCAACAAGGTAGTCTTACCCGTCCCGTTTTTAGCGATCAACCCGATCTTCTGTCCTTGTGCGACTCCGAACGTTATATCCTCGAAAAGAACCAAATCACCGAAGCTCTTGGTCAGCTTATCTATCTGAAGGTAACTTATCATGTTTTCTTATTTAAATTCAAATCGGAAGGCAAACTTACACAAAATCCTCGAATTTTAAGCTTTTCTCCGTACCTTTGGTGGAAGAATAAGAAAAACACCATGAATGTTAGAATAGATGAAAGTTGGAGAAAACGTCTGCAAGAAGAATTTGACAAGCCTTATTTCGAGCAATTGGTGACATTTGTCAAAAACGAATATAAGCAAGCGCACGTACTTCCTCCCGGGTCCCAGATATTCCATATATTTAACGCATGCCCGTTTGAGAAGGTAAAAGTCGTTATCTTGGGACAAGACCCCTATCCAAATCCGGGGCAATACTACGGGGTCTGCTTCTCGGTACCCGATGGCGTGGCGATTCCCAGCTCCTTGATGAATATATTCAAAGAGATCTACGATGATCTTGGGAAACCGATCCCTTCCTCCGGGAATTTGGATCGTTGGGTAAGCCAAGGCGTATTTCCGATGAATTCCGTCCTCACGGTCCGTGCCCACCAAACAGGTTCGCACCGGAACAGGGGATGGGAAACATTCACGGACGCCGTTATCAAGAAATTAAGCGACGAACGGGAAAATCTAGTATTCATGTTATGGGGTAGTTACGCAAAAGCCAAGATTTCCCTTATCGATACGAGCCAGCATTTGGTCCTAACGACCGTACATCCATCTCCCCGCTCCGCCGAATATGGTTTCTTCGGTTGTAAGCATTTCAGTAAGGCTAATGATTTCTTACGGGGTAAAGGCATCCCGGAAATCGATTGGTAAGTATAAATCAACCTAAATCAATCGCATATGGATATTCAAACTTTCATCAACAATTATTACGAAGCATTTTCTCTAAAGGCGGAATTGCCGATCGCTTTCTGGTATTCCGATTCTCTACTTGGAGAATTAAAGCAGACACAAGGCTGTTTATTCAAGGCCCTTCCCGCTATTAGGCAAGGCGAGATTATCAGTATGAACGGAGATAGCGTTGGCTGCGGAGGTGGAAAGTTTTATACAGGATTCACCCCTATGCCAGAGCATGTCCCCAATTTTGTCTCTTTAAAAGAGAGATATAAGCAAACTCCGGAAATGGTAGTCGAGGGTATAAAAGGCATGAACGTACAAAGGTCCTCCCTCCCATACCTCCATTTCGCAAGGATCGATCGATTAACCTCGTTTGAAAAGGTAGAGGGGCTTTTGTTCCTCGCAACTCCGGATATCTTGTCAGGGTTAATTACTTGGACCTTTTTCGACAACAATAATCCGGATGCCGTCTCCACACCATTTGGTTCCGGTTGCAGCTCCACCATCACGCTCACTGTCAACGAAAATAGACAAGGAGGTCACCGCACGTTCCTTGGTTTCTTCGATCCCTCGGTCCGACCATATGTGGAAAGCAACTTATTAAGTCTCACGATCCCGATGTCACGTTTCAAGACGATGTATCAGACAATGCGTAACTCCTCCCTATACGATACACACGCATGGGCGAAAATAAAAACCAGAATCAATGAAGGCTGATTTTTATACGGAAGTTTATAACATCGTCAGAGAGATACCAGAAGGATGTGTGGTTACCTACGGGCAGCTAGCCAAGCTCGCCCGAAGGCCACAATGTTCCCGTATGGTAGGGCAGGCAATGTTCAACGTCCCGAAAGAACTGAACCTGCCTTGCCACCGGGTGGTAAACAGCCAAGGCAGATTAGCTCCCAACTGGGCGGAACAACGGGGATTATTGGAGAAAGAAGGCATTACCTTCAAGAAGAATGGCTGCGTTGACTTGAAGAAACATATTTGGGAGGATATATTACCGATTATCTAATCCGATAACAAAATGTAAAATCAGCAAGTTCTTAAAAGAACCATTCCCAATGCTATTTGCCAAGATCATTCTTTTCCAACCATTCGCCCAGCAGATCCGCTAGTTGGCCATTATTCAAATCCTGCATCAAGAAATGGGTATTACCATAAATACCGATCTTGGGCAACTCAACTAAGGTTGCGTTTCCCCCATGCCTATTTATGGCCTCCACGAATTTACGTCCCATTTGCAGACGTACACGCCAATTCTCGCCACCAAGATTCTCTGATGGAGTCTCCGGAATATAATCACCGAAATACATTACGATTGGAATCCGGGTAAGTCGCAAGAACTGTTCCATAGGAATAGCTACTCCAGTCGCCCCACCGGTAAGTCCGGCGATCGGATCGGGCACCTCCCCCTCGGGAAACACATAGCCACCCGGCTCATATGAAACGACAGCCTTGACATTCGGATTTTGTATAGCGGCCATCCATCCCGGGAAACCTCCCGCCGAATGTGTTACAAGGATATTGTCCCCTATTTTTTCCGTCAAGGCATTGATTGCCGGTACATCTTGTTTGTGATCACTGATATCGGGCGTCATCTCCCGGAAAAACTGCGATAGATAGGCTGAATCAGACGGAAACTGCACACCTTTGTTATATTCCGGCCAAATCCCGATACGCCAGATGTCAAACCAGAACATCTCATCGGCCAGCGGCTTGACCGTAGTCGTAGCAGATGTCCTTCCGGCACGGCCACGACCGGGAAGATCCATCACGTAACTGCTATATCCCCGGCGTAACATGAGAGTAGCGAAACCATCCCGCCCATCGGGTGTCATTTGCCAACATACCCCAGAGCCACCATAACCATGAACATAAACCAAAGGCAATTTTTTCGCATGGGCCAGAACTTGGAAATCCACGAAAGCATGATCCGCACGATAGCTCTGCCCGGTCTCGACTTGGGTAGCCCAACCGACAAACTTACTGTTGTCATACGTACCCGGACGCTGTATGGTTTGTCCTCCTACTGAGAAATGCCCTTGTTTAGCGATCACTAAATCCTGGGCATCTGCCATTCCAAACACGGGTATTAATAATGCTAATAATAAAATCTTCTTCATATTCTTCTGATTCATTTTTTATCCGTTAATTGTCCGAGCACATCACGTAATGGATCTGAACTCTTTTTCCCTAGGTTTATCTCTACGATATTTAGCAAAGCCGTAAGTTGCTCTGGCGTAATACCCAGATGCAAGCAAATTGACATATGGCCGTAAGCCATAGGTTCAACACCGCCAACGCCTGCCAATACAGACACGGTCGCCAATTCACGCTCCCTATATGTCAATAAGTCGCGCTCAAAAAGGTCCGCGAACAGATGTTCCTTGAGGAAACGTTCGATCGTCGGGGCAAATACCGCATATCCGGCTTTAGGGACAGAAGCAGACGTACCCGATATTTCCGCCAGAATATCCCGTCCCCGCTCATATCGACTCCCACCGTCCTCGATAGCAGAGGCTTCACGACCCTCTACATCTTTAATTCCCATGCTTTTTCTCTCTTCAATGACTTGCATAAATGTCTGTATGGCTCTTAAGCTGCGAGGAAATCCACAATAAGCATAGGCATGTATTAATACTTCGTTTACTTCATTAACGGTCATACCGGATTCAAGTCCCTTCACAAGCGCCTGTCTCAGATGCGCCAAGTCTCCCTTGCCCGTGTACGCCGCGATAGAGACAATGGCTTGTTCCCTGGCTTCCAATACCCGGTTTGCTTCGGCATACACATTCTCCGCTTGGCTTGTCGCTTCTTGATATTCCTTCTCTCCCACCGGACTAAGCCACACCGCCTCATTCGTTTGAGGATTGCAACTTACGGCAACGTGAGCAAACCAGCTATCCGGAGCCGCCCCATGCCAGTGAATCACGTCAGGCGCAATTTCCACGATATCCCCCGGATACAATCTTCTGGCCGGTTTCCCCTTTTCCTGATAGTAGCCTATGCCTGCTGACGCGACAAGTATCTGCCCCCCTTTATGATAATGCCAGTTATTCCGGCAACGAGGCTCAAAAGTGACATTAGACATTGGGACATTCAGCTCCCTATTAACCGTAATCGGAGCGATATACGCCTGACCAATGAAGTTCTTCGCGGACGCTTCCGGCAACTTAGTACCCAAGGGGTACGGTTGTCTGAAATTATCCGTATTTTGCGCCATGGTGAAAACCGGGAACAAACATAGGCAGAAAAGCCGGATTAGAAAGTTCTGTCTCATATTCATATGTATTTATCATTATTCTCCTACCGTACGAGTAAATGCTAAGGTAGCAAGTTTCCATTGTCCGTCTTCCTTCACGTACGTCTCAGTCACGATGAAAGGGAACCTGACCTCCCTACCACCAACTACCGAATTAAGATGAATACGGCTATATACGATTCCGGCGCAACCGGCGAATTTAACATCTACATCATGTATCTCCGCATGCTTGTAATGTATGTTTCCCGTACGGATCACATCAAGCTCCGGCTGCTTACCCCACGAACCACCCATATGTACAAACATAGAGTTCTCGTGGAAGAGGGCGTCGAGCTTATCCACATCTTTTTCTGACATCCATTTCCATTTCGCATTAGACAAATCTATCATCTCCTGCTGCTTCGGAGTAAATGTCTTTTTTGTTTCCTGCGCATAGGCACCCATTCCCATCGATACCAACAACAATGTCGCGATAAATAATGATCTCATAATTTTTTGCATGGCTTTATTAATTTGATTATACATTATATATAAATAGTTTTCCATCATCTATTTATACCTATTCTTCGTTGCGAAGTTACGACCAAAGGAGTTTTGAGACAATACAAAAAAGTCGGTGTCAACTACAAATTTTACCGAAAAGGAAAGGAGTGAAGCTAGCTTACAAGGTCACTCCCTATAATCTGAGGACTTTATACCTAAATTATGCTGCACATAACGGCTGAAATAAGAGGGAGAAGAGAAACCAAACAAATCGGAAATATAAACGAAAGATAATGACTTATCACGCAAAAGCCGTGATATATCCAATATCGTATAACGGTTAATCCAATAATTTGCCGCATAGCCACTCACCTTTTTCGTCACTTCCGATAAATACTTCGGCGTCACGCATAATTCCGAGGCATAGTATGTAACGTCTCTATGCTGGCGATAAACCCCATCTTCCAGCATTTGCAGGAACTTACTCATAATGGAGGCATATTGGGCCGAGATCTTCTCCTCCCCATAAATATGTGAGTGAAAATCGAAGAAATCCAGAATCATTGTCTGGATCACATTAATCATTATGTCACGATAAAAATTATGGTTTTCATTGTTAAACCTATACTCTATATTCTCGAAATCTTTCTTACAGATATCCTGTTGCTTGCGATCCAGACGCATCACAGGATTCAGGAACAAAGATAACTGGCCTTTCATTCCATAATTATTCTGGGGAGTACAAAGCTCAATGAATTGGGGAGTGACATAAATGACTTTAACCTTAAAATCCGCAGATGGGGTGATCTTCTCAACCAGTTTTCCTTTACGCACAATCATACAATCCCCTTCACGTAACTCGAATGGATTTCCATTGAACTCGAATTTACATGCTCCACCCAAACACAAGGCATGAGACAGATACTCTTTATAAATATCTGTCCCAAGCCCATTCAGACTATCAGAGATAATAACACTATCTTTGCCATATTTCATGATACCCCCATTTTAGATCGTACAAATTTAATCAAATTACAATTTCATCCCGAAGAAATCTTTCATTTTATTTACCGCTAGATTCACATATTCCGGGACAAAATAAGTTTTGATATGCTCCGCTCCTGGAATAAGATACATCTCTTTATCTTTTGTTCCGGTAGCCTTTTCAAAAGCTTCGTCAGACATATATTTTGTATCGGCATCACTTCCGGCGATCAATAGCAAAGGCTGGTCGATCAAGTCGATATGATCCGTAGCATCCCAAGTCATAAGATCCAATAAACTGCTCATGGTATAGCGAAATGTCGAATTCGGATGAGCATGGGTTTTAAAGTAATACTCATAACCATCACGATATAGGGCAAACGGTAGTTTCGCCGCCTCCTCATCGGAGACATTCATCTCACCCGTGTATAGAACTTTGCCTTTGGCCTCTTCATTTCTAGCCTCAGCCGCTTGGGTTAAACGTTGTTGTATGGTATTTATCTGGGAATCCTGAAAACCATTACGACGTACACGCCCCGAATTAAACATGCTGAGTGTAGCGACCGCCTTTATCCGTTTATCACCCTGTGCAGCCCCAAGCGTGTAACCTCCACCGCCACAAATACCAAGCGCACCTATACGACTGGCATCTACACCCGGATATTGAGATATGAAATCCACCATACCATGAATATCTTCTATCCGGTTGGCCGGACGATCTGTATTCCGAGGCTCACCACCACTTGCTCCTTGATAACGCGCATCGGCAGCGATAGTTATATATCCAAGCTCTGCCAGCCGTTGCGCATAGAGACCCGCAACTTGTTCTTTCACGCCCCCATTAGGATGAGCAACAACAATAGCTACATACTCTTTTGAGGAATCATAATTCGCAGGAGTATAGATATTCGCCACTACCCCTATACCTCCAACCTCATACGAGACAGGATGTATATTTACTTTTCCAACCACATTTTCACTTACCGCATCGCGATATACCAATCCATACTGATTCTGATTTTGTGCGGAAGCACTTATTACCATGTTCATAATTAATAAAGCTACAATAATTTTACTCTTCATATTCTATTATTTTTTGACCGCTAAGATACATTTACCCAATCATACAGAATGAATACAGATTACGGATTGTATCACCATTTTTACAGAAAACCGAAATAATTGTATTTATATCCGCAATTGTTGTTACACCGGTGGAGATACTTCTTCCCAACTTTGCGCTCAGATAAAATATAAATAAATATGGAATACAGAGTTTTGGGATTAAGCGGACTTAGGGTCTCAACTATAGGATTGGGTTGCATGGGTATGAGCCATGCTTATGGCGCACCTGCCGACAGAAAAGAGATGACGGAATTATTTGCCCTCGCCGTTGATATGGGATATACCTTCTTCGATACGGCCGAAGTATATGGTACAAACACGAATCCTCATGACAATGAGGAGCTTTTAGGCGATGCCTTAAAGCCATTTCGTGATAAAATCGTGATCGCTACTAAGTTTGGACTCACTTTTGATAAGTCTAGCGAATGTGGCCCTTATCCCCTTATCCCGAATTCTAAACCGAAGTCGATTCGTTTAGCCGTGGAAGGCTCTTTAGCGAGACTTAAGACAGACCATCTTGACCTTTACTATCAGCATCGCATAGATCCCCAAGTAGAACCGGAAGAGGTAGCTGACACGATGGCCTACTTGATCAAGGAAGGCAAAGTATTACATTGGGGTATATCAGAGGCGGGCGAGGACTATATTCGCCGTGCGCATAAGGTCTGTCCTATAACCGCCATACAAAATCGTTATTCCATGATGGCACGTTGGCATGAAAACCTTTTCCCCTCTCTAGAGGAATTAGGCATTGGCTTCGTTGCTTTCTCGCCATTGGCAAACGGTTTACTTTCCGCTTGCTATGATGTCAAAAGCGTATTCAACCCTCAAAATGATTACCGGGCAACTATGCCGCAATTCAAAAAAGAAAGTTTCGAGAAGAACAAGCCTCTTCTAGATCTCATAAACCATCTGGCCGATGAGCATCATGCTACTCCCGCACAAATATCCCTAGCTTGGATGCTACAAAAAAAGCCGTGGATCGTTCCTATTCCCGGAACTCGTCATCTCTGCCGGCTAAAAGAGAATGCGGGGGCTGTGGATATAAAGATAAATCCCGCCGAGATCAATCAGATAGACACGGCTCTTGACCATATGGATATGAGCGAGGTATTCGGTGGGACAAAAATCAAATAATAGCCAAGCATATAATCCTCCGCATGAAGGCATACGACTTTTAGTTGAAACCATTTTCTTAATATTTTGGTTATATAATAATATATATATAAGATGAAACATGTAATTTTGACTATCGTTTTGCTATTGGCAAGCGGTTTAGTAATCGCACAAACAAAAATGAGTGATCAACTATCTAAAACAACTAAAATGAATGCACAAAGTAAAATCTATTTCGCCGGAGGATGTTTCTGGGGAACAGAACATTTCATGAAACAAATCAATGGTGTTACTAGTACCCAAGTGGGTTATGCCAACGGTAAAACAAGCATCAAAAATCCAACCTACGAACAGGTATGTAACGACAATACCGGATTTGCCGAGACAGTAGAAGTAAGCTACGATCCTCAACAAGCCGATTTAAAACTATTGTTAGAACTATACTTCAAGACCATAGACCCTACAAGTCTCAATCGGCAAGGTAATGACAGAGGATCGCAATACCGTACCGGCATTTATTACACCAACGCCGCCGATCTGCCTATCATCAAAGAGGCTATAGAGACATTGGCTAAAAAGTACTCCAAGCCCATCGTTGTCGAGGTGGAGCCATTAGTTAATTTCTATCCGGCAGAAGAATATCATCAAGATTACTTAGGCAAACATCCGGACGGTTATTGCCATATAAGTCCGGAACTATTCGATTTCGCACGTAAAGCAAATAAGGAGAAAACGACCGGCAAGCCCCTTTCTGAAAAGAAATTCCAGAAACAGGATGATACGACACTACGCTCCAAACTGACGGCCGAGCAATATGCGGTAACACAAGAAAATGCCACGGAAAGAGCATTTAAAAATGAATATTGGAACGAAAAGCGTGAAGGTATTTACGTAGATATCACCACAGGAGAGCCTTTGTTCATATCGACTGATAAGTTCGACTCCGGTTGTGGGTGGCCTAGCTTCTCAAAACCGATAGATAAAGACCTTGTTATGGAAAATACCGATAATTCTCATGACATGAAACGGATAGAGGTGCGCAGTAAAACAGGAGACGCACATCTGGGACACGTATTTAATGATGGTCCGACAGATAAGGGCGGATTACGATACTGCATCAACAGCGCATCCCTGAGATTTATTCCCAAAGCAAAAATGAAAGAAGAAGGTTATGGCGATTATATGTATCTTTTGGAAAAGAAATAAAACAAATCATAGGATCTACTATTTGAATAAAATCGTATGTATCGAGAATTTACCCCATGCGCCCTTTTAGCACCCTTCATCGATAAGTTTTGGGTGTTTAAAGGTTATGCGGAAATAGGAACACGCTTTAAGATTTTAGCGGACGGCTGCACGGATTTCATCTTTTCCATCGGGAATATGACAATTCCCGCGGATGAGCATCAAATGATCATGCAGCCTTATCGTTCCTTTTTTGTCGGTCCCATGAGGTCTTATTCCAATCTTACCGCTACGACAGATTCCCTACATATGCTAGGAGTTCGTTTCCAACCCTGTGGGCTGGCAGCTTTCACGAATGAGCCTTTGGGACAGTTTGCCGATCTTCGCATCCAGTCTTCAGATATTAACCTTTTATTCGATAATGCCTTTGCCGAGATGCTTTGCGAACAGCCGGACGATTCCGTCCGTATCCGCATTATCGAAGGCTATCTTATACGCCTTCTCACCCAATCCATTCAAGTAGACAGACAAATTATATACGCCACCTCATTTATAAAACAGTCTCGCGGACAGCTACCCGTACAAAACTTGATCGACAAGATTTGCATTTGCCAGCGGCATTTCCAACGTAAGTTCAAGGATGCCACCGGATATACTCCCAAAGAATTCAGCCGGATCATAAAATTCCAATATGCCATAGAAGTACTGAGGAACGCCCCACACACGGACTTAAGCAGCATCGCCTTAGATTGCGGCTACTATGACCATTCCCACTTTATCAAAGAATTCAAGCGTTTAGCGGGAGACGTTCCTTCCTACTTCCTGACTTTACCAAATCCTGCGGATGAACCGCTTACTTATATTTGATTAAAAATAAAATCGCAAGAATCTATCACATAAAAAGTCGTTTTTTTACAACCAGAAAGAATAGTCATTCCGTATGTTTGCACTATTGAACTTTTACAAATAAGAATCTTATGAATTACACTTTTGAACTAAAAGAACTACAAGCTACACACATCGTGTATCTTCATCATCAAGGAGATATAAGCTTTATCCCAAGCTCTATCAGAAAGCTTATGCAATGGGCCGGGCCAAAAGGACTTATAACCGGTCCGGCAAATAAACTTATATCAGTTTACCAACACGAAGGAAAGGAGTTGAGTGTGGATATCGGTTTAACAGTGCCTCAAGAGGTAGAGGGAGAAAGTGAGATCTCAAAAGGATTATTATCCGGAGGACTTTACGCGATCGGGCATTTTGAGATAGGAACGGATGAAATACCCGCCGCATGGAGCTTGATGTACACGCTTACATCCAAACACCAATGCAAGCCTTGTGCGGGCAAATCATTCGAGATCTATCAAAGCATCCCCCTCGATCAACATCCACAAGATAAATGTATGATCGATTTATGTATACCCGTCCAGATGATAGACCTCAAGCTAATCGAGGAAAAAGCAATTTCCATATTAACGGAATGTGACACCGCTATGCTCGCATCTGTTACGGAAGAGGGTTATCCCCGTCCGGTTCCTATGGGAAAAATAAAAGCGGATGGTATTTCCCAAATATGGTTCTCTACAGGCACGTTCTCTGATAAGACAATACAATTCCAACTCAACCCGAAAGCCGGAGTTTGCTTTATGAAAGGAGGAGACAGTATCGTGTTAACGGGTAAGGTCGAGATCGTTTCCGATATGGAAATCAAGAAAGCCCTTTGGTCTGACTGGATGTTCGCCCATTTCCCTGGAGGAGTAATAGATCCGAGCTATTGTATATTGAAATTCACTTCCGAAGAAGCGACTTATTGGATCGATAATGAATTTGTAAAAGCAAGTATATAAGTTATCACATCATACTATCGCATCTAAAATATTAAAAATCTTGATTGCCGCTAATTATAGAAGACGGCAATCAAGATTAATTCATTTATTCACTTCAGAAACCTCTCTAGCTCTTATTATTCTACCGCCACATAAATCTGAGTCAATAAATCCTCCGGCTTCGTATTACGAGGATCATTCAAGTAGATCTCGCCGCTAGGCACTTCTCGTAAGGAAAGACCCATCTCGGGGAGATATTTGCCGTAAAGCGTATCATACACAGCCCCTAATTGCTGATAAGTTCCCTTATAAAGAGCGACCATAAAACGCCCTTCCAATACCTTTTTCGTACCAATCTCCCCTTTAGGGCAAACCGCAGGAGCGACTTCCATACAAATATCGGTACGCAGCTTATCCGGTGAGGTCACTTTCGGATCATCATGGTACAAGCAGATCGGTGAAAAACTCAATGGCTGAATGTTTTGCTCCTTGGCGAATTGGAGCAAGCGCATCCAAGTTCCCGGATAATCGATTTCTTTATACCCTCCGTTTAGACGAATGTAGGCTACTTGTTTGCCGGGTAAATCTTTTACCTCGACCTTCAATTCCATATCGGGCATTATTCTATTCGGTTCCATAATTACATAATCTTTATTGTTTCTATATTCATTTGGAGAAATCCCATAAAACTGGCGAAAAACCTTAGACAAAGAAGAGGGTACGTCATATCCTACCTTATAGGCGATCTCCTTGACAGGTATTTCCGTGTAACGCAAAAGCCGAGCGGCCGTCTCGACCCGCATCCTAACGATAAACGTACCAACCGGTTCCCCTAAGAACTCCGCGAAGATCCGATGAAAATGCCAACGAGAGAATCCGGATATCTCCGCCAGCTTATTTAGATCGATATCCTCGCCTAAGTGATTATTTATGTATTCAACCAATACATTGATACGTTGTTGATACTCTGTCTTTGTCGTTGTCTTTATTCGCATGATTCTTAGGATTTCAAGGCAAAAGTAGAAGAATTATCCCGAACACACTTTTCCGATATTGCTAAAATGAACTATAAAGTAAAGATATCGTTTATTCAGCCCAAATCCGTTATCTTTACCATCTAAATTAAAATAGGAAACAATAACATGTTGAAAATAACAACGCCTAGATTGGTAAAAAACTTACGGGAGGATGTGGACTGGATGGATTGTATATCCAGACAAGAGGATGATTTTACAGAATGTTCTTTCAATGGATTATGCGTCGAGGACGTATCTAAACAGAACCTATCCGTTAATTCCTGCTTATTCACCAATTGTGGTTTCATTGCTTGCAATTATCGTAAATCTCAGTTTAGCGATGTGGTATTTAAGAACTGTGACCTATCAAATATAAATTTATCCGGATGTGGCTTTTACCGGGTAGAGTTCATTGGGTGTAAACTTACCGGAACGAATTTCTCCGAATCAATCTTTAATCATACTACCATCCGGGATTGCAAAGGAGATTATGTAATCTTCTCCATGAGCAAACTCCGGAACGTATCTTTTAATCAATGCTTTTTACGAGGAGGCGGATTGGACAATTGCCAATTCACGAACGTAGAATTCGAACATTGTAATTTAGTAGAGGCCGAGTTTCACCGGACCTCTTTGAAAGGGATCGATCTTACTTCCTCCGAGATCGCCGGTATACGTATTGGCTCGATTCCCGGAGGAGAGTTGAAAGGTGCTACCGTAACCTCCTTACAAGCACTGGACATCGCTAGAATATTAGGTATTACGATCAAGGATTAAAACTCCGGATGGCGTTTTAACCACACAACCGCATAGGAACAGGTAGCCAAAGGGCGCAACCCCTGTTTCTTCGCGTATTTATAAGCTGTTTCAACAAGAGTCGCCGCAATCCCACGCCCTTCCAAGTTTTTTGGGACAATGGTATGGATAATGTCCAAGGCATCTCCTCTTAAACGATATTCCACATAGGCTGTCAAGCCGTCTTCTACTACCTCGAAACGATGTTTCTCCGGATAGTGATTTACTGTATATTCCATTATTTATTCTTTTAAAGGTTCTATTTCCTTATTATTTGTATCAATCTCCTCCCGCTTATCCTTCTTTTTATCGAGACCGAAAAAGCGCTTTACCTTCGTGAAGAAACCTGCCACTTTCAAGGCCGCATCCTGTTCTTTTTTCGAGACTCCGACTGATTCCACCAAGGCTGGTCTTAGCATCTGCCATAGATAGTTAAACGTGGAATGATACGGATCTCGCACAATTTCCATATCGACCTTACGCAATTTACTATCTTTTCGCTCCGGATGAGCCGGATTATTATCCCGTAGAACTAAGTTCGCCAATCTCGACAAGAAACCTTTTTGTGTGGTCTCTCCGTCTTTCTCTTTCAATAAAGCCACTTTCAATTTCCGGTACGGGAAGTCTAACCGTATCCGTCCTTTCCGGCTTGAGGCATCCATATGAAAGACCACATCCTGTGCCCAACCGCTCACTACTTCCGCCGGCGCCAGAGGTTTTACGATCTCATTCAAGGAAAGCAGGTCTAGGCTATCCAAACGGGCATCCAATAGAAAGCGGTCGTATAATGAATCTACCGGGAGTTGCCATGTAGCCGTAAAATGCCCCGATCCCATCAGGTTCCCGTCCGCATGCAATCTGATGAATTGCTCCGGATAGGAAACGATATTGGTCAAACCTGAAAATTGGCCATTCATATCGGTAAAATAAAGCTTACCGGGCTTATCACCTTTAACGGGTAATTCCTCATAAACCACGGAGAAATTGGCAACGGAAGCGGTATCTATCTTGAAACGGACCGGAGCCTTTTGCAAACCCTCATAAATCATCGGGACGATATGAGGCTCCACCGGGATCTTCCGGTTCTTTAAGTTTTGTAATAAGACATCGTTTATCCAGAGCCCTCCCACATGTAATTCCTTGGTTGAGAAATATCCGGGAATATCCACGTCGGTCAATCTCACGTTCCCAACCTTCACGTCAAACCAATCTTGATGCTTAGGCTGTTTATAAGCGAATTCCATTTTAGAATAAGGCGAGACTAAATGTACGTGATCCAACCTCAAACCTGACTCTCTCAAATCCAGCCCCCCGATTTTCAAACGGTAGAAGCCGTTATCCAACGGTATATCGATATCCTTCGTCTGTAGCTGAAGATCACCTAATTGAAACGTCTTCTTCTTCAAATCCACAAACACATTCTCCAAAGCCAATTGGATATCCTTTTGGCTCTCAGTCCGCAATATTGTCGTATCCGATCCCCAAGACATAGAAAAATCACCATCGGATAAATCAAATCGGTCAAACCCGATCTGATAGATGCTATTCTTGGGAATCCGGATTCCCGTTAAAGAAATCAATGGGGTTGAAAAACGTATCGAGTCCTTTTTAGCGGCCAGGGTCACATCCTGTAGACGGAAAGAGCCGTTTACGGTGGATAGCGAACCTTTTCTTATAGTCACACGCAGATCCTTTCCCGGTAAGTAGTTATCGAAATCCCGGAAACTAAGACCAAAATGATCATACTTGAAAAACAATTGCCCACTCCGGTTCGTTTGCTCATCCACCAAGAAATTCGTAGCAAAGAAATTAAGGCCGTTGAGTCGGTACCGGGTCGTGTCATTTATCTCACGATCCTCCAATGTCACATTTGCGTTCTGAATCTGGATCTTACGGATGGAAAGATACCGAAGGAAAGGATTTAACAAACTCTCCACATCCACACGGCTATTTACAGATGTGCTTTTCCCTTTATCCGGAGATTCAACGGAGGGCGTTTTATAATAAACCAAGCGAGGCGACCGAACCTTCAGTAAATCTGCGCTAACACCTTTGTCGTACGCCAACCCGTCTATCCGGATCGTATCGATACTTCCCGACAAATAATCATTACGGGAGCGGACCGACAACGGACGTAGTCGCATGCTATCTATATGAAACGAACCTAAGGCCGTATTCATCGCCAAACGCTTGATATCGAACCGATGATTACGAGCCCTCATGATCCCTTGTATATCATTCGCCTCAAACGCAATGGAACGAAAATAATTCAGTTCCTCGCCCGGAGCTACCAAGGAGTCGATCAGAAGACCTTCCGCATGGAAATTAAACTCAGGGATCGAGAAGTCCTCTATCTGCCCTTTCAAGGCTAAGGAATAGTGAAGGGCGGTTCGCTCTATTCGTATTTGATCCACGGATATACTATGTAGTACCGGAGAGATCACATCATATAACGATAAGGCTTGCACCAAAGAATCCACATCGGCATTCGCCTGCTTCTTCTCCCGAGTCAAGTCATACACCTTGATATCCGAAGATTGTATCTCAAAATTACGGGCGGACAAATAGTTCAAGGCTTCTTCCCGTCTAAAGTGAATCCCTTGTATCTCTACGGTTTGCACTTTCCCTTCCAGATAATTCGTAGGTTTCCGATTGGTCTCCCCCCACAATAATTCTTGCGGAAGCAATTGGATTTTTTGGATATAGATAATGGAATCTTGGGTACTGAGGCATATACTATCCGTCTCCAACCTAAAATCATTATTTACCAACAAGGTTTGCGGCTGGTTCGTGACAAAATCGAAGTTATCGCAATACAACAGCTTCCCGCTCCGTGAAGAGGTAGAATCCAACATAAAACCATACGCATGGAAACTTACGTTATTCAACGTATAGATAATCGGCGAGACTTGGTTTTCCACATTATAAGAGATACTGGCATTTTCCAAGTTCAAGGTCTTTACGCTCAGGGCATCTATGTATGGAGAGATCACCTCGTACAAGGTCTTCGATTCGGCATGCTCTACCGTATCTGCCGCCAGTCCGGAAACTAACGGGTTTGATCCGGAAGAGCCGTATACACGAACCTCCGGCGAGCGGATCTCAAAGGTATTGAAATGGAGTTGCCGGTAATTCCATCGCCATACCAAATTAATTCCCTTAAAATCTATCACCTCAATCCGGGTACTTACATAGGTATCGGGCAAGCTATCCAAGGCGGCCCAATGTTCAAAGACCTTAGAGTCCGGCTCCAATGAAATACCCTCTAGCCTTAGCTCTCCCTTGAAGAAGCTAATAGAAAGCTTATCGAAAGAAAGGCGATAAAAACCATCCGTAGCATTCGCCGTACGCTCTATCAGTTCTCTTTTCAGGTACCGCTCCAAACGACCTGTCAGGAAAAGATTCAAAACTAGGAACAATACAGCCAGCGATAAAACAGCGATCACCGTATGTTTCAATATCTTCCTTATCCTAGAACTCATCCTTTCCTTGATTTTTGCGATATAAACTTCTTTTTATAAAAACAAAATAGACCCGTTTATGTTGCCTTTCATCTAATAAAAAAGCCCCGGAGTCTATTAACCCCGAGGCTTACGATCTATCGATTGTTACTTCATTTTACAAAAGGAGCCTTGATCAAATAGTCGGCGCAATCCTTCACACCCGCAAATTGAGTACGTCCGTCCGGCATCTGCTCCAACTCTACGAAATAGTCTTTGATTCCGTTTGCGTACATTTGCTTGAATATCATCTCAAAGTTCATCATACCACTTTGGCCGAATACAGCACGATCCTTGATATGTAATACCTTGATACGATCCGGATGTTTCTGCATATACTCGACAGGATCGTTTTGTCCCATGACAGTCCAATAAACATCCATCTCGAAGTAAACCTTGCTCGGGTCCGTATCTTTCAGCATCAAGTCATAAATTTGGTCTCCGACTTTCATGAAAGCGGCGAAAGGATTTCCTTTCACCTTCTCCTGTTGCTCTTTCGTCGCGACCCGATTGAACTCCATATTATGATTATGATAGCCAAAACCAGTGGCGATACCCTCCGCCTTGATAACATCCGAGGCCTGATTGAAAATATCGCAAACAAGTTTAGCCTCATCGTGCGTAGTAATCGTCGGCATCATCGGCTGGATCAAATATTTACAGCCTAGTTTCGCATGATCGGCAGCCGTAGCTTTCCAATACTCCATGATCTTTGGGGTAACCTCCTTCGAGTATTTGAAAATCATAGCCTTAAAAGGGTCAGAAATAGATGTGTCTACCGGATTCACGTGCGAGCTAATGATCTTCAAGCCAGCGTCTTCCGCCATTTTCTTGAAGTCCATCATAGGAACACCCCCGATAGCGCCTTTACCATAACCCGCCAACTCCAGCTTGGAGTATCCCATATCCTTCACCTTCCGAAGATTAGCGGCCACGTCACCTTTATATAATTCTTGGGATAAAGAATAGATCTGCAAGCCAATCTCTTTGCTGGCATGGACCTCATCCACAACTCCCAACGCAGCGTTCGCCGCATTTACGGAACCGGCTTTACCAGCCAGCAATCCACCAGCGGTAAAGAGAGAGATATTTTTTAAGAAATCCCGTCTGTTACTCATAACATCATTCTATTTAAATAGGCTTATTTACAGAAATAAGGCAATGAATACGGGTTGCGATATTGATACCAGTACAAACGGTGGGAAGCCGCCTCCTTATCATTACCGAAGCTTAATGTAGCCGGGTTCCATTTAACCGGACGGCCTAGCTCACGGGCAATATTCTGTAAACAGCAAAGCGTATTCGTACTGCAACCTACCTCAACCGGTGCGATCGGATTCTCACGTGAACGAACGCAGTCGATGAAGTTCTGCATATGCGGAGCGCTAGTCTCATAATTGCCAGCATCGTTACCCTTCTTTTTACTGTCTTTCAGCTTCTTCATATATTCCTCATACATCTTCTTACGCTCTTCCGGAGTCATCATTCTCGGGCGCTTCTCGATCAAGTTCTTCAGGTCGGAGGGGATCTTAGACTGATCAGAGCAGTTGATGTAGCCACGAGCTACCTCGATCCAACCGTTATCTCCGACAAACTTAATACCCTGCGCATCCGGATTATCCTCCAAATAAGGTTGTTCAGTCATTACGATACCATTCGCATAGCGCATAGTTGAATATTGTGTGCCATTGTATCCCTTGGGCGTAAACTCAACCGGACCAGAACCATCCATACCGATAGCAGCTTGGGCGATATCAAACATATGAGCACCCCAGTCAGCAGTATAGCCATTACCGGTCTCTTGATACCAACGCCATGCACCCCATAGTTTCTCGTTCTCTTCCGGATCCAGAGAAATAGGAGGACATAAATCGGGATGATAATGGATCTTCGGATCGTTCAACGGCCCCATCCACTGATTGAAGTTCAAATTAGCGGGAACCGGCATTTCCGGCAAGCTCAGCGGCGTAGGAGGCTCACCTACACGTGCATATATTTTCTCTATATGACCGATGGCTCCATTCTGAACCATATCGATCGCAGCTTGGAACTCTTTGCTGGAACGTTGCTGGCTACCTACTTGAAGCACACGTTTGTTATTACGTACAGCCTTCACCATAGCCAAGCCTTCGGAGATCGTATAAGCCAACGGTTTCTGGCAATATACGTCTTTTCCGGATTGACAAGAATGGATGGTAGCCAAAGCATGCCAATGGTCCGGGGTAGCGACCTCGATAGCATCGATATCCTTACGCTCCAGCAAATCCTCGTAAAACTCATATTGATCACAACGTTGGTTCATTCCCTTTGAAGCTTGCCATTCAGCGACACGTCTTCTGAAACGCTCTGTTTTCATCGTGTCCACGTCACAACATGCGGCAACCTGTACGCCCGGACATGCGGCAAATCCTTTAAAGTCTGATAATGCTTGCTGACCTAGGCCGATAAAACCTAAAACGACTCGATCGCTCGGAGCGATACGAACGCCATTCATGGCCCAACTGGGAAGAATTGTTAAACTAGCCAATCCTAGTGCGGAAAGACCCAAAAACTCTCTACGGCTTACGCCCTTCTTAGTGTTTTCTTTCATGGTAATTTTGTTAATAATATAAGATAAAATGTAACTTGGTCTGAGAATTATCGCCCCAAAGTTATAAAAAATAATTTATTTCCATAATAATCTTTTAATAAAAAAGGCTATCCTTGTCCGGGATAGCCTTATTTTGATTCATATCAATTCCTAAAACGCATATCCGAAGCCTACGTTCAGATAGATCGGATACATCCCGAAGGTAATCGTATCGAAATCCTTTTGGAAGATATCGTTCAATCCCCATGTCAAGTCAGCGTATACGATAAGGTGCTTAAACGCTTTCCATTCTGTACCGATCTGCGCTCCCCACTGAAACTTTCTTAAGTTATCCGAGAAATCATAGGAAGCACGGTTGTCACCAGAAAACTCCACCTTCGTACCGGTAGGATTGATCTCACGCAGATATCCGTCGTATACGTAGCCGGAGAAGTTCCGGTTTGTAGCGAACGAGACAAATGGTCCCGCCGAGAAACTCACCCGGTTATTCAATTGGTAAAGAGCCACGACCGGTATCGAGAAATAAGAGTTCTCCACTTTCGTCTGCACGCCGCCGGTCCAGTTTCCTTTCAGCTTCTCGCCACCGGAGCCAATGATCTCCATGCTGTAATTCTTAACCGTCGCTTTTGTCTCCATACCTTTATTCTCCAGACGGAGACCGATCATCATACCCCATTCCTTGCTCTCGCCGAACCATTTCTTGATATCGCCCTCTATGGAGACACAAAGCGTAGGGCGATAACTATCTATCGCACGAATCTCACGAGGCAATGGCACCGGAGCGGTTCCGCCGATATTGATACCGGCCTTTACCGTATATTCCAATCCCCTTAGGGAAGACCAGATTATTCCTTGGTTTCTTTCCTGTTGCGCCTTCAACGTAACGACACCCGACAAGCACAGTATACCTATTAATACTATATATCTTTTCATATCCTCTGTTTTTTTAGTTCTCACCGGACTGGATTATCTCAACCTCATCGATCCAAAGCGTGCTACCTTCCGCTCCCTCGAAGACATCACCTTTCAAACTCGAAGAGAAGACTATGGATAACTGATAACCACCTTTCGCCAGCTTATCCTTATCGATCACCTTACCGGGCTTAGCCACGAACGGGATATAGAAACGCATCCACTCATCCGTCTCTTTCTGATCGCTGATCCGGGCAACGGATATCAGGTTCGGGCTTGTCAGCCCGTTGAAACCATCCAAATATTTCACATTCTCATCCGTCTCATAGAAGATGGCGTAGATATCACATTGGTCTTTCTTACCTTTTACCTCCTCGCCATTCACTTTATACGACTCACCCGCTTTATATTTATAATAACCACTCAAGTAAGTCGGCACATGATCGAAAGGACGTCCCAATCTCGTGCCTTTCCTTGCGTCCGGAATAGCGTTCAGCAAATCAAACGTACCGATGAAAAGGTTTCCGGCGGCGATAGGCATACCGAATCCGCTACCGAAACTACCCGTGCTGCGGGTCACCAACTTAGCGCATTTACCGACATATCCGTTATCGTCTTGCATGGTTGGGAAGTCTAAAGGCTCCAATTTATTATTGGTCAAGGCAAATCCGGCATTCCCGCTCGCCCAAGTCACGGAATCTCCATTCGATGTAAAGTCATAGAATATCTGGTAACGTCCATTCTTCGGCTCCATCGTTATATGCTCGAAATGATATTCCGTGCTTACGCCGGAGACGATACAACGCACCGTATAAGTCTTTGTCCAGTGACCATCCTCGGAAGTTACCGTATAGGTTCTCGGCGTCGTAAAATCAAAAGCGGAACCACTAGCCGGAGTGATAGTAGCGCCGGGAGTCAAGGTGAATACCGGGGCTAGGTTTGTAATATCGGCGTCACTTTTCACGGTCAGTGTCACGGATTCGTTGTCGATCTCCGGCTCGGCTTTCAATATATCGCCATCCACCGTACACGACAAGATATCCGCTTCCGCATTGGGCGCCTCCTCCCGGATACATGAAACAGAGATCATCACCATAAAAAAACAGAAAAGCAAATTTCGCAAAGTCATACTCTATACATTATATTATATACAACACATCGCCCTTTTAGGGTGAACATAATGCACAAAGTTAAACTATATTCTCCAATATCGCATCCCTATATCTTTTAATAACTTTTTTTACAAAGACGCAATGGTACATATCCTTACAATACCAACCTTACCGGACAGATATACTTCAAGTACCACAGGATATATACTTCAAGTGCCATAGGATATATACTTCATCGACTAAGTAAGTAGTTAAAATGACTATGCCTAAATTTACTTCACAGATTTTACTGTTATTTTCTAAGGTACTTCACATCTTAGAGAACCTTCTCCTGAAAAACTTCACAGGGTTGA
>QWCE01000893.1_pt1 | contig 51461 bp, 42 predicted proteins | sample 1972531 | NCBI WGS metagenome assembly QWCE01 (sample SAMN09866716, study PRJNA288562) | Human gut metagenome isolate term4_stool, whole genome shotgun sequencing... | reverse complement strand
TTTATTTTTCAATATATTTCAATGTACTTTTATTTTGCTCACGCAATAATTCTTATTATATTCCAAAGCAGATTACTTGTCAATACTTTTTTAAAAGTTTTTTTGGTTTTTTTGGTTTTTTTAAAAGCTATCTAGATAGCTTTTATTTGGCATTTCTGCTTAGGATATTTTTAATATATCATTAATTTTAATTTCTTGCAAGTACTTTTTTCAATTTTTTTAACATTTATTTTTTAATTTGTCATTTTTAAGTATTATTACCTATTATAGCTTCATATAAATCTTCTGCTATCTCCTCTCTTTTTCTAATTTTTCCTTGATTTGTCACTTCTATTTTGTTCCATTTTTCTTTTTCTGCAATAACTTCAGATAACTTACTACTATATTTTAAATAATCAATATCTTTTTCGTGGATATCTTTTTCAATTTTATTATTAATTTTATTTTCTCTTTTAGCTATAAGTTGCTGACTTACTTCTACAGGAATATATAAATATATAATTACATCAGGTTTAGGAAGGTTATAATATTTAAATTCTAAATCTTCTTCCCATTTTATAAAACTTTCTATTTTTTCTTTTATTTCTTCTTTACTCTTATTTTCATTTATCATTTGCATATATATTTTGCTAGTTTGATATATAACATTTGAGCTTACATACCTATCTAATATAATAATATAATCTTCATCTAAATAATTTTTAATTGTTTCAATATATGTTAAATACCTGTCTATAGCATAAAATGTGGAAATTACATATGGATTTGATTTTAAAACTTCTTTCCCATAATCGCCATTTAAATATTTTTTTACAAAAAAAGATGAGTCTGAATCATAGTTAGGAAATGAAATTCTAAAAACTTTTTTTCCTTCTTTTTTTAATCTTTCTTCTAAGAGCATTGATTGAGTTTCTTTACCTGCTCCATCTGTATTTGCTTCTATAACTATAATTTTACCCATCTTATCCACCTCTAATTATTTGTATCAATATACCTTCTAGGTTCTATGTGCTTTATTTCTGGAATCTTTTCTATTTCAGTGCTTTGCATATTGTATAGTGGTCTTACATTTTCTTGTTTCATAATATCCATTATATCTAATATTATTTTTTCTTTTATACTAATATATCTATTAAATTTAAATTCTGTTATGTAGAAAAATATTCTTATGCTTAATCCATTTTTTGTTACATCAAATATTGTAACTTCAATTGTTCTTGATAAAACTTTCGGATTATTTTCTAAAACTAATCTTATCTTATTTAATAATCTATTTATTTTTTTGCTATCTAAATCAAATGATATATTAATGTTCATATCTATTTGTCTATTTTCTATTGCATTTATATTTATTACATCTTCAGTTGTTATTTTAGAATTTGGTATACTCATCAAACTATTATCTAATAGTCTGATTTTTGTACTCCTAAGTGCTATATCTTCTACAGTTCCAACGTTTTCTTTTATTTTTATTACATCACCTATTACAAAAGGTTTTTCAGAAAGAATTGAAGCTCCTGATATAATATTTTTAACAAAGTCTTGTATTGCAAGTGCTATTATTGCAGAACCTATTCCAAGACCTGCAACAAGTCCATTAATATTATATCCAAGTTCTGTAATTATAATAAATAATGCAATTATATATACGAAAATTTTAACTAAATTAGATATAAAATTATTAACTAATACTGCATTTAAAGAATTCTTTTTTTCAATAGCTTTAAATACCGGTCCATTGCTTGAAAATAATGAAGCAATTAATCGTGCTGATGTATATATTGCCATTATTTTAATTATTTTGTCGCAAGCTTTAAGTACACTAGGATTTTTTATCCATAATATTATTATATAGTACAGTCCAAGCATTGTTAAAAAAGCATTTAATGTTTTTTTAGGTATTGTTTCTACTTGTTCTTCTTCTATATTAAATATTTTGTTTAAAATTTTTATTATTAAATTAATTATATTTTCTCTAAATAGTACTAATATTAATATAAATATTGTTATCATTTGGGGGCTTATAATTTTATTTAATTTAGTTAATATTAGTTTTAGTTCATATAATATATCCAACTTAAATTTCCTCTTTATTTTTTATTTTTTCTTTTGTTAATTCTTTAATTCTATTCTAACTATCGTTCCTTTTTCTAGTTCTGTTCCTTCTTTTATATCTTGTATCTGAATACTACCATTTCCTGTAATTATTGGAGTAAGTCCTGCATCTATTAATAATTTCTCAGCAACATTTTTAGCCTTTCCTTTAATATTAGGCATTTTCGTTTTTGGGGTTTCCTTATCTTCGGCTGTTGTTAAGTATACTTTGCTTCCCCTAGAAAGGCTCACACCTGCTTCTGGTATTTGCTTTGTTATTTTTATTTCATCTGGTGTTGTAACACTTTTTACTGATACACCAAGTCCTATTTCCTGAAGCTTTGCTTTTGCTTCTTGCACACTTAAATTTTTTACATCTGGTATAACAATATTTTCTACTTTTTCTTCTTCTGTTTTTTTAGGTTCTTCTTTTGCTATATTTTGTGAATTAGCTAAAAGGTCTTTTAATATTTCACCAACTACTGGACCTGCAACTTGTCCACCGTGTATACGTCCAGCTTTCGGATTTCTTACAATCATAAGTACAACATATTCGGGTGATTCAGTTGGTACAACAGCTACAAATGATGCGATGTATTCACCATTTGGGTCCCCATATACAGGCTCAGATGTTCCACTTTTACCACCAACATTGTAGCCAGGTATATTTGCTGTTTTTCCTGTTCCATTTGTTACAGTAGTTCTCATAAGATCAAGCACTTTAGCTGATGTATCTTTAGAAATAACTCTTCTTACTTTTTCACCTTCTAATACCTCTTGACTACCAATTTCTACATTTTCAATTTTGTGAACTATTTGTGGTTTCATAAGTTCTCCACCATTTGCTATAGCAGATATAGCAGTTATTAATTGCATTGGTGTTATTTGAAATCTTTCACCAAAAGACATTGTAGCAAGTTCTACAGGACCTGTATTTTTTTCTCCGTGAAATATAGGAGAAGATTCCCCTAATATATCTATATTTGTTTTTTCTAAAAGCCCAAATGCCCTCAGATATTTATAAAATCTTGCAACTCCTATTCTTTGACCAACCTGTATAAATGCAGGATTACATGAATTTTCCATTGCACCTCTTAATGATAAATAACCATGTGGATTATAAGATCTCCAACATTTTATATCTCTATCATATACTTTTTGTACACCTGTGCATAGAAAATCGCCTGCTTTATCTGTTTCTGCAAGTCCTTCTTCTATTGCAATTGCAGATGTAAGTATTTTGAAAGTAGAACCTGGATCATATATATCAGAAACAGCTTTTGTTTTCCATGCAGAAAATAACCTTTCTAATTGCTCTTGATCACTTAATTCTTTCCATTTCTTTTCATCCATTCCAACAGGTCCTCTTGGATTTGACAAATCATATGTAGGATAGTTTGCTATTGCAAGTATTGAGGCATCTTTTGGATTCATTACTATTGCTATTCCATCTCTTGCCTTATTATCTTCTACAACTTGTTTTAAATGTTTTTCTATCATCTCTTGTATTTTTATATCAATTGTTAAATATACATTTTTACCATCTTCAGGATTAATTAGTTGCTCTGGTGTTTCATTTATTGGATTATTAAATACATCTGATTCAGAAATTATTCTTCCTTCTCTTCCCATTAATACAGAATTTAATTTTTTTTCAATTCCTTCTTGGCCTTCATTATCTGCACCAACAAATCCAATTAGATTTGCTGCAACTGTTTTATGTGGATAATCTCTCTTTATATCTTTGTCAATATTTATTCCTGCTACTATTTCTTTTTCTTCTAAATATTTTTTAAATTCATTTATCTTGTCTTTTGATACTTTTGACGCAAGAGTTTCAACATTTCTTTTTGAATCTAATTTAGATCTCGTTTCTTTTTTATCTTCTCCAAATATTTCAGAAATTTTATTTGCAAGTTCATCTTTATTAATTTCTTTATCTTTTTTAGCTTTTAATAACTTCGGATTTAGTGTCACAGTATCAACATCAAAGCTTTGTGCAAGTACTTCACCATTTCTATCTAATATTTGTCCTCTTTTAGCTCCAATTCTTTTTTTAAGCAATTGTTGATTTCTTGCCTCTATTTTTAATTTTCTACCATTTATTATTTGTGTATAAAAAAATGAAAAAATTAATATTACAAAAAGAATTAAAAAACTAATCATTATATGTTTAAGTCTTACCGACCAATTTCTATCCATCACTTTTATGTTTTTTTCCACTTTTTAATCCTTTCTATATATTATTCCCTAATTATTTTATTTATTATACTTTTTATAAAATATATATTCAATATTTATTATATATAATAACAAAAAGTAGATATTACTATCTACTTTTTAAATTAATATAATTTTAAATCAAATTTATTTTATTGCTATGAGTTTTTATACATTTTAATATGTTTTATATCGAAAAAAGATTTTTTTTCATAATTATATAGTTTTACCAATAACTTTCCAGGTATTGATTCAATTAACTTATTATATTCTAAAATTAATTCATTGTATTTTTCTTTATTGTATTTTAACTTATTCTCATTTATTACTATATCATCTTTTATATTACACATATCTGGCTTACAATTTATTACATCTAAAATTTCTTTAGTTAATTCATCAGATATCAATTTTTGTGTATTAGTAGCTATTTCTACTTTTTTTAATATTTCATCTTTTTTGCAAGATTCATAATCATTTTTGCATTCATTTAATATTTCTATATCATCGTTATCCAAATTCATTTTTTTTGCAAGTTTTTGTGATAGATCTATCCTATTTAGTATTAAAATGTCCAATGTATTTAATAACTCAGATATTTCTTTTTTTAATTCAGATATTCTATTATTTGTAATATATTCTACAATGCCAAAAATAATTAATAGAACAAGTATTATAATTATTACTATCAAATTTTTCTCCAATTCTATAAATTATATATTTTCAGATATATAATCAATTACATTTTCTACTGTAACTATTTTATCTACTTCTTCATCTGGTATTTCTAAACCAAATTCTTCTTCTAATGCCATTATAAATTCTACTATATCAATTGAATCTGCTCCTAAATCATCTAAAAAAGATGCATCCATAGTTACTTCTGATTCATCAACTCCTAATTGTTCCACAATTACGCTTCTTACTTTTTCAAATATTTGTTCTGTTTCCAATTTTCCCTCCTATATTAATATAAATTTTATTTTAAATATTTTCTTTAAATAATTATTTTAAATATTTTTAAAATTTATTATATTTATTTGCTTATTTTTACTATATACAAGTTATATATAATAATTTAATAATAGTCAACTATTTTGTTGATATATTTTATTATTTTTTTATTTAAACTATTTTATTTTATATTTTACGTATTAAATACTATATATTAAATAATATAATTTATTTAATATATATTTAAATTATATTGTATATTATGTAACATATATTTAATTAAAATATACTTTTAAACACTATTTTTTAGTTATATAAGTAAAATACTAAAATGTCAAATACATAATTTTAAATTTTGAAAGGAGATAATATGAATACACCTAGATTAATTGCAGAAACATTGCTTGGTTTTTCACTAATTTCAACTGCTTTTCCTGCACAAATGAAAGATATGAAAGATACATTAAACAATACACCTGATTTTTTCATGAAACCAATAACTATAAAAAAAGAAGACAGCTTATCTCCAATAAATTTCAAAGATATTTTTGGAAAATTTGATAATGAAGGTAATTTAGAAGAATTTGTTCCTCGAAAAATAGAGAGAAATACAATGAGATTTGGAATACTTCCCGCAGCAAATAACCAAATAATCGTAATGAAAATTGGTAGCAAATCAATAGTTATAAATCCTGGAAGTGATAAATATAGACTTTCACTTCTTAGAACATTGGGTGCCTTTCAAGTTTCTAAGTTAGATACAATAATATATTCAGATATCACTTCAAGTCCAGAAAATATATATTCACTTCTTGATATGGGTATGGTATCTAAGGTTATTGTTCCTGTTGTTGATCTAGAACCAAACAGCGACAATGTTGCTCTTCTTAAAAAGTTTTCAGATGTTAAAAATGAAATAAAAAAAAGAGGTGGAAATATTATCGAAATGAGAGATAAAACAAAAATACAATTAGATGATTGTATAATAACATCTGTACTTCCTAAAAATACACCAGAAGCTTCTCTTCTTTTTGATGATGAAGATACAATTGTTTTTGTTCAAGGATATATTCCTAGAGAAGATCAAAATTCTATTGTACTTCCAAATATTAAAACATATATTTCTAAAACAAATGTTTTGATATCAAAAGATTTACTTAAAAATATTTCCCCTACAAATATACTTCTTTCACAATATACAAATAATAATATTGATGAAACTATAAATAATGTAATTTCAAAAGTTGGAAGAGATAAAGTATTTATATTAAATGACCAAAATGGTGTAAATATTTCTTCACCTAACGCTAAGCCTGATGAATCTACTCTTACTATCAACGCACAAAGCAATAATACATAATCTCTTTACAAAATCAATTGTGCGTGTTATACTTACTTAAGTTATAACATAATGAAAGGAGACAAATTATGCCAAATATTAGATCAGCAAAAAAAAGAGTTAAAATAACTAAAACAAAAACTGACAGAAATAATAGCATTAAAACTTCATACAAAACAGCTATTAAGAATTTTGAAAAAGCATTAGAAAATAATGATAAAGATGTTAAAGAAAAATATAGCATAGCAGTTTCTAAAATAGATAAGGCACAAGCAAAAGGTATTATAAAGAAAAATACTGCAGCTAGAAAAAAATCTACTTTATCTAAAATGTTAAAAGAAACTGAAGCATAAAATTAATTTGTACAAGTTAATTAGCCACATTAGTGGCTTTTTTTGCCCCTAAATTTTTACAACTAAAATATACTATATCTTTTATTTACACTATGCTAAGTTATTTCACATAAAAAAAGATAAGTGCTATACTTATCTTTTTTATTAAATATTTTTTTACATATAATTTTATTTTTTTAAATTATATTATTTCATCTTTTCTATCTGTTCTATTATTTCCTTGTTAACTATTTCAGGATTAGCTTTTCCTCTTGATTCTTTCATAACTTGTCCTACTAAGAATTTAACTGCTCTATCTTTTCCTGCTAATATATCTTGTACAGATTCTGGATTATTTTCTATTACTTTTTCTACCATTTCTTGTATTTGCTTTTCATCAGTAATTTGTATTAATCCTTTTTCTTTCATTATTATTTCAGGATCTCCACCATTTTCTAGCATTTCTTTTAAGACTTTTTTACCAGTCTTACTATTTAATTTTCCATTTTCAAGTAAGCTTACATATTTTGCTATAGTTTCTGCAGTTACTTTTAAATCTGTTGGTTTAATTATATTTTCATTTACATATGCCGCTATATCAGACATTAATACATTTGCAATTTCTTTAGGTTTAGAAATAATATCATTTGCTTCTTCAAATAGTCTAATATATTCCATATCAGAAAGTACAAATATTATCTGCTTATTGCTTAATCCAAAATCGTTTATATATCTTTCTTTTTTTGCATCTTCAAGTTCTGGAATGTTTTCTGCAATATTATCATATCTTTCTTCTGATACTTCAAATTTAGGTAAGTCTGCTTCTGGGAAATACCTATAATCATTTGCATTTTCCTTTGTACGCATTATTGAAGTTTCTCCTTCAATATCATCCCATCTTAATGTATTTTGACTATTTTCTTTTCCTTGTTTTAGATTTTCTATTTGTCTTTTAGTCTCATATTCTATTGCTCTTTCAATTGACTTAAAAGAATTCATGTTTTTGATTTCAGACCTATTGCCTAGCTTATCTGTATTACTTACTGATACATTTACGTCAGCTCTGAAACCACCTTCTTCCATCTTACAGTCTGCAACATCCAAAAATATTAGAAGCTTTCTTAATTTTTCTAGGTATGCAATTGCATCTTTTGCAGAATGTATATCTGGTTTAGATACTATTTCAATTAGTGGAACTCCACATCTGTTATAGTCTAAAAGTGTTCCTCTACCAAATGGATCATGTGTAACTTTTGCAGTATCTTCTTCCATATGTATTCTTTCAATCCCTATTTTCTTTTTAGTACCATCTTCACTTTCAATTTCTAAATATCCATCTGATGCAACTGGCTTATCACTTTGTGTTATCTGATATCCTTTAGATAGGTCTGGATAGAAATAGTTTTTTCTATCAAACTTTGATTCTGTTATGATATCACAATTTGTTGCGATTCCAGCCTTCATTGCATAATTTAATACTTCTTCATTAAAATGTGGAAGTGCTCCAGGTAATCCCATACATACAGGGCATATATTTGTATTTGGTTCATCTCCATAACCTATCTTACAACTACAATATGCTTTTGTTTTAGTAGAAAGCTCTGCGTGTACTTCTAGTCCTATTGTTACTGTATATTCATTTTCCATTATCATTTTGCCTTTCTTATACTATTACTATTTTATTTAAAAATATTAAAGTCTTTTAAATCCAATTAAAACTATTAACTACTTCTTCTTAGATTTAGTACTTCTCTTTTTTGTTTTAGCTTTAGTTGTTTTTGCTGTCTTTGATTTTTTTTGTTGTTCTCGTTGTATTCTTTGTTTTTCCTTTTGTACTCTTTTTGTTTTTTTCTTCTTCTCCTGGTCTATTCCATGAAATATAATCACAATTATTTTTAGGATTATTTTCACATATATAATAATTTGTTCTTCTTTTAGATTTTCTAACTTCTATTCTTCCACCACATTTAGGGCAAATATCTCCAGTATAGTTTACTATTCTTTTTGTATTCTTACATTCTGGATATCCACTACATGCTAAGAATTTTCCAAATCTTCCATGTTTGTATACCATAGGTTTTCCACATAATTCACATATTTCATCACTTTTTTCTTCTTCAATTTCTATTTTTTCTAGCTCTTTTGATGCAACTTTAAGTGATTTAGAAAATGGATTATAGAAGTTTGAAAGTATTTCTTTCCACTCCTTATCTCCTTCTGCTACTATATCAAAATCTTCTTCAATTTCTTTTGTAAACTCTACATTAAATATTTCTTCAAAGTATTTTTCTAAAAGCTCTTCAACCAGTTCTCCAAGTTCTGTTGGTACTAATTGCCTTTTTTCTCTTTCAATATAGTTTCTAGTTTGTATTGTAGAAATTGTAGGTGCATATGTTGAAGGTCTTCCAATTCCATTTTCTTCTAGCTTTTTAACTAATGTAGCTTCTGTATATCTAGCAGGTGGTTCTGTATAGCTTTGTACATTATCATATTTTACAAATTTTGGTATATCCCCTACTTTTAATTTAGGTAAGTTATTATTTTCTTCCTGTTCTTCATTGCCTTCTTCTTTGTTTTGTCTTTTTGAATCTTCATTATATACTTCTACACCATATAGTTTTAAGAAACCATCAAATTTAAGTATTGAACCATTTGTTCTAAACTCATATGAGTTATTCTCTATCTTAATTGCAACTGTTTCATATAGTGCAGATGCCATTTGTGATGCTAAAAATCTATTATATATTAATGAATACAATTTATATTCATCACTTGATAGATATTCTTTTATATCATTTGGTGCAATATCTGGATATGCTGGTCTTATTGCTTCGTGACCATCTTGAGAGTTTTTACCAGTTTTAAAAAACCTATTTTCATAATATTTTGCACCATATTTTTCTGTTATGATTTCTTTTGCTTTAGCTCTTGCTTCATCAGATATTCTAGTTGAGTCTGTTCTCATATATGTAATTAATCCTGTTATTCCTTTTCCAGGTATCTTAATTCCTTCATATAATTTTTGAGCAACTTGCATTGTTTTTCTAATATTGAAATTAATATTTCTTGATGCAGTTTGTTGTAATGTTGAAGTAATAAAAGGTGGTGTAGGGTTTTTCTTCCTTGTTCCTTCTTTTATATCTACTACTTCAAACTTTTTCTTGTCTAAGCTTTTTATTATATTTTCTACTTCTTTTTCAGAATGTAATTCTATTTTTTTAGAATCTTTTCCATAAAATTTAGAATTAAATTCTATATTATCTTTTGCAAGTATTGCATTAATTGTCCAATATTCTTCTGGCTTAAAATTTCTTATTTCCTTTTCTCTATCTACAATTAATTTAAGTGCAACAGTTTGTACTCTTCCTGCAGATAGCCCAGATCTTACATTTTTCCATAATAGTGGACTTATCTTATATCCAACTATTCTATCTAATACTCTTCTTGCTTGTTGTGCATCTACTAGATCCATGTCTATTTTTCTAGGATTTTTAACTGCTTTTTTAACTGCTTCTTTTGTTATTTCGTTAAATGTAATTCTACACTCTGAATCCAAAGATATTCCTAAAATTATAGCTAAGTGCCATGCAATTGCTTCTCCTTCCCTATCAGGGTCGGTTGCAAGAAATACTTTTTCAGCATCTTTTGCTCTTTTTTTAAGATCATTAATTAGCGGAGCTTTTCCCCTTACATTTATATACTCGGGCTCAAACATATCTTCAATATCTACACCCAATCTTGATTTAGGTAAGTCGCGTATATGCCCTTTAGATGCTACTACATCATAATTGCTACCCAAAAACTTTTTAATTGTTCCAGCTTTTGCTGGTGATTCTACTATTATTAATTTCTTCACTATATATCCTTTATCTTTTAATCATTATTTTAATATAGTTAATATTTCATCATATATCTTATCTAATACATTAGATGGTGCAAGTTTTTTAGCATTATTACTCATATCTTCTAAATTAGATTCTAACATACTTTTTATCTTTTCTTCTAATGTATCTTTTGTTATATCACTATTTAATATTATTTTTCCTGCATTTGCTTTTTCAAATATTTTTGCATTATCCACCTGCTTATTAGCATTTCTAGATGGTAATGGTATAAATATTGCTGGAATACCAACTATACTAAGTTCTGTTATTGTCATAGCACCTGCTCTTGTTATTGCAAAGTCTGCCACGTTTAATAACTCTTCCATATTATATATATAATTAAATACTTTTATTTCATCATCATTTTCTATATCAATATCATTTTCTTTAAATATATTAACATATTTATCATATTGTTTTGGACCAATAGCCCAAATTAGATTATATCCTAGTTTAGTACCTTTTTTAGAAATAATCAAGTCTGTTGTTGCATCGTTTATTCTTTGTGCTCCTTGACTACCACCAAATTCTATTATTGTTTTTCTTAAACTTCCATCTTCGTTGTATAGTTTTAATCCAATTTCATTTAATATTTTTTCTTTTTCTTCTTTAGAATAATTAATATCTTTCATCTTAGTTGGATTACCTACATATACAACATTGTCTTTATGATTAAAATTATCTCTTGTTTTTTCAAATCCAACTAGAATTTTGCTTGCTTTTCCATCGAACATTTTAATTGCCATTCCTGGAAATGCATTACTTTCATGTAGTACTGTTTTAACATTTTCTTTTATTGCAGCCCTCATTACTGGTACACATACATATCCGCCTGTTCCTATTACTACATCTGGTTTAAACTCCCTAATTATTTTTCTAACCTTTCCAGTACTAGCAAATGTTTGTATTATATGTTTAAAATTAGTAAATGAAATTTGTTTCTTAAATCCATATGCTTCTATTTGCTTAAAATCATATCCTGCTCTTGGCACTAAATCATTTTCTAATCCATATGTTGTACCAATGAAAAGTATTTTTGAATCTGGTTCTTTTTCCATAATTGTATTTGCAATTGATAATGCAGGATTAATATGTCCTGCAGTTCCTGCTGCACAAATAATTGCTCTCATAATTATTCTCCTTAGTTTTTCCTATGTTTTGATATATTAAGTAGTATTGCTACTTCTACAATATTTACTATTATTGCTGTACCTCCATAGCTAAAAAATGGAAGTGATATTCCTGTAACTGGTATTGTATTAGATACAACTGCTAAATTTCCTATAATCTGAAGTGTGAGTATTGTAATTACACCAGTTGCAAGTAACCTTGAAAAAGTATCTTCTGATGAATTTGCAATTAAAAATCCTCTTGCCACAAAAAAAACAAAAAGTATTATTACAAAAAATACCCCAACAAATCCTGTTTCTTCAGCAAATACTGAAAATATGAAGTCATTTTGTGCTTCTGGTAAGTAGCTAAGTTTTTGCCTACTTTCTCCAATACCTGCACCCAAAAATCCTCCTGATGCAAGTGCATATAGTGATTGTACTGTCTGCCAGCCCATTGTTTTAATATATTCAAATGGATTTCTCCAAACCTTTACTCTGCCTGCTCTAAATCCTCCATCACCACTTTTAACTTTTCTAGAAACAAATACACCAAATACAGTAAGTGATGCAAGGGCTATTGCTACTAAATATTTAATACTTACACCCGCTACATATAATTGTACACCTGATGTCACAAGCATTAAAAGTGATGCACTAAGGTGATTTTGTACTTTATATGTTAATCCTAAAAGGATTCCAACTAATGCAAGTGGTAGCATTATTCCTTTCCAGAATTTTTTAATATATCCTTCTTCTATTGCTATTGTTGAATATGCTGCAACAAAATATATAAGACCTACTTTAACTAGCTCTGATGGCTGAAGTTGTACTGGTCCCAATTTTATCCATCTTATTGCTCCTTTTCCTTCCTGTCCAAAAAACTTAACAGAAAGAGTAAGGGCAAGCAAGACTGCATATACAATATACATTGTGGTTTTATTTACAAATAGCTTTTTATATTTTACAAAATCAATATTGTATACAACTATTGCAAATACAAGTCCGATTATGGCAATAGAAACTTGTTTTTTTACATAGTAATAATTACTATATCCTGAAGCTATTGCTTTAGGTGCACTAGCAGAAAGCAGTGTAAGTAATCCTACAACTGTTATAGCTATTGATGATATTAAAAAACTATAATCTGGTTTTGTTTTTCTAATTTTCTTTCTAATAGATTGTCCGCCCATTTTTACCTTTTCTTTTCTATATATTCTTTTGTACGTTATTATTTTAATTTTATTTATATTTTAATTTCAATTTTACTTTAAATTTTACTTTAAATTAATCATTATTACTGCATATTACAACAATATCCTGCTTAATATACATGCAAGTAATGTTACCCCTGAAAATACTCCAACAACTTTTAACTCGCTCCATCCACATTGTTCAAAGTGATGGTGGATAGGTGCCATCTTAAATACTCTTTTTCCTGTCTTTTTAAAATATGCAACTTGTATTATAACAGATATAGCTTCTAATACTGGTATTATCGCAATTAATATCAAGAATAATTCTAAGTTAAGTAATATACTTGCAATTGCAATTACTCCACCTAAAAAGAATGAGCCTGTATCCCCCATAAATACTTTTGCAGGATGCCAGTTAAATAGTAAAAATGCTATATATCCTCCTATTACTATTGCTAAATATGTTGCAACTACAGTATTACCTATAGATAGTGCAAATGATGCTAAAAATGTTAATATAATTAATCCAACACTTGATGCAAGTCCATCTATTCCATCTGTTAAATTTACTGAATTTGATGTTGCCATAATTACAAGCATTCCTAATAATAATTTAACTACTCTTGCAGTTTTAATACTATTTCCTTTAAACAATCTAATGTCTGTAGATATTCCTTGTCTAAAAATCAATATATACATTAATATAGCTGATACTAATATTAATGCTAGCATTTTTAGTTTTGGTTTTAGCCCTTTAGTATTTTGTACTTCTACTTTTAAGAAGTCATCTAAAAATCCTATTGCTCCAATTGCTAATGTTCCAATAAATAATGATAAAAATACTGGTAAGTTTTGCATTACTCCTTCATTTTTTGTAAGTATATACACAATGCTAATTAATATTGTGGATATTATTATCATTATTCCACCCATTGTAGGTGTTCCTGCTTTTTTTAGATGTGATTGTGGTCCATCTAATCTTTCAACTTGTTTAATTTTTCTTTCATTTAATGTTTTTACTGTAAACATACCAATTATTATTGTAAGTACAGTACTTATTAATAATGTTGAAACCATTTTAACCTCCGTCTTAATTATTTAGTTTAACTTTTTTCTATTCTTTTTTCTTTTTTCTTCTTTTACTTTTGCTTTTTCTTTTAATTATTTTTAAGATATTCTTTTATTATTTTTCTTTCATCAAATGGTACTTTTTCACCTGCAATTTCCATTTCTTTATTGTGTCCTAATCCAGTAATTATTATCATATCTCTTTTTTGTGCCTTGCTAAGTGCAAATTCTATTGCTTCTTTTCTATCAATTATTGTAACTGCTTTTCCATTTACTTCTCTTATTCCTTTAATTACTTCTTTTGCTATTTCTTCTGGCTTTTCACCTCTTGGATTAAAAGTAGTAACCACTGTCATATCGGCATTTTTACCAGATACTTTTCCCATTTCTTTTCTTAGTTCAATATTTTTTTCACCTTCGCAACCAAATACAGAAACTACTCTACCTGTTGTATATAATCTTGCCGCTTTTAATATGCTTTCCAAGCTTTCTGGCACTCCAGCAAAGTCAATTATTACTGGTATATCTCTTTCATTTTCAACTACCTCAAACCTACCTGGTACTACAACTTCTTTTATCCCTTCTCTTATTACTTCTGCCTTAATTCCTATTTTATTTGTAACTGCTATTGCCGCTAATGCATTATATACTGTATATCTTCCAGGTATTTTGGTATTTATTCTAACTGCTTTTTTATCTATTATTGTAATGAAATCAACTCCCGTGCTTCTAATATTTATATCTGTTGCATTAAAGTCTGATTTGTTTGCAATACCATATGTTAAATGTTCTGGTGTTAATTTTTTAAAATATTCTCTTGCAAAATCATCTTCATTAATAACACCAAACTTTGCATTTTCAAATAATTTTAATTTAGCTTGAAGATATTCTTTCATATTAGCATGTTCTTTTTTGCTTAAGTGTTCCTTGTATATATTAGTAAAAATTGCATAATCAAAAGTAAAGCCATAAACTCTATCTAATTTTAAGGCTTGTGAAGATACTTCCATTACAACATATCTTATTCCTTCATTTACCATTATTCTTAAAGTTCTTTGTAGTTCTATTGAATCAGGTGTTGTATTTACACTTTTCATAATCGTCTTGTCACCTATCATTATTGCGATAGTGCCAATTACTCCTGTTGGAATATTTGCTTTATCTAATATATTTTTAATCATAAATGTTGTAGTAGTTTTCCCTTTAGTTCCTGTAACACCTATTAATGTTAATTCTTTTTGTGGATCTAAATAGAAATTTTTAGCAATTATTGCCTTTGCTTTTCTTCCTTCTTTTACTAATACCTTATTTGTTTTGACAGTATTATATTTTTCTTCGTTTTCACATACAATTAGTTTTGCTCCTAATTTTTCTGCTTCTTCTATGAAATCATTTCCGTCAAAATCATAACCTGCATTTGCAATAAATGCAAAGCCTTCATTTATTTCTTTTGAATAATCAGTAATATTTATTATATCTTGTTCTTCATCTATTATGTCATTTTTTACTATATCTACACCTTGTAGCATTTCTTTAATTTTCATATTTTCTCCTTTTGCAAAAATTAATTTCAATTTCTGCATAATTCTTAATTAATATATACTTTAATATATAATTAATATCATATTTTTCATGTTTTTTCTAGACTATAATCTACAATTATATATTAATACAATATTTTAATATATTAAATGGCATAAAAATATTGGAAAAACCATAAAAAATATAAAAAAACATAGTCAAAATAAAATAGCAGTCTAATTTTTCTGCTATTTTAAAATATTATGTATATTCTTTTTATTGTATTGTGTTTTTTCTTTTTATTCTTCTTCTTATCCTTTTTATTTACACTCTGTTTTCAGGTCTTTTGTAGAAGCTCTTTTTTATTACCTCTTTTACAATAGCATCTATAATTGCAATTACAATAGCAAGAGTTAATAAATCATAAGGTAATTGTTTTAATGAAAGTAGGTTACCAAACTTTGTATATGGCAATACTACTGTAATTATTATTGATACTAGTGATATTCCAAGTAGCCTTTTACTTGGCTTTGCTTTGTAAAAGGGTCTTCTTGTTCTTAATGTAAATAATGAAAGTATTTCTGCTGTACATGATTCAATAAACCAAACTGTTCTAAATATGCTGTCTGGAGTTTTTAGTACATAAAACATTAGTATAAATATTGTTATATCAAATATTGCACTCGATGTACCAAATGTTTTCATAAATCTTTTAATATAATGTATATCAAATTTTTGTGGCCTATTTATATATTCTTCGTCAATATTATCTGATGCTATTTGTGTTTGTGGTATATCTGTAAGTAGGTTTGTAACCATTAATTGGTCTGGAAGTAGTGGTATAAATGGAAGGCCTACTGATGCAATAGACATACTAAACATGTTTCCAAAGTTTTCGCCTGTTGTTATATATATATATTTCATGGTATTTACAAAGATTTTTCTTCCTTCCATTACTCCATCATATAATACTGTTAAGTCTGGTTCCATCAATACTAAGTCTGCAACTTCTTTTGCAATATCTGATGCTTCAGATACAGATATACTAACATCTGCTCTTTTAAGTGCCGGTGCGTCGTTTATTCCATCTCCTAAATATCCTACAGTATTTCCACCTTTTTTAAGTGACTCTATTATTCTTTCTTTTTGTCTTGGATCTATTTCTGCAAATATATGAATATGTTTAGATTTTTCAAGTATCTCTTCATCTGTTAGTTTATCTATTTCTTCACCTGTAAGCACAGTATCATTTCCAAGTTCTAGATTATTTGCTATATGTTTTGCAATATATCTATTATCTCCTGTTATTATTTTAAGGTCTATTCCTCTTTGCATTATCCTATCTATTGTTTCTTTACTGTCTACTTTTAGCGGATCATGCATTAATATGAAGCCTACAAAAGTCATATTATTTTCTTCAAATTGTATTTTTTCATTTTGCTTTTCTACATCATTTAACTCTCTTATTGCAAGTGCTATTACCCTATACCCTTCGAAACTATAATCTTTAAATCTTTCTTTTATACTTTCTTTGTATTCAATAATACTTTTTTCTTCACCATTTGTATATATCTTAGAACACTTAGCTACAACTTCATTTACTGATCCTTTAGTTACAACTATTTCACTTTTACCAAGTATCTTCTTATTTTCTAATTTTACTCCAATAGAAAGTACTTTGTTGTCAAAATTATATGGCATTTCATCTATTTTAAATACCTTGTCATATCCAAGCATTATTCTTTCTTTTTCAGCTTCTTTGTTTATCGCTTCATCTATTGGGTTTTTAAATCCTGATTGTAATTTAGAATTTAAATATGCAAGTCTTAGACCGTCATCAATCCTATTATTTTCAATGTCAAAAACACCGTCAATACTTAGCTTTCCTTCTGTAATTGTTCCTGTCTTATCAGTACAAAGTATATTCATTGCACCTAAGTTTTGTATTGAATTTAGCTTTTTAACTATAACCTTTTTATCAGATAATTTCTTTGCTCCATATGATAATGTTATTGTATTAATTGCAGGCAATAGTTGTGGTGTCATTCCTATTGCAACAGCAAGTGCAAACATTATTGAATCAAATACTGTCTTATCTGTAAATAGGTTTAAAACAAGAATAACTGCAACTATTATAAATGATAATTTCATTAGCATATTGCCAAAAGATTCTAAGTCTTTTTCTATTTGTGTTTTTGTTTCTTTGCTTACACTTTTCCCTATCTCACCAAATTTAGTATTTTTTCCTGTACTTTTAATTAGCATAACTGCTTCACCTGAGTATACATATGTTCCCATAAACACTTCTTGGCCAGTTTCTTTATTAACTGGTATACTTTCACCTGTTAAGCTAGATTCATCTACTAATAGTGTTTTAGAATCTACTACAACACCATCTGCAGGTATTATATCTCCAGTAGTTAAATTAATAATGTCACCTGGTACTACTTTTTCTACTGCTATCTCATAATTTTTAGAATTTCTTCTAACATTTGTTTTTATCTTAACCATCTCTAATAGCTTTTCCATAGTGTTTCCAGATTTAAACTCTTGTATTGTAGTTAAAACACTTGATATTAATATTATTATTAATATAATTACAGCATTTGTAATATCACCTAAAATAAGTGATATTTCTGTAGCAATTATTAGCATTATAATTAACGGATCTTTAAATTGCTTTAAAAATACACCTGTTTTAGTTACTTTTTCTTCATGTCTTATTTCATTTAATCCATATTCTTTTAATCTTCTACTTGCTTCTTTTTCTGAAAGCCCAGTTCTTATATCTGTATCAAATTCTTTATCCATATTATTTTTTCCTTCTTCATACTATTACCCCATTATATTTCAACTAACTTAAATAATTAACATATATTGTTATATGTAGTTAATTTTTAATATGTAAATATGTATATGTATTAATATATAATATGCAGCTTTAATATTCTTTCAATTTTTTAGGTAATTATTATAATAAAAAAGAATAAGTATTTAACTTATTCAATCAATCTATGATTTAACTAATATTTGTCTAATTTTTTTATAATCTTATTTGAAACTATATTTTTTTAATATATAGATATTGTTTTAATTTTTCTTCTTTAACAAAATAGTTCTCAGAAGTTATTTTAAAACCTTTATCTTTCCTTAATTCTTCTGCTAATTTTTTTATATCAACATGTCTTTCTTCATTTTCTAGATATATTATATTCCACAAGTCAGGCTTACAAAAAGCCTTTTGTGTTCTTATATTAATCTCTTCTAAGAAAGAATATAATAGATTAGTATATCCAGCTACATTTGCTTTCCTGTTTTTTAATATATTTGATACAATGACTAAATTTCCAATTTCTTTTTTTGTTAATTTTTTCGCATCACCTTCAAAAGGTTCGATATTTTTAGCTATCCATTCTATTATTTTAACTGCTTTATCTTCTTTACTATCTCCATCCTCAATTATTTTCTTAATTATATTTTTAATTTCTCTTTTACTTACATTATAATTTTCTATGCCTTTTTCATATATAAAATTTGAGTATGTTATCCTTATTTTTTTCTTTTCATTTTCAAAAAATTCAAATTCTTTAAAATCTATATCTCTAAATCCATTTTCAAAATCCTCAAATATAAAATACATATTTTTAATATTTGAAATATTCTCTTTTAAAAATTTCATGTAATAATCATCGTTTATAATCTCAACATAATCATTTTTTCCATGTATATAAAATGAAATTTTCTCTTTTTGAAAGTTATGTATAATTTCATTATATCTTTTCTTAATATCTATAACATTGTATCTATTTTTTAAATTATCATTGAAAATATCTCCAGTATAAATCGATGAATTTTTAAGTTCTTCATCTGTAAGATAATAATTATTTTTTGTCACTTTGTAATTTTTATCTTTATCTTTATTGTATGAAAGAGCAGTTGCATCTATGTATCTTTTTTCATTTTCGATATATACTGAATTAAAAGAATGCCACTTATATTTTTTGCTAAATTCTATTTTTACGTCTAAACCTAATTCATCAAAAAAAGCAAATACAAGATTAGAAAAGCCTGCACAATTAGTTGATTTTTCTTTTAAAATATATGATATTAAAAGCCTGTTTTTAAGTATTTCTTTATTTTCTTCTGTTGACATATCAACATTATATTTTTCATCATATTTAATATTTTCTGCTATCCAATTTAAAATATTTACCACAGTATCTTCAATAGTTCTTTCTTTAGATTTTAAATTATTAATTATATTCATTATTTCTTTTTTAGAATCATAATAATTATCTATACCTTGCTCATAAAAACCATCTAAATAAAATGTCACTTCAACATTTTCATTTTTTAAAAATTCTAACTCTTCAAAGTTTTTATTAGCATATGTTTTAAAGCGCAAAAATAATCTTCTGATGTTTTTCACATTTTTCTTAATAAAATTAATATAACATTCATCACATTTTATTTTATTATATTCTTCTTCTCCTGTTATTGAAAAAGACACCATGTTTCCATTATTAATTTCTTCAATTATTTCATTATTTCTTTCTACTAATTCACTTAGTTTATATAACTTTGCCATTTAACCCCTTTAATACACTAAGTTAATCTACTAATTTTCTTCTACCCATATATACTTCTTATTCCATCTAATAGTTCCTTTAAGTCAATGTAATTATAGTTATCTAAATAGTATGATATACTATAAAAGTCTTTTTCTTTTAAATATGTCTCATTTTTCAATTTAAACTTTTCATTTTCTTTTAAGAGTTCTAAAATTGGGCTATCCTTTTCTGTTAATGCAAAGTATATTCCTGCATTTCCGGTATTTTCAATATCTCCTAAATTAATTGCATATGGTATATTTTTTTCAACCATAAACTTATGTAGTTCGATAATATATTTTATTTCCTTTTCTACATCTTCTTCTATTTCTATTTCTTCTTCATTATTCTCATTATAGTTTTTAATTATATTATATATTTCATCAAACTTTTCATTTGGATTATCTGTTTTAGTAGTAATAGTAAGGATCTTATTTATATTATTTATGCAAAAACCTATTGAAAATATTTCTTCAATGTTTATATATATTCTTTTAAATACATCCACTATTATATCAAAATTATTTTCATCAACTACAACTGATATATATGGATATGCAAATCTATCTTTATGACCACCACAGCATGTAAAAGTTCTAACACCAAGACTGTTGCAGAGTATTAATAATTTTTTCAGTGATTCATTTCCTTCTGCCCATTCTTCTATTGCTTTTTCATATTCTTTTTTATCTTCAGGAATCTTCATTGGATCCTGATTATTATATTTACTCATATTTGATCTCCTTATAATTAATTAAAAAGAGCACTGATCAGTGCTCTTTCAGATGAAGAATTCTAATTACACGAGATTTAAATTAAATTTATTTTAATTAATGACACTCTGCTATATGTGTTGCTAAATCTTGAACCCACATCCTACATATTGAGCACCATTCTACATCAGAATTTTTGTTAATCTTAAATCTTTTAACTTTTTTATTAATTTTAGCTTTTATATGTTTCATTGTTGATCTCCTTTATATTAATTAATACAAATTGGATTCTTCATCTATAATAATATATTATTATTATAAATTTAATTTATCACATTTTTATCTAATTTTCAAGTGGTTAACCTTCTGTTATATGTTGGCATTACAATTAAAATAAGAATAAGCATTTAACTTATTCATATAATCCTTTGATTTTTTCATTCCATTAGCTCTACATCACATCATTTAACAATATTTTTAGTACTAGGTTCAATAAAGTCTTCTTTTTTAACCTTAACTTTTATCATCTCACTTTTTTCTACTTTTTTCATACCTAGCCTATTTGTTGCTTCTTCTTGTATAGTTGCTAAGTTTTGGTTATTTTTAAGTTTTAATCTTAATTGTGCATTTTCCTTGTTTAGCTCTTCTATTTGTTGTTTCTTTTGGTTTATTCCCCTTATTTTTTCTTGCGCAAGTGATTGCAAGAAAAGATTTGCAATTACTATTGATGCAATTACTATTGACATCATAATTACATTTCTTTTTCTTTTTTTATTTTCTTTTGCTCTTTGATTTATTTTTCTTCTTATTTCTTGAGCCTGTTTATTTACCTTCTTATTTTTTGGCTTATTATTCTTTTTCTTCTTTTGTTTTAAATTTGGAGTATCATAACCTGTATAGAATTTTCGCGGATTAGTATCATATTGATAACTTCTGGCTTCTAACATTAATTTACTCCTTTCTTTTTAATCTATCTCAAAAACTCTAAGTTTTGCACTTTTGGATCTTGAATTTTCTTCCTGTTCTTCTTTGCTCGGAAGTATAGCTTTTTTATTTACTATTTTCCCTAATTTTATTGGATTGCATACACAAATTGGAAAATTTGGTGGACAAATACATTCGCCCTCAGCCTTTTTATATGCTTCTTTTACTGCCTTATCTTCTAAGGAATGGAATGTAATTATTGTAAGTCTACCACCTTTATTTATTCTTTTAATTATTTCAATAATACTATCTGTTAAATTCTTTATTTCAGAATTAACTTCAATTCTTAATGCTTGAAAAACTTGTTTTGCCTTATGTCCCTTTTTACTAAAAGGCTTTACTCTATCTATAATATCAACTAATTCTTGTGTAGTTGATATTTCTTTTTCTTCTCTTTTCTTGATGATTGCATTTGCAATTTTATCTGCAAATCTTTCTTCACCATATTTTTTAAATATTTCTACAAGTTCTTCTTTTGAATATTCATTTACAATCTTTTTAGCTGTTAACTCTTGGCTTTCATCCATCCTCATATCTAATGGCCCATCATTAATATATGAAAAACCTCTTTTGCCATTATCTATCTGATATGAAGACATACCTAAATCAAGCAGTACACCATCGACTTTTTTTATCTCTAGGCTATCTAATATGCTAGGTATATTTTCATGGTTACCATGAATTAATATAACTTTGTTATTCTTTTCATATTGTTCTAATTTTTTTGCAGATTCTCTAATTGCATCCATGTCTCTATCTATACCAATCAATGTTCCATTAGATAATCTTTTTAATATCTCTGTACTATGTCCTGCTCCACCTAATGTGCCATCTACATATATACCATCTTCTTTTATATTTAAGTTATCTATAACTTCGTCTAGTAATACTGATTTGTGTTTAAATTCCATATTATTCCTTATATATATCATATTTAGCTTTTAGATTTAACAAAATTATATGATATATTAATATAATTTTGCAACTTTTTTATATTTATGTAATACTTCATTGTTTCTTTATATACATTAATTAAATAATTTTAATACTTAGTTACATGATTTGTATACTAATTATTTAAACTATATGTTTTAAAAAGTATGATAATTACGTACTTAATTTACTTAATTACTTAAAATACATAGTATCTAAGCAATATTATTATACCTAATATTATTCTATATATTCCAAATGGTTTAAAGTCATGTTTCTTAATATATTTCAATAAGTATTTTATTGTATAAAGTGAAACTATGAAACTTACAAACATTCCTAAAAGTAATATTATCATTTCATTTTTAGAAAAATGAAAACCAAACTTTACTATTTTTAATAAGCTTGCTCCTAACATAACTGGTATTGCTAAAATAAAGGTAAATTCTGCTGCTGTTTCTCTATCTAATCCATTTACCATACCACCTATTATTGTAGCACCCGATCTTGATGTACCAGGAAATACCGCTGCAAACACTTGGTAGATTCCTATTTTTAATGAATCCTTTACAGTTATCTTATCTAAAGTATCTTTCTTTTCTGCTAGCCTATCATGTCTTGATTTTTTAACCTTTATATTTTCTACAATTAAAAATATTATTCCTACAACTATTAATGCAATTGCTATACTTGTTGGATTATAGAATAGTTCTTCTATCTTATCATCAAATAATACTCCTATAATTCCTGCAGGTATACATGCAATTAATACCTTGCCCCAAAGGCTAAATTTTTCTTTTTCAGCCTTTATTCCTTTTCCTTTTTCATATTTAAAAGGAAATATCTTATCCCAGAATAGTAATATAACTGCAAATATTGCTCCAAGTTGTATTACTACATTGAACACTGACATAAATTCTTTTGTGACATTTAACTTAATAAAATTATTTGCAAGTATTAAATGTCCTGTTGAACTAATTGGGAGCCACTCTGTTACTCCTTCAATTATTCCAAGTGCGATTACTTTTAAAAACTCTATCATTTTATACCTCTATATATTTTCATAAGACTATTATTGCACATTTAAAACGCTTTTTGTAGTATTTGACATTTAAAAAATATTTAAGTATAATTATGATATCTCGCGGGAGTAGCTCAGTCGATAGAGCGATGCCTTGCCAAGGCATAGGTCGTGGGTTTGAGTCCCATTTCCCGCTCCATGGCGGCATGGCCAAGTGGTAAGGCACGAGTCTGCAAAACTCTTATCCTCGGTTCGATTCCGAGTGTCGCCTCCATTCGCTTACTAAAACGTAAGCTTTTTTTATTGCATAATTATAATTAATATATTATAATTTTCATATAATTGGGGTATAGCCAAGTGGTAAGGCAGGGGACTCTGACTCCTCGATCGTAAGTTCGAACCTTACTACCCCAGCCATTAAAAAGACTGCATAAGCAGTCTTTTTTTATATAATTTTAAAGTTTATATATTAAAATTATATAAGTTTTTTATCTATTTTTATTCTAATACCAAATTGACATAACAATAAAAAAAGTATATTATAATTTTAAGTTAAAATATATTAATATAAACATATTTTAGTACATAATTAATAAACAATTGATATATTTTAACCCAATAATAAATGATTTTTGAAAACGAAAGAGGGGTAAATATGGTGATAGCAATAATCATCCTTACTATCCTCCTTGTTTCAGCAGTTACATACATAATTATAATTAAAAACAATATTAAAAATAATGAATTACTATTAACTAATGCAAAAGAAAAAGCAGACAAAATGGTTAATGACGCACAAAAAGAAGCAAATGATTATAGAAGAGATGCAGAAATAACTGCAAAAGAGATGGAATTAAAACTAAAAGATGAATTAGACACTGAAATTAAAGAAAGAAGAGCAGAACTTTCAAAACAAGAAAATAGGTTATTCCAAAAAGAGGAACAATTAGGAAAAAAGGAAGAAAGAATTGAAAAAGATTTAAAACATTTAGATAACTACAATAAAGAACTAGACAAAAGAGAATTACAAGTACAAGATATTGAAGAAGAAAAAAGAAAAATATTAGAAGAAATAGCAAATCTTAGTGAAGAAGAAGCTAAAAAACAAATTATTGAAATCCTTGATAAGGAATTAGTTGAGGATAAGGCAAAATTAATTAAAAAATATGAAGAAGAAATTAATGAAAATGCTAAAATGATGGCTAAAAATGTTATTACAACTGCAATACAAAAATGTGCAGCTGATCATACTTCTGAAACAACACTTACTGTTATTTCTATTCCTTCAGAAGAAATGAAAGGAAGAATAATTGGTAAAGATGGTAGAAATATTAGAAGTTTAGAGATGCTAACTGGTGTTCAAATCATAATAGACGATACTCCAGAAGCAATAACACTTTCTGCATTTGATCCAGTAAGAACAGCAGTTGCTAAATTAGCAATAGAAAAATTACTAGATGATGGTAGAATCCATCCAGGTAAGATTGAAGAAATTGTAGAAAAAGCAACTTTAGAAATTGCTGATGTAGTAAGAGCTGAAGGTAAAAGAGCAATGGAAGAATCTGGTATATTAGATTTAAACTCAGAAGAAATTATGCTTTTAGGTAAGCTAAAATATAGAACAAGTTATGGTCAAAATGTTCTAACACATTCAATAGAGGTTGCAAACCTTGCAGGAATAATGGCAGACCTAGTAGGAGCAAATAAGGAAGTAGCTAAAAGAGCTGCATTATTACATGATATTGGAAAAGCATTAGACCACGATCCAGATATTGAAGGAACACATATTGAATTAGGTGTAGAAGTATTAAATAGGGCCAAAGAAAGCAAGGAAGTAATTCATGCAGTAGAAGCTCATCATAATGATGTAGAACCTGAAACAGTTGAAGCAATACTTGTACAAGCTGCAGATACAATTTCTGCATCTAGACCTGGAGCTAGAAGAGATACATTTGAAGCATATATTAAAAGAATACAAAAGCTTGAAGAAATTGCTACATCATTTGAAGGTGTAAACAAATCTTATGCCATACAAGCTGGTAGAGAAATACGTTTAATAGTAGATCCGGAAAAGATATCTGATTCTGAAATGACTGTACTTGCACATGATATTTCTAAAAAGATAGAAGAAGAATTACCTTTCCCAGGTAAAATTAAGGTAACAGTATTAAGAGAAACTAGAAAAACAGACTATGCAAAACAAAGTAAGGTTAATAGAAAATAGTTTAAAAAGTATGTTTTAAAACTTTTTTAAAGAAAATTGATGCAATATGTTGAAATTATTAAAAATTAATGTTAATATATATATATTGCATTGATCGAGGTGTAGCGCAGTTGGTAGCGCGCGTGGTTTGGGACCATGAGGTCGCAGGTTCGATCCCTGTCACCTCGACCAATTTAAGCGATTTTTTTAAAGAATTTCAGAAAATTCTAAAAAAGTCTAAAATGTGGAGAGGCACATGTCTGTAAGATTACAGCATGTGTCTTTAATTTTATCCAATTCTAAAAAATTTCAAGAGAGGAATTTCAATGTTAACTTTTGTACCACATAAAATTAAAGAAGATTATCGAAAAGTTGAATTTTTTCAAGTAAACAAAGAACTTTGCAATAATGAGATTTATAAAGATTTATCTCCTACAGCAATTCTACTATATTCTCTATTTTGTGATGAAGTGCAGCTGATTGGTGGATGTTTAAAAGATTAAAAATGTGAGCAATTGTATTTGCTCACATTTTTAATCTAAACCAGGAATATTACTATCTAAGCACTTAGCATTTGTATGTGCTAACACTTTACCTACAGCAGTTATACAAACGCCACAAGTTTTAATGTTTGTATCCCACCAATTTTTAACTTTTTTAATATTGGGATAGCTTTCTATAAGTCTACAAAAGTTATTTCTAGCATTATTAATATTTTCTGGCAACTTATCATATAAATTGTAAATTTCATATAAAATATTATTAACCATATCTTGTTTAGACGATACTAATATTTCTTTTATCCTGTCTCTATTTACAACGTTAATACGTATATGATTTTCAATTAAAGAATCAGAAAATATAGAACTTTCACTAATTCCTATTTTATTTAACAAATCTTGTGCTTTTTGATAATCTTCTGAATTTTTATCTATGCCTGCACAAGAATATCCTTCTAATTCATTTGGAAAGAACTCATCAAAAGACTTATATGTTAAAAATGATTGTCTTCTTATAGCTCCAACAATTTCTAAATTATCAATAATTTTACTATTATAAGGAATTTCTTTATCTCTCAATATATTACCATATAGATTCTCCAATGCTTGCAAACCACTTTTTATATCTCCAATATCAGGAATAAATTGGTTTACACACAGAAAAATTGTTAAAAAAAGTAATGCATCATCAGAAATTTTATCTGCTACTTCTATTGCTTTATTAGTTGCTGCAATTGTTGTAAAATCTTCTTTTTTATTTACTCTATGTATTAATATTTCTGAAAGTATTTCATAGCAATTACGACTATCAGTACATATTGCTGTCTTTTCAGTATTTCTAAAAAACACCTGAATTGCAGGTTCACTGAAACATTCAATTAAATTTGACTTTACTAGTTTAGGCAAAAATATTTCAGAAAATTCATTTAAGCGTTTTCTTGCAACAGTTTCAGCAACTAATGAATTCTCTTTTAAAGCTATATCTATTTCACTTTTAACAATTTGTGTTACTTCTTGCACACTCATGCCATAATTATTTTCTATTTTATCTACTTGAATTTGCGTTGAATTGTCTCCAGATTTTTGTGTCTGAATATTATTTTCCATTAATATCACCTACTTGAATTTGTTTTGAATTATTTCCTGCTTTTTGCTTTTGTGTATGTTTATTATTATATCCTACAAAATATCCTATTATACCAGATAATATTGTAGCTATAGCTCCTATTATTGCAGCAATTATAGTACTATCCATATATTTCATCTCCTTTTCAATTTAATTATCCATTTAATACTTTTACAATATTTTCTGTAATTCTGTTTATTACAGGAACTACGACACTATTCCCAGCTTGTTTATATAATCTCGCGTCACTCATATCTGTTGGTAATTTATATGATTTAGGGTAGCCTTGGGCATAAAAACATTCAATAGGTGTTAGTTTTCTTATTCCATATGGTGTTTTTATTAATGGAACATTATGCCCGCCTTCTCCCATATTAGATGTAAGCGTAGGTACTAAATTATTTTGATTTTTTCTTACATATTTTCTTCTCCATTGATAAACAGTTGAGTCATCGTCTATTCCTTCTTCTAACAATTTATATATATCGACTTTATATTCTCCTTCAGTATAATAATATTTTTCATCTTCTTTTGTTTCAAAATTAAATACTTTATATATATTGTTATTTAAAGCAATTAGTAATGGCATTTGAAATCTATCATAATCTTCTTTTCATCTGGTGAAAATTTTTTATATCCTTCTGTAAAATAGTATGTGAAAAAATCTATATAATCTTGTTCAGTATAATCTTCAGAAAGTAACTTCTTTAATGCTTCCTTATATTTTATTTTATCTTCCATAAGTTAATTTTCCTTCCCTTTCATTATCTTAAATATATTTCATATGAATCAATTTTACAAATCTTTTATGATATATCCTATAGTATTTATCACTACATTGTCCTACCTCTTTTTCACACTTTTTTTATTCTTTATGATAACTATCCCATCTTTCTTATCCTTGAAAAAATCCCTTTTACTATATATAATTATATAGTAAAAAAGAAAGGAATAATGCTATGCAAATGATACTAAAACACGCAAAAAAATATAAGCTTAAAATTATCCTAACTCTCCTAATAGTAATATTTGGAGTATACATTAATTTGTATATACCAAAACTTAATGCAGGAATCATTAATGAAGGTTTAGTAAAAGGTGATAGTCACTACCTAAAAACTAAAGGCCCAATAATGCTAATATATTCTATACTATCTCTTTTAACAGGATTGTTAAGTTTGCTTTTTGCAGCTACCATTTCATACAGTTTAAGTGCAGATTTAAGAAAAGATGTTTTCAAAAAGATAAATGAATTTTCACTAGCAAACTTCAACAAACTATCTAATGAAACACTACTTACTCGTTTAACAAACGATGTAGACAAAATTGCACGACTATTCATGATGTCACTTGTATTTTTAATACAAGCACCTCTTCTAATAATTATCGCATATATAATGTCGGTAAATATTAACAGTGAACTTGCTCATTTAATAATTGCAATACTGCCAGTAATAATACTAATATTTTTCATTGCAAATAGATTTGTTAAACCAATATTCAAGAAAATGCAAAAAAACATCGACAGAATTAACAATGTGGTAAGAGAAAATGTAATTGGAATTCGTGATGTTAAATCATACATGCTAGAAGATAATGAATCTGAAAAATTTGAAAAGCAAAATGAAAGCTTAAAAATGATATCAACTAAAGCTGTAATTATTATTAACCTTCTAGCACCTATTGGAAGCATTGTAGCTTTAGGACTAGGTGTATATATGTTATCTAGAGGAAGTAAGCTAATACTAGAAGGAAAACTTACACCTGGTGATCTTTTAGCTTTCACATCATATTCTACACAAATCATTAATGGATTGATGATGATATTTGGTTTCTTCTCATCACTTATTCAAGCAAATGCATCTATAGACAGAATAAACGAAATATATAATTTGAAATCTACTTTAGAAGAAATAGAAAATCCAATAAGAGAAATGAAAAATACAGATATAGTATTTTCTGATGTAACTTTTGGTTACAATGAAAATGAAACTATACTAAAAGATATTAATTTTACTGTAAAAGAAGGAACTTCTTTAGGAATAATAGGACAAACAGGTTCTGGTAAAAGTACACTAGTTGATCTAATATCTAGAAAATATGACCCACAAAAAGGTAAGATAACAATTGGTGGAATAGACATTAAAAACTATGATATAAAATATTTAAACAATGTAATATCACATATAGAACAACAATCAAAACTATTTTCAGGTACAATAAAATCTAATATATTATTAGGTAATAACACATTAAAAGATGAAGAAGTATCTAAAGTATTACAACTTGCACAAGCTTCTAACTTTGTAGATAGATACACAGATACAATATCACACAAGGTTGAACAAAATGGAAGCAATTACTCTGGAGGACAAAAGCAAAGAATCTCTATTGCAAGAGCAATTGCTAAAAACTCCAAGATAATGATAATAGACGATGCAACTTCTGCACTAGATTATGATACTGAAAGAAAAATACAGAAGATGATAAATGAAAACTTAAACAAAAACTTAACTAAAATAATCGTATCACAAAGAATAAGCAGTGTTCAAAACTGTGATAATATATTAGTTTTAGAAGATGGTAAAATAGTAGATTCTGGAACACATGAAAAACTAATTAAAACCTCTAAATTGTATACAGACATATACAACATGCAAGGAGGTGATAGAAGTGAATAACAATATTAACAAAGAAAGCAAAAAACCATTTGAAACATTTAAAAGACTTTTAAGATATGTTTTTAATTACAAGAAAATGTTCATTTTTGGTATGATAACACTCCTTATTGCACTAGCTGCTACAATATACACAAGTATACTTGTAGGTCCAATTGCAAAAAGCCTTAAAGAAGGTAGCCTAGATGGAATAAATATTGCAGTATCAAATTTAGCTATTGCTGTTGCCGCCTCAATTATTTTTAACTTTTTAGGCAATACTATCTTTGCAGTACTTGCACAAAAAGTAACATACAATATTAGAAAAAAACTTTTTTCACATTTAGAAAAATTAGACATAGCATTTTTCGATAACAACAAACCGGGCGAAATAGTTTCAACCTTTACAAATGATGTTGCAATACTTACTGAGGCACTAGATCAAGCAATTTCAAAAAGTATAATAAGTATACTAGAAATAACAATTTCTATTATAATACTAATTAAAATTAATTGGATGCTAAGTATAATTACTATATTACTATTACTAGTATATACTTTCCTAATTAGATTTTTTGGTAACAAGAGTAAGTATTATACAGCTATATCACAAAAGAAATTAGCAGACTTAACATCATATTCTGAAGAAATGATATCTGGTATGCCAATTATTAAATCATACAATTACGAAGATAGAAATGTTGAAAGATTTTCAGTAAAAGCAGACAATCTAAAAAAGTATCAAACTAAATCTACAATTTATGGTATCTCAATGAATATAATAGGAAGTTCATTTGCATTCATACTATCTAGTGTAATTACAGTACTTGGTGTGTACTTCTATAACAAAGGCGTGCTAGATATATCAAACCTATTAATATATATTAAATTTGTTTCTTCATTATCAGCACCAATACAAAGCCTATCTAATTACATTTCATTAATATATACAGCACTTGCTGGAGCAGAAAGAATATTTAATATAATAGATATTGAGTCTGAAATAGACGAAGGTACAATTACACTAATTGAAAAAGATGGAAACAAATACTGGAATAACAACGGTCAATTTATTAAAGCAGAAGGTCATATTGAATTTAAGAATGTATATTTCAATTATGATATCGATATGAAAGATAAAGACAAAATGGTATTAAGAGATATTTCCCTTTATGCTAATCCCAAAGAAAAGTTAGCATTTGTTGGTTCCACAGGTGCAGGAAAAACTACAATATCTAATCTAGTAGATAGATTCTATGATGTATCAGATGGTGAAATATTAATAGACGGACTTCCAATTAATGAAATTAAGAAAAGCCACTTAAGATCAAATATGACAGTTGTACTGCAAGAGCCCACTATATTTACTGGAACAGTTATGGAAAACATCAGAAAAGGTAATTTAAACGCCTCTGATGAGGATATAATTAGAGCAGCTAAACTTACTAATGCTGATTATATAATTTCTAGATTACCTGATGGCTATAATACAATGCTATCACCTGAAGATATTTCTCTTTCCAAAGGAGAAAAGCAATTCATCTCAATTGCTAGAGCCGCAGTATCTAACCCACTAATTCTTATGTTAGATGAAGCAACATCTTCTATTGACTCTCTTACAGAAAAGTTAATTCAAGAAGGTTTTGATAACCTAATGAAAAACTCTACTACTTTAGTAATAGCTCATAGGCTATCTACAGTAAAAAATGCAAATAGTATTTTAGTTGTAGAAGATGGTAAAATAATTGAAAGAGGATCACATTCTGATCTGATTGCAAAACAAGGTAAGTACTACAACCTATACACAGGTAAGGAAATACTAGAATAGAATTTAATAAATTAATAAAATAGATCTTAATATTAAGATCTATTTTTCATATAATCACATTTTTGCTATTATTACTCATTCTTTTTCTTAAAATTAATGTTTGTCATATTATCTACATATAAAGTTACATCAGTTTCATTTTTAATACCTATTCTTACTTTAACTGCTACTATATTATCTTCTTTTAGTAATTCTTTGAATCTCATATATTGATTTTCAAAAAGTATTAACTCCATTTCACCATATATATCTTCTAATATTACAAATACCATAAGATTACCTTTTTTAGTAGTTTTTCTTGTAACATTGCTTATCATTCCAGCTGTTAGCATAGTTGTATTATTTTTCAAATGCAACTTGCCTGATTTTATTTTTTCTAACATATCACTATTAAAATTAATTTTCTTCTCAATATACTTATATACTTTTTCTAATGGATGACCTGATACATATATTCCAAGTAACTCTTTTTCATATTTTAGCTTTTCATTATTAGAAATATCTTCAACTATTGTATATGTAACATCCGTTGTATCTTCTATCATATCAAACATAGAAGTTTGCCCTCTAAATCCATTGTCTGTATTATTTACTGAGTCTATTATATCTTCATATGATTTTAAAAGTGTTCCTCTATTTTCTTTAAAGCAATCAAATGCTCCAACTTTTATTAGTGATTCAATAGCTTTTTTGTTAACTCCAATCTTATTTGTTCTTTCAACAAAGTCTCTAAAATCTAAATAATTACCATTTTTCTTTCTTTCTTCTATTATTATTTTAGATGCTACTTCACCTACGGTCTTTATGCTTCCTACACCAAATCTAATTACATTATCTTTAGGTATTGCGGTAAACTTTACAAAGCTTTCGTTAATATTAGGTGGAAGTATTGTGATTCCATGCCTCTTAGCATCAATTATATATGTAGATATTTTAGTTAAATTACCTAAATAGCTATTCATAGTTGCAGCGTATAGTTCTTCTTTATAATACGTTTTTAAATATGCCGTCTTATATGAAAGTATTGAATAAGCTGCAGCATGAGATTTGTTAAATGCATATTTAGCAAATTCATACATTTCATCAAATATTTCATTTGCTATATCTTCACTTACTCCATTTCTTACACAACCTGGTACAATTACTTTTCCGTCTTCTACTAATCCATTTATGAAAATTTCTCTTTCTTTTTCCATAACATCTATTTTCTTTTTTCCCATTGCTCTTCTTACAATATCAGCTCTAGCATATGAGTATCCTGCTAGTTCTCTTGTTATTTGCATAACCTGTTCCTGGTATACCATACAACCATATGTTACATCAAGAATTGGCTCTAATTTTTCATGTAAGTATTTTATGCTTTTCCTATTTTTCTTGCCCTCTATATATCTTGGTATCTGGTCCATTGGTCCCGGCCTATATAGTGATACACCTGCTATAATGTCTTCCAAGCTGTCTGGCGCAAGTTCTTTCATAAATCTGATCATGCCTTCAGATTCAAATTGGAACACTCCCAAAGTATCAGCATTCTTCCATAATTCAAACACATTTGGATCATCATAATTATCATCATATTTTACTGTAATACCTCTTGTCTTTTTAACCATCTTTTCGCATTCGTCTATTACAGATAATGTTCTTAATCCTAAAAAGTCCATTTTTAGAAGTCCTAATCTTTCAAGTATATCCATTGTATATTGTGTAATTACACTATTATCGTTACTTGCAAGTGGTACATAAGTCTCTACCGGTTCTTTTGTAATTACAACTCCACATGCATGTGTAGATAAGTTTCTTGGCATTCCTTCTAATCTTTTAGCATGATCTATTAATGTTTTAACATCTTCATCATTTTCATATTCATCTAATAGTTCTTTGCTTGTTTCTAGTGCATATTCTATTGTAATATTTGGGCCTGTAGGTATCAGCTTTGCAATCTTATCTACTTTATCAAATCTAATATCTAATACTCTTCCTACATCTCTTATTGCCATTCTAGCTGCCATAGTTCCAAATGTAATTATTTGTGAAACATGATCTTTACCATATTTTTCTTCAACATATCGTATTACTTCTTCTCTTCTTTCATTACAAAAGTCAATATCAAAGTCTGGCATACTAACTCTTTCGGGGTTTAAAAATCTTTCAAATAGCAAGTCATATTTTAACGGATCAACTTCTGTTATTCCTATTGCATAAGCAAGCAATGAACCTGCACCTGATCCTCTTCCTGGTCCTACCGGTATATTTTTACTCTTAGCATAATTTACATAATCAGCAACTATCAAATAATAGTCTACATAACCCATTTGTATTATAACTGATAGCTCGTACTCGGCTCTTTTCCTTATCTCATCAGTTATATTATCATATCTCTTTTTTAGTCCTTCTTTACATAACTCTTTTAAGTATTCTGCGTGATCTTTACCATTTGGCGTATTGTAGTTAGGAAGTATTGTATGACCAAACTCAAAATTGAAATTACATTTTTCTGCAATTTTAACAGTATTTGCTATAGCATCAGGGAAATTTTTAAATTCTTCTTTCATTTCTTCAGGACTTTTAATATATAGTTCATCCGTACCAATACTCATCCTATCTTCATCAGATAACTTCTTTCCAGTTTGTATACATATTACTATTTCTTGATCTATTACATTTTCTCTTTCTGCGTAATGACAATCATTTGTTGCAACTAATTCAATCTCAAGTTCTCTTGCAAGTTTAATTAATTTCTGATTAACAAGCTTTTGATTTGCAAGTCCATTTGACTGTATTTCAATATAATAGTCATCACCAAACACCTTTTTATACCAAATAGCAGCCTGTCTTGCTTTTGTCTCATCTTCTAATACTAATTGAGATATTTCTCCTGCCATACATGCAGATAGGCAAATTAATCCTTCACTATATTCTTTCAATATCTCTTTATCAATTCTTGGTTTATAATACATTCCCTCTAAGTTAGAAGCTGTTACTAAATGAGTTAAATTCCTATATCCTATTTCATTTTTTACAAGTAATATTAGATGATATCTTGTTGTATCTATTCCATATTCTTTTGAATGCATATCTCTGGGAGATAGATATACCTCTGCACCTATTATTGGTTTTACACCTTCTTTTATACAAGCATCATAGAAATTAACAGCTCCAAACATATTTCCATGGTCTGTTATTGCTACTGCATCCATACCTTTTGATTTAATATTTTTAGGTATATCATTTATTCTATTAACTCCGTCTAAAAGACTAAACTCACTATGTAAGTGTAAATGTACAAAATCTCCCATATTATCCCCTTAAATACTTCTATCTAATACTTAACTTCTTTTAATATCAATCCTTCTGGCGGTAATGTCTTACCTGAATTTTTTCTATCTTCTTTTTCAATAATTGTTTTAATATCTTTTACCTTTATATTTCCTCTTCCTACTTCAAGCATTGTTCCTGCAATTATTCTCATCATATTATATAAGAAACCATTACCTGTAACAGATATTATAATTCTTTCTGAATTATTAAAAATATTATTAATTTTTTCCTTATATACTCTTGCATCATATATTATCCTTATAGTGTTATCTCTTTTTGACCCTGCAGCTTCAAAACATTTAAAATTATGTTCACCTACTATTTCTTGTATTGCTTTATTCATATTATTAACATCTAGGCTGTATGGATAATAATATTCATGGTCTCTTGTTATTGTTCCTCTTTGTTTATTATTATTAATTATGTAAATATATGTTTTTTCTTTTGCATTGAATCTTGAATTAAAATCTATGTCTACTTCTTCTACTTTATTTATAGTTATATATTCCTTTTTTAACCTTGAGTTAATTGCCTTTTCATATTTTTCTATATCAAATTTTGATTCATCTAAAAAATTAGCAACTTGTGAAATTGCAGATACTCCTCTATCTGTTCTACCAGATCCTATTAATTTAATTTTTTTCCCTGTAATTTCAAAAATTGCCTTTTCTATTGTTTCTTGTACTGTTTTTTTGTCTTTTTGCTTTTGCCATCCATAATATTTAGTACCATCATATGATATATCTAACTTAATATTTCTCATAACTTTCATTCCTCTACTAAAAATATATTATCACGTTTTGATTAAAATTTTAAGCATAAAAAGCATAAAAAATCCCTGCAATGGCCGTTTCTTGGGTGTATTTTATGGACCTGATATTACAGGTGGGTGAGTCTCTCAGTAGTTATGGGATAAGATCTAAAAGAAATTATACACGCAATACCAAGAAGTATCTCTCCCTTTTAGAAACTTGTAGGTTCTAAAAATTACACAATTCGTACCCTGCAGGGAATAATCATCTTCTATATTAAATAAATTATATCAACATCTTTTAATCTTTTCAAGTATATTATTATATAACTTACTATTTGTTTTTTATCTTTCTTTTTCTAATCTAATAATATATGATTATCATATAGTCTAAATTAATCAAAATTAATTGAAGTCAATTAATTTTTTAAATAACTAAAAATAAGGAGAAATAATATGAATAACGAACAATTTGAAATTATTAGAAATAATAATGGTTTCATAGCAGCTTTAGATCAAAGCGGTGGAAGTACACCAAAAGCTTTAAAAGCATATGGTATAAATGAGGATGAATATAGTAATGAAGAAGAGATGTTTGATTTAGTACATAAAATGAGAACAAGAATTATTAAATCAAAATCATTTGATAATAGAATAATAGGTGTAATATTATTTAAACAAACAGTTAATAGCAAAATAGATGAAGAATATACTGCAGATTATTTATGGAATCAAAAACATCTTGTACCATTTTTGAAAATAGATAACGGACTTGCAGAAGTTGAAGATGGTGTAGCTCTTATGAAAGAAATAAAAAACTTTGATGAAATACTAAAACTGGCAAATGAAAGAAATATTTTTGGTACAAAAATGAGATCTGTAATATATACAGACAATGAAGAAAGCATAAAAAAAGTTGTAAAACAACAATTTGAATTTGCTAAAAAGATACTTTCATATAATTTAATTCCGATAGTAGAACCAGAAGTAGATATTAATTTAAAAGAAAAAGATCATGCAGAGGAAATTCTTAAAAATTATATTTTAGAAGAATTAAATAAATTAAAAGAAGATGAAATAATTATGCTTAAACTTACAATACCTACTACAAACAACAGATATTCAGACCTTATCGCACATAAAAATGTATTAAGAGTAGTTGCACTTTCTGGTGGTTATACAATAAATCTTGCAAATGAAAAATTAAGCAAAAATCATGGATTAATAGCATCTTTTTCTAGAGCATTAGTTGAAGGTTTATCTTCATCACAATCAGAAGAAGATTTTGATAAAGTTTTAAATAATAATATACAATCAATTTATGATGCATCTATTAAATAAATAAGAAAGAATTAATGTATCTATACTAAAAGCACCTAGGGATAGGTGCTTTTAACATGAATTTATTTTTGTATTTTTAATGTCATTTTCTTATTAATTTATTATTTTAAAAATATAATTAAAATAATTTTTATACATTTTTATTATTTATTTTTTTAATTAATTTTTCTTAAATATTTCATTGTTTCAGCGTTGTTTACAACATACTTTTTAGCCATATCATCATATATTAGGTTAAATCTTATAGTTTCTTCTTTTTTGTCTTTCTTTTTTTCACTTAGTTTTTTATTAAATATTTGTATATATTTTTTTGTATATTCATTTTTATCTTGCACTGATTTCATTTCATTTTCAGTTTCATTTATTGCAGCATTTACATCAACATTATATATTTTAACTATAACATCATATCTTAAAGGCTTGTTCCCTTGCTTTTTAATCTCTTCAACCTTATATGTCATATACTTGTATTTTGCTTTATTAATTTCTTTTTCTAGATCTGTTTGTCCATATTTTGCAATTGCAATTGCCTCATCTTTTTTTATTTCCTCTAAAAAATTTTCAATTGTATCTTTGCTTTCTTTTTCATTTCTACTTTCCATTTTCTTCTTAGGTATTAATATTATGCACATTACAATCAATAATAATATTGCTAATAATATCATTATATTTTTAGTTTTTATTTTAGTTTTTGTTTTATTTGAATTTTTACGTATACTTCTTCTATCATTATTATTGTTTTCTATATCTTTTTTATTTAAATTTCTTCTATTTATTATATTATTATTTTCTTCCATACATTCCTCTTTATTTAGATTCATTCCAATTTTTTCCTTCGTTAATATCTGCTATTAGCTTAACTCCAATATCTGCTGCATTTTCCATTTCTTCTTTTAGTATGTTAAAAACTATTTCTTTTTCTTCTTCTAATGTGTCAATAATAAGCTCGTCATGTACTTGCAAAACTATATTACTTTTTATATTTTCTTTTTTAAACCTATTATATACATTAACCATTGCAATTTTCATTATATCTGCTGCAGTTCCTTGTATTGGAGCATTCATTGCAATTCTTTTTGCTGATTCTCTTACTAAATAATTCTTAGAATCAATACCTGGTGTATATCTTCTTCTATTATATAATGTTTCTACATATCCATTTTCTTTTGCAGATTCTACAATGTTTTCCATATATTCTGAAATCTTAGAATATTTTTCTAAATACTTCTCAATATACTCTTTGGCTTCCTTAACAGGTATTCCTAAATTTTCTGATAATCCATAATCACTTATACCATATATTATACCAAAGTTTACTGCTTTTGCACTACTTCTTTCTTTTTTTGTTACTTCATCATAATCTTTGTTTAAAACTGTTGCTGCTGTTGACCTATGAATGTCCATTCCTTCTTTAAATGCATTAATCATTGTTTCATCTTTAGACATAGCAGATAATACTCTCAATTCTATTTGTGAATAATCACCGTCTATGTATACATAATTTTGTGGTTTAAAGCACTTCCTTATTTCCTGTCCTAATTCTGTTCTAGTTGGTATATTTTGCATATTTGGATCAACAGAACTTATTCTTCCTGTTGCAGTAACTGTTTGTTTAAACTCTGAATGTATATTACCAGTTATACTATTTATACAAGAATTTAATCCTTCTACATAAGTGCTAATCAGCTTATTTATTTCTCTATATTCTAGTATATATCCTACAACTTCATGATTTTTTTCAATCTTTTTTAATTCATCAAATCCTGTACTATATCCCGTTTTTGTTTTCTTACCTTTTGCAATCTTTAATTCTTCAAATAATAATTCACCAATTTGCTTAGGTGAAGATACATTTATTTCATGGCCTGCAATTTCTGATATTTTCTCTTCTATTTTTTTAGATTTTTCTTTTAACCTATCTCCAAATGCTGATAATTCTTTTTCATCTACAAACATGCCTTTGTACTGCATATCTGCTAATACATATATTAGTGGTATCTCTATTTCTTCTAATAATCTTTCCTGTTTGTTTTCTTTTATGCTTTCTTCTTGTGATTTTTTTAATATATATATAATTATTGGTAAATAATATTTAGTCTTTTCATATTTTTCCAGTTCTATTATTCTTTCTATTTGCATTGCTACTGCTGATATAATTTCCTTTTCTAGCTTATCTACCAGTTTTTTATATTCTTTCATGTTTTTTGCTTTTGCTTTTTCATCTATATTTTTTGAATCAATACCATATATTATTTTTAATTCTTTTTCTATATTATATATACTTATATTTTTATATTCATTATTTTTATTTTCATTATTTTCTTCAATATTATCATTTAAAAATGTATCTAAATCTATTTGATAATTTTCGTTATTACTATAATTATAAAAATTATTGATACTATTATTATCTTTTTCTTTTTTGCTTGTTTCTTCTAGTATTTTTTTAATAGTCCTTTTAAGTGACATTATTATTTTGTTTTCTTTTTTATTATTTGTTTCAAAATAATTTTGTTCTCTTATATAGTCTTCTATTAATTTAGATATATCTTTTTCAAATATTCTTAAAAATAAATTTTCAATTGTATAATTATTCAAACTACTATCTAATATGTATCCTGCAATTTCTGTATCATATTTTAATCCTTTAAACTCTATTCCTTTTTCTTTTAAATACACAATATGTGATTTAGAACAATGTGATATCTTTTGTATATTTTCATCTTCTAAAATATCTTTAATTTCTCCAGGCTTATATGTATATATGTATGCCTTATTTCCTTCTTTTAGCATAATGTTAATGTATCTTATAATTTCATTTGATATACTTTCATTGCACTTATCATTTATTTTGCCAAAATGTATATCATCTTTAATATTATTTTTAGACATATACTCTTTTAATATGTTTTTTATTTCTAATATTTTTTCTGATTCTTTTTCTTTTTCATTTTCTTTTTTCTTTGATTCTTTGCTATTTTCTTTACCTTTTAGTAGATCTTCTTCTAGCTTTTTCTTAGTTTTTTCTATGATGTAGTCTACATCTTTTGAAGTAAAAATATCATTTAAAGAGTTATATACAATGTCTGCTGTTTTATCTTCTAGGTCTGCTTCTTTAATATCTGAATTTCTATTTGGTCTTTTTAGTTCATTATACACAAATGAAACGTATACTTCCTTAGCTTTTTTTACTTTTCCCAAAAATTCTTTTTCGTATTTTTCTTTTGATTCATTGTGATTATATATAATTATATTTTCATTATTTTCTAAATATTTTTCAAAATTTATTTCTTTTATATTATTATTTTTTTCTTTTATTTTTTCTGCTAATTCTTCTAATGTTATATTTTCTTCTATATCCTCATATTTTTCTTCTTCATCATTATTATTACTATAGTTTTCTAAATTATATTTAGAGATTATTGATGTAATATTTAACTTTTTTAAATCATTATATACATTTTCATTTTTCCATGTTGTATATTCCATATCTTTTATATCATATTCAATATCTAAGTCTGTTACTATCTCCCCTAGCTCTCTTGACATATATGCAGTATCTTTTCCTTCAATTAGCTTTTTCCTTAATCCTTTTGCTATATCATCTTCATTTTTTTCTATTTTTTCATATATACCATCTATACTTTCATATTCTTTTATTAATTTTAGTGCAGTCTTTTCTCCAACTCCTGCAATTCCTGGTATATTATCTGATGAATCTCCCATTAATCCTTTAACTTCTATTAAACTCTCAGGACTAACACCGTATTCTTCTTCTATTTTTTCTACATCATAACTAATATATTCAGTTTTCTTATTTATTATCTTAGGATATTTAATATATATTTTTTCATCTATTAATTGGAAATAGTCTCTATCTCCAGTAAGGATACATACATCACATCCCCTTTTAGAAAATGCTTTAGCTAGTGTTCCATTAATATCGTCTGCTTCATCTCCTGCCTTTTCATATATTGGTATATTCATATCTTTTAATATTTCTTTTATCATTACCATTTGTTCTGCAAGGTCTTCTGGCATTTTCATTCTGCCAGCTTTGTAATCTTTATATATTTCTAATCTTTTAAGAGGTGCTGCCATATCAAAAGATATACCAATATAGTTTGGTGTTTCTTCTTCTATAATTTTTAAAATTGTTTGTAGAAAACCATATATAGCATTTGTTGGTCTTCCATCTGGTGCAGTGAATCTTGAATTAATCATTGCATAAAAAGATCTAAACATTATGCTATTTCCATCTACTAATAGTAATTTCTTTTTTTCCATATTCCACCTTTTCTTTTATCTATCTCAATAATATTTTCTTCTTTCCTATTATATAAAAGTATATCATAAATCATATATTTTTTATATTTATATATTATCTTTTTAATTCTCTTATTTAAAACCAAATAAAAAAGCACCTATTAGATGCTTCTTTACTATTACTTTGCTATATCTCCTTTGTATTCTTTGACTTCAATAAGTCCTTGGCCTCCAATCATTAACTCATAATCTTCACACCACTTATACAATGGTTTAAGTTTATGCTCTTCAAATCCTAATAAGTTTGCTACACATATTGCCTCAAAATGATTTGAGGAAAATACTGGTCTTTTTATGACATAATATTTTGTGAGATTTTCGTATTTCACTATTAGTTCATAAAGTTTTTCTTTTCTGTCTATTGCAAAGTCTGCCATAATATATCCTTTCGTGTAATAAAATAAAATCTTAATTTTATTTGAGCGAATAATAGTTAAACTATTTTAACTATCAGTATATATATATTATAACACATTTTGCCATATTATGTCAATCACTTTTGTTAACTATTCCTTTAATAAATCAACAACCTTTTCTTCTAAATCTTTGTATGGTACATTATCTTTTCTTTGCATCTTTCCAATATTTACTTTTTTTATCTTGAACTTATTATATCTTTCTGCTTCTGAATATATACATCCACAATAATTTTGCATATATAGTCCAAGTGCTTTTGCTTTTTCTTGGCCTTCTTTAAATCCACTTTTGAAATCTCTTACTAAAAATTCTATACCATACTTTTTAGCTTTTGCTTTTCCTATTTCAATTAACTTTTCTGTATTTTGATATGGACTAACTAAAAGTGTTGTTGTGAAATATTCATATCCTCTTTTAGCTGCTTCTTTTGCTGTTTTTTCTAATCTCATTTCATAACATACTTTTGAACATCTATCTATTATATTACTTTTTTTTATTACATTATTTGTAAATTCTATTACACCATAATCATCATCTATTATAGTTTCTACATTAATTCTTTCTGCATAATTTACTAATGTTTCTTTTCTTTTCCTATATTCTGTATATGGATGTATATTTGGATTATACCAATATATAACAGGTTCAATACCTTCTTTTCTTAGTAAATCTATACAATATACACTACATGGTGCACAACATGTATGCATAAACACTTTCTTTTTTTTCATCTTAATCTCTTTTCCTTTTATCAAATACATTCATAGTTATTAATGGTATTCCCCAACCAATTATTAACCCAAATATTACATCAAACATATAATGTGCTCCTAAATACATCCTACTTAAACCTACAAATACGCTAAATAGGAATAATAATACTATTATTGTTGCCTTAAGCAATACATTCATTTTTGAATTAGATATATAATATGATAGTATCGCAGAATATGTTGATATTATAGTTGTATGCCCACTAGGAAAACTAAATCCACCTATACCATTTTTCAATATGTTTTCTTCAGGTCTAGCCCTCCTTATAATGTTTTTCATTATATACGTAGTAATTTGTGTTATACCTATTGTAGATAGTACAAATATTATATTTTTTCTAATTAAGTTTTTTTCAATAACTTCCTCTTCATTTTCTAAAAAAATATTATCTTCCGTTTCATCTTCTACTGGCACATAGTTTCCAAATATATCTTTAACTTTTAATGATGTTTCTTCTTTAGCTTTTCTTTTCACATGAAAATATATTGCTACAATCAGAATAATCCCAATTATTGTGGCAATAATTGGTTCACCAAAGGCTGTTAAGCCTCTCATTATATTCTGCGTTTTCATATCTCCTGAATTGTAGAAGAGATTATATATATTCCTATCTATTATATTAATACTATTTAGCATATTTCTTCCATTTCTTTTTTATTTTTATTTTTCTATTTTTATTTTTTCTTACTCGATGTTATCTATTCCCAAATACTCATATGCCTTAGGTGTTGCAATTCTTCCTTTAGGAGTTCTTGCAATATATCCTAATTGCAATAAGTATGGCTCATATATATCCTCTAAAGTATCTCTTTCTTCACCAAGTGTTGTAGAAAGAGCAACTATTCCTACTGGCCCTCCATTATATATATCAATAATCGTTTTTAATATTTTTCTATCAAAATTATCTAAGCCATTATCATCTATTTCAAGTTTAGATAATGCATGCATTGCAACATCATTTGTTATATTTGAATTATTTAAAACAGTTGCATAATCTCCAACTCTTTTAAGTAATCTATTGGCAATTCTTGGTGTACCTCTAGATCTTAATGCTATACTCTTTGATGCATCCTTGTCTATAGTAACACCTAATATGTCTGCACTTCTTCTAATTATCATATCTAATTCTTCTACATTATATGTAGCAAGTTTTTCTACTATTCCAAACCTATCTCTTAAAGGAGTAGAAAGCATTCCTGCTCTTGTAGTAGCTCCAATTAAAGTAAAATGTGGAAGATCTAATCTAATTGATCTAGCACTTGCTCCTTTTCCAATCATTAAATCAAGCGAAAAATCTTCTAACGCGGGATATAGTATTTCTTCTACCGACTTACTCATTCTATGAATTTCGTCAATAAAAAGTATATCATTTTCTTTTAGATTTGTTAAAAGTGCTGCTAAATCTCCCGGCTTTTCAATTGCAGGTCCTGAAGTAACTTTAATATGTACATTCATTTCATTTGCAATTATATTAGAAAGAGTTGTCTTTCCAAGACCTGGTGCTCCATATAATAAAACATGATCTAGGCTTGCTTCTCTTTTTTTAGCAGACTCAATATATATTTTCATCTTTTCTTTTATTGCTGTTTGACCAATGTATTCATTTAGCGTCTTAGGTCTTAAAGTTATCTCTTCTTTTTCTTCAACAAAATCATTTGGTTCTGGACTTAACATGTCCGATCTATACATTTCTCTATTCAATTTTACCTCTTTTAATCATACTTTCTTACCATAACTTCTTCTAATTCTTCATATACTTTCTTAGAATTGTCTATGGTTTCTTTATCTATTTCTTCTATTTTTTTATCATATACAATTATTTTGCTATTTGTAATCTTTTCTAGAAATAATATATATTCTTTTTTTATACTTTTTCTTAAATATATATAGTATATAACTTCTTCTAAATACTTAATTTCTTTAACCTCAATACCATTATTTTCTAAAAAATTATTTAGCTTATCTACATTTTCATAAGTTATTGTTGTTTTTACTAAATATCCTTCTTCATATGATATTATCTTACACTTTTGTATTACAGACTTTGCTCCACCTCCATAGGCTCTTGAAAGGCCACCAGTGCCTAATAATATCCCGCCAAAATATCTAGTAACTACAACTAATACATTTGTTATACCATATGAATTAATTGCATTTAATATTGGGTAACCAGCAGTTTTTTGTGGTTCTCCATCATCGCTTGCTTTTTCATATTCCCCTAACTTGTATGCATAACAATTGTGTGTAGCATCATAATACTTTTTTCTAATTTTTGCAAGAATTTCATTTGCTTCTTCTACACTAGATATTTTAAATATATGTGTGATAAACTTAGAGTTTTTGATTTCTTCTTCAAATACATTATTTTTTTCTATTGTTTTCATATCTATAATTTTCATATATAGATGATATCACAAAACCCCTACTATTTCTATAATATCTCATATGCTGAATATATTAGGTTTTTACTTTCTTCAATCAATTCTTTGATTTTTCCTTCGTCATTTCCTAATTTTTCTTTCATGTAATTACCTATATATATTTCTGCTATTTTTTCATTTTCTAAAACTTCATCACCTTCTTTTTTAAGAAGTCTTACTCCTGAAAAATAGTCTATTTCATCTTCTTTTTCTTTTCTTCCGCTTCCTAAAATAAATGCAGATTTAGCAATTCCTATTGCTGAAAGTTTTTTAACTTTTCCAGAACTTTTAGAATATACAGGATATGAGTTTTCTTCATTATTTTGTTTATCAAACTTTTTCATAAACTCATCTAAGTTACCACCTTGATTTGATACTAATTCCTTAAATTTTAAATATGCACTTCCACTTTCTATCTCTTCTCTTAACTTTTTCTTATCTATGCCTAATCCTTTTAATAATTCTAAAATTACTTTTTCAACTTCTTCATTTTCTTTTCCAGATAGGTAATCTATCCCTTCTTTTACTTCTAAACTATTTCCTACATTATATCCAAGTGGTGTATCCATATTAGTTATTGCACTTTGTACATTTAATCCATAATTTTTTCCTAATTTTTCCATTTCATCTTTTAGTTTCTCTGCCATCTCTTTAGTTTTCATAAATGCACCACTTCCATATGTAACATCTAATATAATATTATTTGCACCTGCTGCAATCTTCTTACTCATTATACTAGATGCTATAAGCGGTATAGACTCAGTGCAAGCAATAGTATCTCGAAGTTCATATATTTTCTTATCTGCTGGTACTAGATTTTTGCTAGTTGTCATTATAGCTACACCTATTTTTTTAATGCTTTCTTTAAAATATTCTTCCGATATATACATATCAAAACCAGGTATTGATGCAAACTTATCTGCAGTTCCTCCAGTATAGCCTAATCCTCTTCCACTCATTTTAGCCACATTATATCCAAGTGATGCCATTATTGGAATAAGTACAATAGTTATCTTGTCTCCTACTCCACCAGTACTATGCTTATCATATATTTCATTAGATATATCTTTTAAATCTAAAGTTTCACCACTTTCTACCATTGCTTTAGTCAAGTAATATACTTCGTCTTCTTGCATGCCATTTATTTTAATTGCCATAACAAGTGCTGCTGCCTGATAATCTTTTATTTCATTATTTGTATAGCCATCAATAAAAAAATTAATTTCTTCTTGTGTTAATTTTTCTCCTTTTGCTTTTTTGTCTATAATTTCTATTATATTCATAGTATCTCCTATTATTTTTTCTTATGATTTTCTAAATTTTTCAAAAAACTTTTTCTATGTATTTTACTTATTCCATTTTCAAATATTGCTTCATAATGTGCTTTTGTTCCATATCCCTTATGTTTTGCAAAGTCATATTCAGGATATATTTTATCATATTCTTTCATTATTCTATCTCTTGTAACTTTTGCAAGTATGGAAGCACATGATATTGCATATGATGTATCATCCCCTTTTATAATACTTTTACTTTCTATCCCAAATGTATCTATTCCATTTAATGCATCTAAAAAAACTATGTCTGTTTTATCTTTTAAATTATATATAATCTCCTCTGTTGCGTCTTTTGTAGCTTGCAATATATTTACTTTATCTATTTGTTCATTATCTCTAAATGCAATATAGTAGCCTTCTGCTTCTTCTATTATCTTATCATATAGTTCTTCTCTTAGTTTTTCAGATATTTTTTTAGAATCTCTTACACCAAGTAATTTAGAATCATTTCTCATTACTACACCTGCTACAACTACCGGCCCTGCAAGTGGTCCTCTTCCTGCTTCATCTATTCCTAGTACTCTTTTATTTTCTTTTAAGTCATAGTTTTTTAGCTCTTCTAATTTTTCTTGTAATTTTAATTCTCTTTCTGCTTTTGTCATTTAATTATACCATCCACCTGTTACTTTTATTGTCTCTCCTGTTGTATATTCTGATTCAAAAATGTATTTAATTGCAGGAATAATATCTTTTGTTTTTCCTATTCTTCCTAAAGGAATTTCTTCAATAATTTCATCAACTATTTCTTTACTATATTTATTCATTTTAGTATCTATATATCCTGGTGCTATAGTATTTACCATTATATTCATTTTAGAATATTCTTTTGAAACTGATTTTGAAAAAGCTTCTACTCCACCTTTTGTCATTGAATAAATACTTTCATTTGCTGCGCCTTTTAATCCCCAAATAGAAGTTATCATTATAATGTCTTTTTTTATATTAATATCTTCTTTAATCATTGCAGAAATTACATTTTTAGTAAAAGAAATATAACTTTTTAAATTTACATTGATTACCTCTTGTACATACGCATCTGTGCAATCTAAAAGTATCTTATTATCACTTTTTGCATGTGTAATTATTAATTTTGTAATCACATTTTCTTCTGATATTTTTTCTGTTATTTTTTTAATCTCAGAATCTTCTAAAGATTCCATCTTAAAAACTATAAGATTTCCTAAATTTTCAATGCTTTCTTTATTTAATTTTTCTCTAATTTTTTCTATATAATTTTCTGACACATCATGTGTTGTTATCCCATATACCTTAATATTGTTATTTAATAGGTATACAATTATCTCAGTTGCTATATCTCCTTGTGCCCCAGTGACTATAGCACATTTTTCTTTCATATTCTTTCCTTTATCTATTTTTTTATTTTTTCACTTAATTATTATTACTTTAATAACTTAAATTATATAATATATATCATAATTTTTAAACATATATTATTAATAATAAAAGCAACTACATTTAACGTAATTGCTTTGTATATACAGTTTATTATTAGTTTTTTAATTTTAATTTATATTCTTTTATTATTAAATTTAATTTTTATTTTTAATTATATGCTAATATAATTTACATCAATATCCATCTTGTCAACTGATTCCATTTCTCTATTTGAACAAGTAAATAATATTATTTGTCTATCCTTATATTCATTACTTAAAAATTTTATTGTGTTACATAATCTTTGATCATCATAAAAAGCAAAAGCTTCATCTACTATTATTGGTAACTTCTCTGAAGTTATGTGTTCAAGTATTGCAAGTCTTAATGCTAAATTAACTTGTTCAATTGTTCCAGTACTTAAAAGTGATAAGTCAATTATGTCACCCCATTCTGTTTTAACCTTTATTTCATGATTTCTATTTATCTTTACTTCATTATATTTACCATTTGTTATCTTTTTAGTTATATAACTTAATCTTGTGTTAAAGCTTGGGCCTAAGTTATCCTTCATTTCATTATATGATCGTTCTAATAATTCTTTTGCTATTTCAAATGACTTATTATAATTTTCTAATTCTTCCTTTTGTGAATTTAAATTTTCTTTTCTTTCTACAACTTCTGCAAGCTTATTTTCTGATATTTCAAGTAACTTATTTTCTGCATCAATTTTACTTAAGTCAATAATTGCAGTTTCATATTTATTTTCTACTTTTTTAGTTTCAACAGCTATTTCACCTGCCCTTTTATTTATTATTTCTTCTAAATAATCATTATCAATTTTGCCTAAGTATTTTATTTTCATTAGCCTATAGAATCTATCATTACTTTCTCTTGAACCTTTTTGCATTTTTTCTAAGTCTTTTTCTAGATCCATAATATCTTTTCTAAGCACTAATATTTCTTTTTCAATTTCTCTATTATATTTTTCTAATTTTTCCATTTCTTTTTTTCTTTTTACATTTGCAATCATATATGTGATACCAATAGCAATCGCAAGCCCCAATATAATTCCAAGTACAAAAATTAATGTTTTATTTTTTTGTATAAGTTTTGAAACTACTATTTTATTATAGAATATTTCATATGCAAAATATGCAACAATTAACATAAGTGCAATTATGCTTTCAACAAAAAACACTTTTTTATATTTAGGATTTATTGCAGGAATGGTAATAGTATCCGCCTTTAATTGCTTTTTGTCCATTATCATATCTTGTTTTTGTTTTATATTATTATATATATCTAAATTTCTATTTTTATCTGCATCTTTCAAGAAATGCTCTCTTACATCTGTCAAAAAGTTTTTCTTTTTTTCTAATTCTGAAAATTCATCTTGTATCTTTTTTCTATCTTCAATTATATTATCTTTTTTATATTTTAAATCTAATATTTCTTCTTGCTTTTTTTGTAATTTTAACAATTCATCTTCTATTTCATTTATAGGTTTATTTTTAGTTCTATTATTTCCTATTTCTTTTACTTGTCTATCTGATAATTTTTTAACTATATTTGTATATGAAACATTTTCTTCACCAGTGCTTACTAAATTAGTCATTTTTTGTATTATTTGTGACTTATCCTTATCATCTAGTACAACTAATTTTTGAAAAGAAATACTACTATTTTTAAAAGTTGTTTTATCTATTCCTATTTGTTCTTCTAATATTTCGACGCCTTTTCTTGTTGTTTTAAATCCATTTGTTAAATCATTTAAATTTGAATCAGTAATTATTGTTTTTTTACTATTAAAATCTCTATATATTTCATATTCATTTGAATCATCTAATCTATATACTATACTTCCTGAAAAGTTTGTATTATTCCATGGTTTATACTTATTATATTCTGATATACTTTGTCCATTCTTATTCTTATCAATGCCATATAATGAAGAACTAATAAAAGATAATAATGTACTCTTACCAGCTTCATTATACCCTTTTATCACATTAATACCCGGGCTTAAATTTATTTCCCTATTACTTAATTGTCCATAACCATTTATTTTTAGTTTTTCTATCTTCAATTTCTACTCCATTTCATCTAATACTATTTCTATAGCTTTTAACATATTTAAATATTCTGGATCATTTTTATAATCACTGCTTGTTGCTTTAATTTCTGTAATTTTTTCTAACGCTTTTTTTACAAAAATTCCTCTTAAAGTATTTTCAGTTGCTATTTCTTCTAAGTTTCTTGTGTTTTTCGACTCATCTTTTATAGTTATAATATTTGAATTATTAATATTATCTAATAGGTAATTTGTAGTAAACTCAAAATTTTTATTTCCTTTAATTATTAATTTTATATATGAATTTTCTTTAAATTTCAAATTATTGATTTTCCCTACCAATTCTTCTTTTGAATTAACATCTGATATATCAATATCTTCAATTAAAAATGGTGAATCATCAAAGGATATATGATTTAAATATAGTTGTTCTTCTTCATTTGATCTAAATCCTTCTTCTCTATGATTATCAGAAAAAGTATATGTATATCCTTTTTTAAATTCCCCTACTATTGCCCCTGCATTATCGTCACTGAACCTATAGCTTAGAAAGCTTCCTGGATATAATACATGATTATCATTTTTAAAATTAGATTTATGAATATGTCCTAATGCTACATAATCAAATCCTAGTTTACTTAATTTTTTTAAATATAGTGGATTATAATTATTTCCTACACCTTCTGAGCTTTCAGAAGAAGCTAAATCACCATGTATTACAAATATGTTTTTCTTACCATTTTCAAGTATTTCTATATCATTTAAATCAATACCATTATCATAAAAATCTGTAAAACCATATCCATAGATATTTACATTATCTTCTTCTATCACTTCATAATTTTTAAAAATATGAACATTGTTTGGCCAATTGTTTTTTTCATACTCAGAATTTTTAATATATGGATCATGATTTCCAGGCGATATATATATTTTTGTGTTTGGTATATTAGAAAAATTTTCTATAATTGTTTTGATAGTTGTATTTCTAATATAATCATGTTCATAGAAATCACCAC